>ERZ791802.2277-NODE-2277-length-11933-cov-2.988298_pt1 | contig 11933 bp, 14 predicted proteins | sample MGYA00510308_ERZ791802 | MGnify/ENA primary metagenome ERZ791802 (study PRJEB30046, sample SAMN00792028) | human gut metagenome | study: EMG produced TPA metagenomics assembly of the A metagenome-wide association study of gut microbiota in type 2...
ATCTGGCAGTACAGGGAGCGTATTTTGGTGGGCCGCAGGACAACCACGCAGTCACCGGAAGGGCAGCCCCATCCCTCTGTCAGCAGCATGGAGTTGCAGAGCACGTTATACTTCCCGTCGTTGAAGTCCCGAAGCACTTCCGCACGGTCTTCACTGCTGCCGTTGACCTCGGCGGCCCGGAACCCCTCCTGCTCCAGGATGTCCCGGAACTTTTTAGAAGTCCGCACCAGGGGGAGGAACACCACGGTCTTGCGCTGGGCGCAATAGGTACGCATTTCCCTGGCGATCTGGTGGAGATAGGGATCGAGCGCGGTGTCCAGGTCGCTGTTTTTGAAGTCCCCTGCCTGAACCCCCACGCCGGTCAGATCCAGCTTCAGGGGGATGGTTACTGCCTTGATGGGGCTCAAATAGCCCTCCTTGATGGCGCGCGGCAGGGAGTATTCATAAGCCAGATGCTCAAAATACTGGCCCAGATTGCGCATATTCCCACGGTCAGGGGTTGCGGTTACCCCCAGGACCTTTGCCGCGGGGAAATGTTCCAGAACCCTCTGGTAGCTGTCAGCCAGGACATGGTGGGCTTCATCCACCACTATCACGTTGAAAAAATCGGTGGGGAACTGCTGGAGGCGCTTCTCCCGCATGAGAGTCTGCACGGATCCGACGGTCACCCGGTACCAGCTGTCCAGGCAGGACTCCTCCGCCTTTTCCACCGCGCAGCGCAGCCCTGTGGCGGTCAGCAGCTTGTCTGCCGCCTGTTCCAGCAGTTCGCCCCGGTGGGGCAGGATCAGGCACCGCCCGCCCTGGCGCACCATGTCCTCCACAATCTTGCAGAACACGATTGTCTTCCCGCACCCGGTGGGCAGAACCAGGAGCGTTTTATGAAAGCCGTCCGACCAGTCCTGCTCGACTGCCGCCCTTGCCTCCTGTTGGTATGGCCGGAGTTCCATCAGAACCTACCGGCATCCCAGGAGGCGGCCGCCTCCGCGCCCTGCCCAGGCGCCGGCTGGCTGTCCACCTGCTTTTCCGAGATGTCCGGGGCCTCCTCCGGGTCATAAAATTCTGTGATCTCATTCCCTTCATGTTCCTTGCCGTCGTTGCCCATCCATTTGCGTGTCCCCACATGGCAGGTGCCGATGGCACCCGGCACAAGGCTCCAGTTCATCCGGATCGCCTCACCGTGGCGGCGCTGGCCAATCGCGGTGAAGAGCTGGCACAGCTTCCACTCGAAGCGGCTGAACAGGAACAGGTTCGTTTGGATGGTTCCGCTGTGAGCGCCATCATTCACCGAGAGCGTCAAAATCGCCTTGTTGCAGGGCGGGATCTTTTCACTGCCGCTATGCCGGCCCCGCTCAAACTTCTCCACACGGAAGCGGTAGTCACCCTCCGGCAAGACCTCAAATGGGGTGCTGTCATTTTGGATTTCGTCATCCCAGCCAAATTCACGGAAAGAAGAGTCATATTCGCTCATTTTCTCAAGCTCCTTTTTGATTTGATAAGTAAGGGGAGCTGCCGGCTCCGGCAGTCTCCCTGCAATGTGAAGTTAAAACGGCAGAGACGCCCGGTTCTTTTCGATCCATTCGTAGACCTGCCCCCAGGCCCCGATCAGCACCCCTTTGATAAAACCATCGGGATAATCCTCTATGGGCATATCCTCGGGGAAATACCCCTTCGCGGCGACCGCGGCCTTGACCTCATAGTCCAATACACCGTGTTGCGTCATCAGATCTTGCAGGGCTTTCAGTGTAGACGCCTCCGCCTTGGGCTCCAGTGTACTGCCCGCTGGGGGCGGCGTTCCCTCCGGCATCGGGCTGGCAGAGGCAGGAGGTGGTGTGGGCGGAGACACGGAGGAAGCCGGGACATGCTCCGGCGGCGGTGACGCGGGGGCGGCATTGTCCAAATATGGGGCCAATGGAGCGAACTCCAAAGGCAGCTCCTCCGGAAGGCCCAGCCGGTTCTTTGCGTCCCAGCAGGGATGATGGGTTGTGAACATGACGCGCCGGCCGCCCTGGGGCTTGAACTTCTTCCCCTTGTCGTCGACCGCTACGGACAGCGTCTTATAGTTGGCGAACAGGAGCAGGTCGGCCCACTCCTTGACCAAGGCGGCCGTCTTCTTTTGCAGCTTCAGCTCCCACCGGTCATACGCACCCATCTCGTCCGGCTGTTCAAATTTCCGCATCATAGCGTGGGCCGTCAGCACCACGTGGATGCCGTTGTCCACGGCCTCCTCCAGGAGGTTCAGGAGCCGCCCGAACTCCTCGGCCACATAGACGTAGCCCTTGCCGTATCCCATGTCTTCAATCCCGGAGATGCGCTTGCTGTCACAGATACTGGTGATGCACAGCTGCTCCGCCCAGTCCGCCGTATCAATTACCAGTGTGGAGCACAAGCCAGGGTCTGCTTTGATGCAGCGGACCAGCTCCAGGAGCATGGCCCAGCTGGTGGGGCGCTCTGTCCTCTGCACGTCCATGTGCCGGGTGCTTCCCTCCGTGTCGATGAACAGGGGCCGGGGGAACTTGGCGGCAAGGGTAGATTTCCCGATCCCTTTCGGGCCGTAAATCACAACCTTCATGGCTCCGCCCAGCTTACCCGGTATAATCTTTAACTGCCTCATTTAAAACTCACCCGCTTTCCATGCCGCGGGGGCTGGGGCTGGCCCATCCCCCTCCTTCGCATATCCATCCTCGATGAGGATGCTGCACGTCCCATCCGTGGAGACTCTCGTGGCAATCCCTTGCAGGCCCTCTGCCTCCATCCAGGCCCCGAACTCCCGAAGGGTATCAGGGTCCATCTGTTCCAGCTTGTCCAGGAGGACGAAGCCGCACTGTGGCTTGATGGCCCGCACGATGGCGGCGGATACCTTCAGCTGGTCGCTGCCGCTCATGCAGTCCCAGGGCTTGCCCATGTAAACGAGCTCCCCGTCCTCCACGCTCAGCCCGGGAAGGGGGAGGTTTGCCCCCAGGAGAAGGTCGCGCTTCTTCTGGCGGATGTCCTCAATTTCGGAAGTCAGGGTATCATACTGGTTTTGGTAGTCTCTGGCTTCCTCTTCAGCGCGGGCCTTTTCCTGGTTGGCGCGGACCTTGATGTTGATTGCCTCCACATTGCGGATATCGGCCTCCAGCTCCTCCGTAGATTCATCCAGAAGATCCAGAGCATCACGGCGCGCAATTTCACAGTCGCCACAAACGGCTTCATACTTCGCCTGCAGGTCATCCAGCTGCCGGCGCAGGCTCTCTCTCTGAGCCTCCAGCTGCGCGGCCCGCTGCCGCTTCCGCTGGTTCTCGCCGTTCCTGGCAAGGATGTCCTGCTGCCGTTGAATCAGGTCATAGGCGGAGACCGGCTCCATTGGGGCCTCCGGGTATCCGGTGATCTCTTTGGCGTGCTTGGCTTTTTGGTCGGCAATCCGGCCAATCGCCAGACGGTCGTTGTAAAGGGAATTCTCTTTCCGGTCCAACTCTGTGAGCTGATCCTCTACACCGATAACTTCCAGCAAGATTCCGGCCTTTTCCTTCGCACTTGCCTGCATGAATTTAGGCAGATCGAGCGCGAGCTGCTCCACAAATTCATTGAGCAGCTGCTGCCCGGCACGCCGCCCTTCAGTGTCCGTGACCTTTAGGTCGCTGTTCTTCCCTGTGCGCTCCACGACAAGACCGTTGGATAGCTTGACGCAAAGACGGGGCGGAATGGATGAACCTTCCCGTGCCGCCCGGGATGGGCGGTGGCGGTCTCCGCCCAGCGCCCAGGCGATCGCGTCCAGGACAGAGGTCTTCCCCTGGTTGTTCCGGCCGCCGATCACCGTAAGGCCATTCTGCGTGGGGGTGATAGCGCATGCCCGGATGCGCTTCACATTCTCCAGCTCCAAGCTGGTGATTTTGACTGGTTCTGTTATAGGATTCATGATGCTTCCTTTCTCAGCAGCTGAACGTTATAGAAACTGGCGGCAGCCTGAAAGCCTCGCAAGGTCAAAGACGCTATTATAAAGCCAAGGACATATCCGTTGGAGTGATGTACTAGCCTTCTGACATCCAATCTTTCGTCCAATTTTTTGCCGTAATTGACGGCATCTTGTCCGAATAGGGCCAATGCCCGGTAGATTGGAACGCGGTTTTCCGTCCCCATCAGCACGGTTTCCCGTTCAAACAGAACCTCGACCTGCTCCTTGTTCAAAGGGTGGTTCATGCTCTCACCCCCTGGTACGGCCCTACATCACCGCGAATGGTTGGCGCTGCGCCCAGCTCCTTGGGAAACTCCTCGGGGTTCCTCTGCCACAGAAGCCGCCCGTCCTGGTCGTAGGAGGCCACAATCACGCCGAAGATACGCTTTGCCACCATGCCGCAGTTGAGGCGCAGCTTGCCACCTTCCCACATTGACTTATATCGAGTGCCCACCATCTGCCAGGGGCCCCATACGCCCTGATACTCCTTATACATGACCATAGGGCCAAGCGCTCCGGGGAACGTGGCATAGCAGAGGCAGAGATCGGAGCTTCCGTCGCCACCCTTGCTCCTGTACCTGGGGGGCGCAGGCCGCCGGGTGAAATCCACTGCCACCCAGCCTCCATCTACTACGTCCACGCCCTCCAAACAGTCCCCGGCGACCGGTAGAAGGGCGCACGGCCTATCGGCCATGATCGCCTCGATGGTCTCCACCGTGGCCCTGCCGGGCTTTATGGGCCGCGGCGTAATGGAATCTGGAATTATGTAGCTACTCATACTTGACAATCTCCTTCAAGCCCTCTAAAATAAGGGCGGATCAACTTTTCTTTTCCCTTTGGGCCGCTTGGTGTTGCAGCACCGGCGGTCTTTTTTTCTTGCGCAAATCCGCAAGCGATTGCGAATTTGACCGGATCACAGAATCGCCTCCACCAGACCCGGGACGGCCCAGGGAACCACGAACAGGATGACCAGGAAGATACACCCCTCGATGGTGCTTTTACGCCGTAGGCGGCGCTCGTTGCGGGTCTTAGGCATTGGACGAGTCCCCTTTCAGCTCCGGCGTGCCCCCGTGGTACTCGACACCGAAGGCATCGCAGAGCTGGCGGTCGTTGAAGTACCGGGGGATGAGGATGCGCAGCTCCTCCCGGGTAAAGCCATCCAGATTGTGCAAGCGCTTGTAATAGGTGGCGGTAGATTTGGGCATCAGCCGCATGGTGTCCTTGTCTGTCTCCCCGCGCATGGCCTGCCCATACCGCAGGGCGGCCATGAAGGCCCTGTCCATGCGGGTTTTTGGGGTGTCTCGAAGTTTCGGCATGGGTCAGACCTCCTTGCCAACGGTCACCCCGTACTTCACGGCCATTTCCTTGACGATAGCGATGTAAATCTCAACCAGCTTCGCGTCATCGGCGATCACGTCCACCTTATTGAGCCTGTCCCTCTTGGACTTGCAGACACCCTCGTCCGCCATCCGGCGGCGCTTGTTGGTCAGCCTAGTCTCCAGTGAGACCCTTGCCCGCTCATCCACGAGCTGGAACACTTCGGCGTTGACCTCCTGATAGGCTCCACCGCCGCCCCTGAACTGTGCTACCTTCGCCAGCAGCCGCCGGCACTCCTCTCGCCAGGAGTTGGGATTGAGCACCACCACATCGCGGATACCATCGACCTTCTGGTTCACCGCCTCGATCGCCTTGTCCTGCTCCTTCTGCTTCAACTCCAAATTGATCAGGAGCCGGAGCTCAGGGGACAACGTGTCCAGAGCAGGAACGGAGTTTACGGGGAGGAAGGCGGCGGCTAGGATGTCCTTCGCTTGGAGTTGGTATTGTTTCAAGGTCTCCTCCAGTTCCGGGCGTTCTTCTTTCATCGTTGGCGTGATGGCGATCTTCGCCAGCCAGAGAGGGATGAAGTCCAGCTTGAGGGCAATCGTCGCGTGCACCGGGTCAAACACCCCTGCATGAAATTTCGTGCAACCTTCTTGCAACACCTCGTCGTTCTGGACTTTGACAATTTCCCCATTTGCCTGTCCTCTAGATAGGCCAAGGCCATTACATATCCATTTGACCCCTGCCCAAATCTGGCCGTCGGTATCACGGGCCGCCATGAGTTCTGCGCCCATAAAGGGCACCCGTTTGATTTCGAGTTCGTTTTCCATTTTGCTCTCCCTTCCAATAGTCCGGCTTATCGGGCTTCGCTTGTGGTATCCTTCTCAGAAAGAAGCTCGTCCACGGTTACGCCAAAGTAGTCGGCGACCTTTTTCACGTGCTCAATTTTCGGATTACTGCCGTCTTTCCAGTTAGTGACAGTTGAGACATGAACACCGACCTCTTTCGCCAATTTGTATGAACTGATGCCTCGGCTTTGCATCAAGTCACACAAATTTGTTGCATAGCTCATTTTTTCACCTCCAACTCCTTTACATCTTTAGTCTAATGTGCTAGACTGTATATAGTTCTTCCCAGAACATTCATACTATCTATTGCATTAGACTTTATGTGCTTATTATAAGCCTCGTCTGTCTAATGCGCAAGACATTTGTGCTCGAAATATCTAATGAATTAGACAGGTGAAGATTATGAACATTGCACAAAATCTAAAGAAACTTATGGATAACAGAGGGCTAAGTAATTCTAGACTTGCACGAGAAATCCACGTTCACACGAGCACTATATCTAATTGGCTAGAAGGCAAAGAAGTAAAAGCTGAAAACCTCACAGCTCTCTGTGAATATTTCGGTTGCTCTTTAGACTATCTAGCTGGTACGACAACAGAAAAAGCGCCCACCCAAGAGGGTGAGCGCCCAAAAAGCAAATTACGGTCTATAGCGCGCTTGGAAGATTCCAAGATTACCCCAGAACAGGATGAACAGATTGCAGATTATATTGATTTTCTGCTTTCTAAAAAAAAGGATCTATGAGTTCAAAAATTATTAAATATCATCGCGTTTAATGCGTCTCAAACTCTACTCGATATAACTGGAATAGATGAATTTCCACTCAACTTTGATGACCTCTTTTCAAAGAAAAAAAGAGCTCCCATCCTAGTTTCCAGCATGAAAGACTATAATGCGTGGGTCTTTTCCAAGCATCCGAGCCAGTGGGATCCAGTATTTGTCTTAGACGCAAAATGTTTTTACTATCCAGATAGAGATACCTATATGATACTCTATAATGAGGCTCGCCCTGAAACTAGAATTCGTTTCTCACTAACTCATGAATTGGGACATATTGTGCTTGGACACTTGAATAATGAACGTACCGAAATTTCCAGAGGTGGAGTTGATGATCCGACTTACTATGCCTTGGAGGGGGCTGCAAACACATTTGCAGGGAATCTACTTGCACCTCCTATACTTATAGATGACTTCCTTGCCGGAGCTGAATTTGACGTTGAACGGATTTCTACACGCTTTAATATCTCTCCAAGTGCTGCAAAAGATTATAGAGCCGAAGATTATAGATACTGGAAAACATTGAATCCAAGTAAGCACGAAAAAGCTATTCTGAAAAGATGCCATCCTGGGTTACATAAGCAAGTATGCATCGAATGCGGTGCCGCCTTTGAAATCGAAGGGGCCTTGTTTTGCCCAATTTGTGGTGCCAATTCATCGAGTATCTGCTATCGGGGAAAGGATGACGCAGGAATGATATATTCAGGTGCCGAACTAAAAGAGTCTGGCCAAGCAAAAGAATGCTTACAATGTAAAAATGAAGAGCATTTAGCAGATGCTGAATTTTGCATGATATGCGGAAAGCCTGTCATAAATAGATGTACGTCTGCGATTGATCAAAGTGTGTCGAGTGAATGCTGGCAGTGCTCTCATAATGAGCCCCTTCCCGGCAATGCTCGATACTGTCCATATTGTGGAAGTAAAACAACCTTTTATGAGCAAGGGGTTTTATTTGCTTACAATGACGACGATGTTCTTCCATTTCCATTTTAAGTAATGCCTAAAGCAGAAAGGAGCCCCCTATGCCTCTCCCAAAAGAAGACCACTACACTCTGGCCGATGTGCTGACCTGGAACGAACAGGAGCGCATCGAACTGATCGACGGTGCACCGGTGATGATGGCCCCTCCCTCCAGGGCCCACCAGAAGATCAGCGGCGAGTTGGGCCGCCAGCTGGGCAACTACCTGGACGGAAAGAAGTGCGAGGTCTACGCCGCCCCTTTCGCCGTCCGGCTCTTTGAGAAGTCCGGCGACCGGCCCGAGAACGTTGATACCTTGGTGGAACCCGACCTGTCCGTTGTGTGTGATCCCGACAAGCTGGACGATGTGGGCTGCAAGGGCGCTCCTGACCTTATCATCGAGGTTCTGTCCCCCTCCACCCAGCGCCATGACCGGCTGGTAAAATATAACTTGTACCAGCGGGCCGGTGTGCGTGAGTATTGGATCGTAGATCCAACTGCTAAGAGCGTCCAGACCTTTGTTCTGGAGGACGGACACTATACTGCGGCCAGCTTCGGCTCCCCCGATGATGTACTGAAGGTTTCTGTCCTGGACGGATGTTTCATTGAACTGTCTAAGGTATTCCCTGGATAATAAAAATACCGCTCCCGGAATCCCCCAAGAGCGGCGGCCTTGACAAGAGAATACAGGACGGTTTATAATAGATATAGAAAGGCGCTGCAACAAGCGGTTAGCCCGGGGTCAAGTGAATAGTTCCATTAAGAAACCGTCACCGGCCAGGGTGGCGGTTTCTGCTTTTCACAATAATCGTAACGGTGAACCGTCCGATATGTAGTGTGATCCGCATGGGCCTCACCCCCTTTCGGGAGGTGTCGCTAACCGCCTGCCGTTGTGCAGCGCCACAATCAGAATTGCATATCGTTCGACAGAAAGCAAGAGAAACCGCCCCCGGCGCTGGAACACCGAGAGCGGCTCATATAGGGGTGATAAGGTTTGGCGGCCATTATCACCCTCTCATATTATCATACTCATGGGAGGTAATCAAGCATGGCGACCGCAAAAAAACTGCCCTCCGGGAGCTGGCGCGTCCAGCTCTACGCCGGCAAGACGCCGGACGGCAAGCGCCGTTACCTGTCCTTCACCGCCAACACGAAAAAGGAGGCGGAGTATCAGGCCCTGCAATACCAGTTGCACTACAAAGAGGTCAACCGGGACCCCACCAGCATGACGCTGGATGAGGCCATGGAGAAATACATCTCCAGCAAGGACGGCATTCTCTCCCCTTCCACTATCCGGGGTTATGAGAACATCCGGCGCAACAACCTGAAGGGCCTCATGCCCCTCGCTCTGAACCGGATCACCCAGCCCATGGTGCAGGAGGCCATGAATCAGGAGGCCAAACCGTACACGGATAAACGGGGCAGGCAGCGCGTCCGCTCGGCCAAGTCCCTGCGCAATATCCACGGCCTGCTCTCCGCGGTTCTGGCGGAATACCACCCGTCGCTGACCCTGCGCACCCGTCTGCCCCAAAAGGAGGTCAAGGAGCAGCGCATCCTGGAGCCGGAGCAAATGGCCGCGCTGCTGCGCGCGGTAGAGGGAAACGTGATGGAGCTGCCGGTGCTGATGGGCCTATGGCTCTGTATGCGGGCCTCTGAGATCTCCGGTCTCACCTGGGGCTGTGTGGATTTCAGGCGCAAGACCATCACCATCAAGCGTGCGCTGGTTCGTGACAAGGACAACCACTGGGTAGAAAAGGGAACCAAGACCACCAGCTCTACCCGAACCCTCAGCGTGCCGGATTACATCATGGAGAAGCTTGCAGCCGCCAAAGAGACCTCCAGCGGAGGCGATCGGGTCGTCCCACTCTCCAGCGAGAGCATGTATAAGCGCCTAAAAACCATTCTGCGCAAGCACGATCTGCCAGACATCCGGTTTCATGACCTGCGCCACACAGCGGCCTCCGTGATGCTGACGCTGAACATACCGGACAAATACGCCCAGGCCAGGGGCGGATGGGCAACGAACCACACCATGAAAACCGTCTATCAGCACACCATGCAGTCCCAGCAGTCAGCGGTAGATATGGCCATTGACAATTATTTTTATAACCTGATTGAAAAGAATGAGGCGGAGGAGACTCCGCCAACTATGTGATATTTCGTGTTGCATTTCTTTCTTTCGTGTGATATTTTCTTGATTTTCTCTATACAGTGTTGTAGTATATGAGCAAAGAGAAAGGGGGAAGCCGTCAGCGCAATCCCTTGCAGCGCAGCTATTTTCCCGCAAAACAAGAAATCCCAGTCTCTTTTCGAGACTGGGATTTTTGGTGGAGGCGGGGGGAGTCGAACCCCCGTCCGAAAACGCTTCCTCGGGAACCTCTCCGGGCGCAGACGGTCATTTATATTCCCTTACCCCGGCGTAGGCCGTCAAACTACAGGGCTTGGTAGCTTCATTGTTCATGGTGCGCTCAAAGCTTTGCGCACACACGTGCACCACTAAACGACGCCCCGTTCCGGCTCGTGGTCCTTCCGGACGGGACGGTCACGGCTTAAGCCGCGACAAGCTCAACGTTATCGTTGTTCTTTAATTTATAAGTTGCCCATTTTAAGGATGATAGGCGCATCCGCCCGCTATTCCCGCCTCTACGTCCCCGTCGAAACCAGTACGCCCCCGGCTCGTCGCAAAGTCCGCTTTCTTCTGGGCACCCGCCAAAGGCGGACATCCGTCAGTCCGCTCCCTTGCTCCTCACCTTCCCGGTGAACCCGCTGACGCTGGGCTTCACCGGGAGAGATGAGGTTACAGGACATTTCTGCGTGGAATTGAGTCGTTGAGCTCTCCTGAAAATCAGCACTTGGCCGGGGCGGGGTAGTCCACGCCGAAGGTCTCCACGGTGACGGACTTCATCCGCTGCTCCTGCTTGGGCTTATCCATCCGGTCCCGGTCTGCGTTCACGATGGTATCGGCCACGTCCATGCCCTCGATCACCTTGCCGAAGGCGGCATACTCGCCGTCCAGATGGGGGGCCTTCTCCACCATGATAAAGAACTGGCTACCGGCGGAGTTGGGATTCATGGCGCGGGCCATGGAGAGCACACCCCGGTCGTGCTTGAGGCTGTTCTGCACCCCGTTGTGGCTGAACTCACCGCGGATGGAATAGCCGGGGCCACCCATGCCGTTGCCGTTGGGGCAGCCGCCCTGGATCATGAAACCAGGGATCACCCGGTGGAAGATCAGGCCGTTATAAAAGCCGGACTGCACCAGGTTGATGAAGTTGTTGACCGTGTTGGGCGCCACCTCCGGGTAGAGTTCAGCGACCATTTTGCCGCCGTTCTCCATCTCAAAGGTGACAATGGGATTTTGAGCCATTGGATTCCTTCCTTTCCCAGGGGGATGCCCCCCTCTTTGACATCAATAACCGCCGGTGCGGCGGGATTTCATAGTGCGGTCCATTTCCCTCTTGGCGTCCTTGGCCGCGGCGGAGGCCCGCTTGTCGTAGAGCTTCTTGCCTTTGGCCAACCCCACCTCCAGCTTGACCTTGGGACCGCGGAAGTAGAGACACAGAGGCACCAGCGCGTATCCATCCTGCTTTACCTTGGCGAAGAGGCGGAGGATCTCCCGCTTGTGCATCAGCAGCCGGCGAGAGCGCAAGGGATCCTTGTTGAAGATGTTCCCTTTCTCATAGGGGCTGATGTGCATGCCGTGAACGTGCATCTGCCCGTCTTTCACGATACAGAAGGAGTCCTTGAGGTTGACATGGCCCTGGCGGATGGACTTGACCTCGGTGCCCGCCAGCTCGATGCCCGCCTCGTACTTATCCTCAATAAAGTAATCGTGGTAAGCCTTGCTGTTCTTTGCAACCACCTTGATTCCCTTGCCGTCCATGTCCTCACCCCCGGCCTGCGTTCCGGCTGTATATGCCTAGGTTTTTATTATACCACGCTTGTCAATAGGTCAGACGGGAAAGTAGGAGAGCAGCGCGGTGAGGGCGTCCTGATCCCACACGGGGCGGCCGTGCTCGGCCAGACGGGCTTCCAGATGGGGGCGTGCGGTCTCACAGCGGCCGAACTCCGACAGCCGCGCAATGGCCTGCTCCTCCCC
>ERZ791802.2285-NODE-2285-length-11893-cov-2.234499_pt1 | contig 11893 bp, 5 predicted proteins | sample MGYA00510308_ERZ791802 | MGnify/ENA primary metagenome ERZ791802 (study PRJEB30046, sample SAMN00792028) | human gut metagenome | study: EMG produced TPA metagenomics assembly of the A metagenome-wide association study of gut microbiota in type 2...
CCGGCAGGTCGTGACACGACCATCCGTTTCCGCTCCTCCAGCTTGGCCTTTGCTGCGGCATAGGTGCGCGCATAGACAGAAGTGTATTTTGCGCATCCATCCGATTTCCTGCCACTGATAAAGCGCGCTTCCCAACGTCCGTCTTTTCGCTTATAAATGTTCTCACCTGTTTTTGGCAAACGGCACCCTCCTTTTGACGGCTGTTCTGACTGCGAATACAGATACGATGTTCGCACAATAGTATTCTGCATCACCTGATACCGATTGATCTTTACGAAAACGACGCAAGTAATCAATATTTTGATACCGAACCGCATTGACTTTTTGCTGTGCTATTGTATAATGGTGTCAGAAACAAGATATTTATTGCGTTTTTAGGACTTCGTAAATTTGCAGAACTTTATGAAGCCGAAACCGTCATGTTTTGTATGTGCAGATAGTATGTCGCATCTATGCTGGCACATACGGAGAATGGAAGAATCTTGACAATTTAATATGTTTGCCAACGAAGAATTGTAATTGCAGGTTATCTCTCGCTTTATAGTCTGCAATGAAAGAGCAATGAATCTACTCGCCCGGAACTGTGAGGATGAGCAAGTTTCTAAAGTAGCTTGGAGGAAACGAAAGACAGCGTTACACCAACAAGCTATGTGGCCGAAAGGTCGCCATTGCGGGAGAAAATCCCGTGAGAAGGTAGGAAACAGAGCGCGGACGCGACCTGCGTCCATAGTCCAAGTCAGGAGAATCGCTTTTCTTTGCCTGCATGAGATGCTGCCTGTTTTATGATCTCGTTACGTGCAGAAGTTGGCAAACAAAGGGTAGATAGCACGATGATCCTATCGGTAATTCGGAACAGGGCTCCGATTTGCTTCTAAAGTTGAAGTAAATCGGTGTTTTTTGTTTTTGAAGCAATCGGATCATCTCGCGTCAGCGGGATGATTTGTTTTTTGCGGAAAAATCGATAGGAGGATTATCTGCGATGAATGAGCAGCAACGGCAAGCATATCTGGACCAGATCAACTATGGCCGCATTGAGCGTGTCATTGCGTACAAAAATGTGCAATTCATTATCGAGCACCAGTATGATGGGTTGGAGCAGCTAACTGCATATTTGAAATCCTGCATGGAGGACATTGGACACCCGCCTGCGATGGTCGAGGTGATTGGCGGCGAGTATATTGAGTACCGGTTTGGTTCATGGCAAACCGCGATCCGTTCCTTTTATGCCGGAAAAATCACAAACATCAAAAATCCACCACATTTTCGTGACCGCAAGATCGTTCAGGATTTATGCGAGATCGAATTGAGGCGGCTTGCAGCGAAGGACGCGGCATCTTCTGAACGGGAGGTGCGGCGATGAATCCGAACAGAACGTATGAGGAAAATATGGCGGCGCTTAAAAAAGTTTTGACCCAACGCACCTATACGGCGCTGTCTCACAGGAACATCGAGTTTGTTCTGAAATATCAAAATGCGTCATTGCAGGAATTGGCTGCATATTTGCGGCGGCGGCAGGCGGAGCTGCGGCATATCCCCGGCAGGACAGAAATAATTGGCGGCGATTTCATTGAACTGCGGTTCCGCGGATGGGCAAATGCGCTTGAAGCGATCGGCGTTAGCAGAGAGCTTGCGGCAAAGCGCAGTACGCCCGCGCTGGAAAAAACGGCGCTGTTTCAGGCGGAGTTCAATACACAGCGGGAGCTAGACAAAGCAGCCAAGGCTGAAGCCAAAAAAGAAAACAAAAGTAAAGAGAAACCGCAGATTCAAGGCAAAGGCCGCCGGTTCCGCGCGGATCTTCTTCTGGATGAGAAAATTACAGGAAGAACGATGTACGCGCTTGAATTACAAGGGTTCAAATGCCCGAAGAACAAGAACGTGCGGAAAACGCAGGAGTTCAAAGCCGAGTACCAGCGGCAGCTCACAAAGTTCCGGCAGGAGCAGGCGGCAGAAAAGGAAGCCAAACGCGCAGCACGGCAAGCCGAACGACAGGAATCGGCTGCGGAGGAAAGCGCACAATAATTTATTTGCACAATCCGAATTGGGAACGGATTTGCACATAGACCTGATCTCATCCCCCTGAGATCAAACTGCCAGCGCGTCACCCACTGACGCGCATGAAATCCCCGGTTCCGAGCTGGGAACGCGGAACCGGGGGGATCTCAAAACAAATCTACCGGGCCTTCGCCCGTCTCGAAATGATGAATCGCATCGACAACTGAATAGCCACAGCATGAGAGCATATTGCCCCGGTGAAGCGACGCGAAGAAACGAGCGCACCAACGGGCAGAAAACGCGGTCTACGTCGCGGCGGGCGGGAGCGCAGGAAGCGGTAGTGTATCTGTGGTGTGAAGCAGGAATTTGTTGTTTGCAGCAGCTTTTGCTGTGACATAAAAGACCCAATGCTGATGCAGAGCTGTTCCTCGGCTGCATCGGATCGAGTGCGAGGAACGAATTTTATGCGGACAGAAAGGAAGTCAAGCATGAAAAAGATTTTCAATTCCCGCGCGCTGGCACTGATCCTTGTGCTGGCAATGGCCGTATCGCTGTTTACGCTCAGCGTATCAGCGGTAACGAATGTGTCCCTGAGCGGACACGGCAGCAACATTGCAAGTATTGTTGCAACTGGTGCTGATTTTGAAAAAATCGACTACGCAGTAAGCACAGACATGCACGGAACGGTCTATGACTATTACCTGACCGTCCCAGCAGATACGGCAGACGGCACAGCACTGACTGCGACGTTCATCGCAGCAGCCGGTCAGGACAGCAACTTTGTCATCTCCACTCGTGGCAAAAATGTCCCGAATCCGCCCTATGGTGTTGTGTTCATCCGTCAGGGCGCAGCCACTACCTATACGGCTACAATGATTGAGGGTGCAGCATTGGCAACGGCGTATGCGCACAAGGATGTTGTCAATGAGTTCGGCAAATGCGATACCTACAACTTCCACTACAATCTTCCGTATCCTGTCAGCATTTCCACCGGCGACCCGGTGTTTATCGGATGGAGCGGCAATAGCGGCACGGTCAACGGTCGCAACGGTTCCAGCAGGATTCCGAGTGAATTTACGCTGTGGGTTGATACCCCAACATCCGTCACCGTGAATGGTGTTGCGCAGACAGCCTTTATTCAGAATGAGGGCAATTACGGCTACACGATCACGACCTCGGAGGACAACACGCTCTCCATCGTCGTTGTCGCTAAAGGCGAGACTTATACCATCTCTTGCCCCACCAAGACCCACACCCCGGCTGGCAGCGCGCCCACCTCGGTCGTGAGCTACCTGCCAATCGGTCAGTTTGCAAACAACTCCGCATGGGGCGTTCTCGGTTCCAAATTTGCAGGTAAAACGACGCTTGACAGTACCGGCGTTTCGCTGGGTGCGTTCGGTGGCTTCATCGAGTTCGAGTTTGTAGGCGGCATCACAAATGATGAAAAGAACCCCTACGGCATCGACTTTGTGATCTATGGCAATGCGTTCAACGGCAACCCGGAGGCTGGCGCTGTACAGGTTTCCGAGAATGGCACAACGTGGTATGAGCTGGCCGGTTCCAACTACTACAACGGCAACTTTACTTACACTCCGCCTACCAGCGGTTACTCCAACGTCTACTCTGGTACGCAACGCAACACCAGCGTAGTCTATACCAAAAACACCAATGAGAGCAAAGTATATGCTTCTCTGGCAGGCAACACATCGGTAGCCTTTGGCCCGGTATCTTGGTTCCCGCTGACTACGACCTATACAGCCTTTGCCAGCAATCCGGCTGGCGGCGCACATTGCGGCAACATCTCCGTCAATCTCAGCGGCAATACGCTGACCTTTGCCGGTATCACTGCGGTTGCGGATTCCAACACGAACGCGGACTACGCATTTGGTTATGCAGATATTACACCGATCGGCAGCCCCAGCCAGTATGGTGAAGCCAAGAACCCTTATGACACCGACAAGACCGGTGGCGACGGCTTCGATCTGGAATGGGCAGTTGATATTTCAACTGGCCTGCCTGTTGATGTGACCGGCAAGACGTTCCACTATGTGCGCGTTTACAGCGCGGTTTTGAACCTCGACAGATTTGGCGAGACTTCGACTGAAGTAACCGGCATTTTCACAACGCACAATAAAGCAACGACTTCTGTTGGTCGGACTGCTCTCTGCGGTATTACACTTGATGGAACGGCAATTACTGATTATGCGTCCAGCACTATTGGCAATGTGACGGTATATGATACTGATGGGCTAATTATTGGTGGTGAAAGCACGATTGTTGTAACCGGTGCTAGTTCGACTGCTAATGTTTTTGTCAATAATGTTAGAGCTACGGAATATACGGCAACTGAAGATAACCAAATTATAAGAGTTATTATTCAGGATGGAACCGCTGCACCGAGAATTGTAATCATTAAGTAACTTTTTGGCAGCACCATCAAGAAATTGATGGTGCTGCCTTTCATTAAATTCGATACAGGATGTACTCGCCATGAAAAGAATCGTATCATTTGTATTGGCCTTAGTTTTAGTGATTTTGATGCTGCCAATACAGGAAAGCTACGCCGCAGATACAACGTCTATCCTATTGACAAAAGCTGGAGTTTCTAACCATACTGCTCAATCAGCCGAGATTAAAATTTCAACCGCATCTTTTAGTAATCTATTTGTTATCACATTGGATTCTGATTCTCTTGAAATAACAAATAATAGTGGTTCAACTATTGCTAAAGGAAACATTTTCTATCTAAACGCTGGGCATCCATCGGCCCATCTCAGAAACAATCAACAATTAAGCGGTGCCGACTTGCAAGCAGCAAAAATTACAGATGCGACAGTCCTGGATAGTGTTTTGCCAAAAAATACTTTTGATAAGACTTGCTCATTTTACTACTTTCTGGGCATCAAGAATTACGCTTATGCAATTCTAATTCAGATAAAAGAAAAGACATACGATAATGTAGATAAGACCAAATTAAAAGCTCAAATTGACCGTGTGACGGGAGATAATGAGGCGCTATTTTATCAAAGTGATGATCGCTTCAATGGGCATATTTCCGATGCTTTGACTAGCGGAAGCTATTGGGCTTCTATGCAGATCGTTCTAAAAAGAGCGCAGGAGATATATAACGGGAACAAATATGATCAAGAAACAATCGATAACATTACAGCAGAACTCCAAACTGCAATTAGCAAACTAATACTCAAGAATAATGTCAATGCTACACGTCTATACGAAGCAATTCACTCTGAGTGGCGTTGGTGGCAGGGGGAGTTGGATGATACAACCGGCACACCGGTCAGCGCAGACAACTGTACTGCTATTACATGGTATGCCTATGAGCAAGCCAAGGCTGATGGTCAGACATTACTGGACAGTCTGTATGATGACGAGGGCAACCCCATTGAAGGTGTCAACACAGCGGCCAAGCAGGATGCAGTAAATGCCGCTGCAGAGGCCGCAGACGCACACAAGCTGGTCAATGCCGACCTTTACAACACTGCCTATGAGAACTATCTGAGCAGCAAGGCAGAAGCCGAAGCCCTGATTGAGCAGTATGACCCGGCCAAACTGAGTGAAAGCGATTACAGCGCAGAGTCGTGGGCAGCGTATGTCAGCGCCTACAATGTGCTCAAGGCCGATATGGAGTACCGCATTGTTGGCGGCACGACAGAAGATTACGCCATGCTGAAAGCGTTCAAAGGCTACGATGCTTATAATGAAAGCGGTCAGTGGACGCATTATCCGGCACATATTGACGCGCTGAAAACTGCGCGCAAGCAGCTCGTCAGCGGTAAAGACATTACAGTTTCTTTCACCTATATCAACAACTTCTCGGCGCTGTACGAGGGATTCCGGGGGAATGGGACTGACCTGTATGCCAATGCCAGCCTTGGTCTGACAAGCGGAAACGCCACGCTCGGTGCGGCGTTTGATGCCGCCGGGATCACCGTCGATATGCACGATGATTCGACGCTCCCCGGCATCGGCCCGATCAACAATGGCGACACGAACCCGGTGTTCGCGCTCTATGTCAACGGCAGCTATTACGGGGACTACCGCTGGTCTGGAAAAGCAAGCTGGAACAATGTTCAGCTCCATGACGGCGACGTTGTGCGCATGGTGCGTATCCCGCTTCAGATGTTTGAAAGCGAAGAATCGTCTGGCTACGATTCTTCTTCCGTCTCGCTGCTTCCGGCCATCACGGATCCTGAATTTTATGAAGGCAGCTACGCCATGATCCATGCTTCAGCTCCGGCCAGCACGACCGTTGGCGCTCAAGCCGCATTTTCGGCTACCGTGACCAGCGCAAATGCAGGTGTATCCAGCAGCAAGAGCGCAGAGAACATTACGCTCTTTATCAGCGACCCGGCGGAGACGGAAACGCTGTCGCAGCCGACGCACAAAACAACGGCGACAACGGATACCAGCGGCAATCTGGAATATATTTTCAGAGAACCCGGCTATTACACCATTGCCTTGTTCAATGTGACACCGGATGATCTGACATTCCGCTCGATTTATCGGGAAGTCACCGTTGGCGAATACTATTCGCTCTATGCTGGTGATTATGCTATCGTCCATGTTACCAAAGCAGCAGATATGAACGCGCTGCTTACCCAATATCGCAGCAAGAACCTTGCGACGGCCAAAGCGTATTATGATAGCTTCCATGACTATGATTTCACATCCGAAAACTATCAGGAGCTCACAGATGCGTATAACGCGCTGAAATCCGGCCAGACCTCCGCGACATCGTTTAAGGCGCTGATGGATGCGTTCGATACGGACTATGCAGCATTGCAGGCAGCAGGTGCAAACGCGCTTGACCATGCGGCGATCATTGCCGCGCTTCGAAAGAACCTGTCCTATCTCCCGGACGACCTGACCACGCTGACCGCAAGCGATAAGGAGCTTGTTGTGGCGCTTCAGGCGGCATACGCTGAACTGAACTATTATCAGAAATCGCTCCTGACCGCAAAGGAAAAGGCAACGCTGGAACAGCTTGCGAAGATCAATGCAGCAGAGTTAAAGGAACCTGTGACCGTTACGGTCAAAATTACACAGCCTGAGCTGCCGTATAAGTCGGATTCGGGTTCCCCAAACTACGGCTGGCCGGATCATAACACGATCCTGCGTGTCAGAGCAGACGGAACAACGGTTGTCGTATCAGAAGCATCCGGCAAAGACTTGGTCGGGATGCAGGAGTGGACTAAAGAAAACGTTGCCGTAGGCAACATTCTTGAGATCCGCCGCTATCTGGAAACGACAAATGAGCAATATTGGCTGGTCTGGTCAACGGACAACGGAACAACATGGAATCGGACAACTGCGCAAACGTTGACCAATCAGCATGGCACATCTTATCCCGGTTACTATCTTGTTCAGCTCAAAATTCCGGAGACGCTCCAAACGGATGATACATTCGTCGTTCAGCTCAAGATGGTCTCCAAGACGGAATACCAGCAGATGTTTGAAACGCTCGACGATAAGGCGATCACCAAGCTGAAAAATGCGGCCATTGCCGTTGTCGAATCCACGTTCAACGCCTGCGATCAGAGCAAGTACAATGCAGACGGCATTGCTGCCCTGAAAGCTGAGCTGCAATCCGGCCGTGAGGCCATCAACGCTGCAACAACCGAGGCTGCAATCAAGGCCGCGCGTGACAGCGCTGTTTCCGCGATTCAGGCCGTCCCGACAGCGGACAAGAAGATCACAACCGGCGACATCAAGTACAATTCCGGTGCCAAAGTCGGCACCGTGACCGTTACTGTTGAGAACACCACTTACAGTGCGGCACCGTTTACCGGCACCATCGTCTCCGGCGAATATGAGCTTGGCCAGAATGACAGCATGATGACCGTCGTACTCAAGGCGCTGGAGCTTGGCGGTTACACATGGAATGGCATCGAAGAGCTGACTGCGGATTCTTACACACAGACCACTTACATTGCATCCATCCATAAGGGCGGCAAGTCGCTGGCCGAAAAGGATGGCAGCAAGGGCGCTGGCTGGATGGGAACCAAGAACGATTGGTTCGTCAATCAGGGTTTCGCGGCGTTCACCTACAAGAATGGCAGTCTGAGATCCGGCGATGTGATCCGCGTCATGTTCACCACGAATCTTGGTGAGGACATCGGCGGTTCGTGGACGAACAACGAAACGACGCTGTCCAGTCTGAAATTCAGCAGCGGTACGCTGACTCCAGCGTATAGCAGTGCGACCACCGATTATCTCTTGGTCATCCCCGATAAGCAGATCGGCACACGCATCAACTATTCCGCCGCAAATAAGAACTTCCAGACCAGAGCTTATCTGAACACCTACGGCAGCGATAACGCCTACTATGCAAACGGCGATATTATGGCTGTTTCGTCCGGCGACGTGATCTATGTCGGTGTTGGTGATAAGAATTGGCCCACCATGAATAAGGCGTCCAACTACACAACAACCCGCTACACCATCGCTGTTGTGCAGAATGGCAATGCGTCCGACGTGGTGAAGCTCATCACTAAGCTTCCCGCTCTGCGCAAAATCACGCTGGCAGATGCTTCAGATGTGCGTACTGCAAAGGCACAGTATGATCTTCTTACGCCCGCGCAGCAGGCAGACATTGATGATGCGCTGAAACAAAAGCTGGAAGCCTGTTACAAAGTTGTGACAGACTTGGAGGCAGCTAAGATCGTCTCTGACGCGATTGCTGCTCTGCCTGCAACGCCGACTGTTGATGACATTGGCGCAATCCGTTCCGCGGAAGAAGCTTACAACAAGCTGACAGATGACCAGAAAGCCTATCTGACGCAGAGCGAAGTGAACAAGCTGAACGCGGCTGTTTCCACTGTCTCTACGCTTGAAGTTGGATATGTGTACGGACTGATTGCTGCACTTCCCGGAAAAGACACCGTAACGGCAAAGGATCGGGCAGCGATTGAAGCTGCACGCACTGCGTACAACAATCTGAGCGAAGCGCAGAAAAAGCAGGTCAGCAATTATTCCAAGCTGACGGACGCCGAAGAAGCGCTTGAAAATCTCGGTAAGACCGCGATTTATGAGGAGTACCTCAACAATGTACTCGAATACGTCAAAGCGGAGACGTACAATCCGTCTCTCGGCTCGACCTATGGCGAGTGGGCGGTTCTGGCCGAAGCCAGAGGCAATGTCAGCGCATCGGTCTGGTACGACAAGTACCTGTCGAACATGGCAACGACCGTTGCTTCTAAGAACGGCAAGCTCGATAACACCAGTACGCAGACCAAGCACACCGAGTATTCCCGCGTCATTCTGGCATTGACCGCGCTCGGTGAGGACGCAACGAAGTTCACCGGTTCCAACGGCACGGTCTACAATCTTGTTGAACCGCTGTTTGAGAAGAACGGCAGCACCTACCGTGTTTCCGAGCAGGGCAACAACGGCACGGCATTTGCACTGATTGCACTGGATTCCGGCAACTATTACGACAATGCGACCGGCACAACTGCACGCAATGCGTGGATCAATAGCTTGCTTGACGCGCAGATCAGCGATGGCTCTTGGGGCATCGATGCAGATTTCCCCGGCTCCAACGTTGATATGACGGCAATGGTCGTACAGGCATTGGCTCCGTATTGCAGCACGAATGCCACTGTTAAGGCTGCGGTAGATAAGGCGGTGGAATGGCTGTCTGCTGAATACCAGAAAACCGGCGATTATGGCAGCTCCGAATCCGCCGCACAGGTCATTGTCGCGCTGTCTGCGCTTGGCATTGATGCAAAGACCGACAGCAGATTCCAGCATAATGGCATCAGCGTTCTGTCGAACTTCTTGAGCTACGCGGATCCCAACTCCAAGGGATTCCTGCACGACAAGCAGCCGAACAGCACGGTCAATCAGATGGCATCTGAGCAGGCGGCCTACACGCTCGTTGCGTATGACCGCTATGTAAACGGAAGCAAGCGACTGTACGATATGTCCGACGTGACAAAACGGCCGCGAGAACGCGGATGCACAGGCTGTTATCGACATGATCAACCAGATTGGCTATGTCGATGAATCCAGCTATAACGCGATTGCGGAAGCGCGCAATGCCTACAACAAGCTCTCTGCTGCTGACAAGGAAAAGGTCACGAACTACAATACCCTGACTGCTGCCGAAACTTCGTACAAGGCAATTCTGAAGCAGAAGCAGACAGATCAGTACAAGGCATTGAAAGCGCACTATGACGATCTTCTGAACGACAAAACCAAGAAGTACGGTACCGCCGCAAAGAAGAAACTCGCAAGCATTCTCCAGCAGGCACAGACGGATATGAACGCTGCGGAATCCTGCGAGCGTGTCACGGCCATCTATGAAAAAGCTATTACTGATCTGGATGCTGTCAAGCCCGGTGATATTGAAGTCACGTTCCGTCTCATCGGCGCTTTGGAAGCAACGCAGGATGTTGACCTGACGACCGACAGCTATCTGCCCGAATATGTCACATGGGTGCCCACCACGACATATGCACTGCAAGAGAACGCTACGGTTTATGACCTCTTTACCGAAGCCATGAGCGATGCAGGCTTGCGGTATATCGGTGCGGAAAGCAACTACGTCAGCACCATCTATGCCCCGTCCTGCCTTGGTGGATACGCGCTCAGTGAGTTCACCAACGGCAAGAAGTCCGGCTGGATGTACACCGTCAACGGCACGCATCCGAATCAGGGACTCAAGAACTGGACGCTCAAGGACGGCGATGTTGTCATCTGGCACTATGTCAATGACTACTCGCACGAAGTCGCAGATTGGTTTAACGATCCGAATTACCCGTCGCTTGGCAATGGAACCTACTACAACGGCTGGCTCCGCGCTGCGGACATCAGACCCGAACAGTATGTCAATGAGCTGCTGGGTAAGATTCTGAAGGTTGGCAAGAACGGCACGGTCGAGCCAAAGCTGACATTCCAGCATATCGGCAAGTCTGTCACCTTCACATTCAAGCCGGATACCGGTTACAAGGTCAAGGACGTCAAGGTCAACGGCAAGTCTGTCGGCGCAGTCAAGACCTATACCATTGACAAGCTTACGGTATCGACCAGAATCGAAGTTGAGTTTACGGATGGCAAGCTGCCGTTCACAGACGTACATGAAACCGATTGGTTCTACAATGATGTTCTGTTCGTCTATGAGGAAGGCTTGTTTGCCGGAACGAGCGATACGACGTTCTCTCCGAATGCAGCCATGACCCGCGCGATGCTCGTCACGGTTCTGTATCGACTGGAGGGTGAACCTGCCGTAAGCGGCAGAAGCGGATTCTCCGATGTGACGTTCAACAGCTACTATGAGGACGCTGTGACGTGGGCAGCCGACAACGGCATCGTCAACGGCACCAGCATCACGACGTTCTCTCCGAACGCAAATGTCACCCGTGAACAGATGGCGGCAATTCTGTACCGCTATGCGCAGTACAAGAAGTACAATACCGCCGCAAGCTCCAGCTTGAATGGCTTTACAGACCAAGCAAGCGTGTCCAGCTATGCCACGGCTTCGCTGGAATGGGCTGTTGCCGAAAAGCTGGTCAACGGCAGTGCAGGTAAGCTCATGCCGACCGGCAACGCCACCCGCGCACAGGTTGCAGCCATTCTCCACCGCTTTGTGGAAAATGTAGCGACCACCAAATAACACCTTGCAGCACAGGACTGCCCCCTTTGGGGGGCAGCCCTGATTGCCGCATTTATAGGGGGAAATACAAATGAGAAGAATCAAACGAATTTCTGCTTGGATTCTGACCCTTGCAATCCTTTTGACGCTGACCGTTCCAGCGTTGGCGGCGTCCGGCGTCCAGAATGAAGTACAAGGCAGCGCCGCTTATATGGTGTCCGCAGTCAAATCCCCGGAGGTCGGTTCCATTGGCGGCGAATGGGCAATTATCGGTCTTGCCCGTTC
>ERZ791802.2289-NODE-2289-length-11833-cov-4.575395_pt1 | contig 11833 bp, 10 predicted proteins | sample MGYA00510308_ERZ791802 | MGnify/ENA primary metagenome ERZ791802 (study PRJEB30046, sample SAMN00792028) | human gut metagenome | study: EMG produced TPA metagenomics assembly of the A metagenome-wide association study of gut microbiota in type 2...
AAGGCGGCTTCATGGATTGTTTCAGAGTACGTGCTGATGCTCGTGTCGGTGAAATCTCAGTGCATTTTGTTCAAGAGGAAAGATGCTGTTGCAACTTTGCTAAGAATCGATCCAAATTGACTCTTCTGGGTCCTGCTTTCACCGTTAAAATGAGCGTTATGGTCTAAGCAATATATTTCGAGGGAAAGAATCGTGCGCGCTACTACAATTAAACGAATTTGTTTCATGATGACTGCGGCCGCTTTGTTGAGCGGTTGTCATGAGGATGTGGGTGACGTTTCGCTCGGTATTTTTACGTTCCAAGATATCAAAATCAATCGATTTGAAGATCCGATCGTCACGGGTGTGACCTGTCACGTCTCAAGTATCGAAGATAATTTGTCATTGAGCGATCCCTCAAATAACTCGGTGCAATGCCATCAAACAGGGCCGATTACCCGAGCCATGATCGACATGATCAAGAAGGATAAGTCCGGTGAAGTGGTGTTTCATCGATCCAAGAGCGTACTACTCAAGAATATGAAGATTCGTCGGATTTACGATGAAGACGCTCAAACACTCATCTATGTAGCCTATTCCACAAAAGAAACCTCGGGGAGCTTTCATCACTCCATCTCCACCATTCCGCTTTATGGAACCGAGGCTTACGTGAGACCTTTGCCAAAAGTGGGTGAATAATTCCACTTTTAAGCAACTTTTATCCATTTTGAGTGGGAAAAGACTATTTAAAAGTGAAATTTCAATAAGGGTTTTCCCACTTTTTGCCAAAAATGAACACACAGAGTTATCCACAATAATTGTGAATAACTCTGTCACTCTTTAAAGAAACTCTAAGTGGAACAGAGAGTTAACTTGCTGCTCAAAAATGGGGCAGAAGTGGAACTTTTCTAATCGCCCAATTTTGATCATCGACTGACGCGTCCTTGGTAACGTCCCGATTGATCATAAAAACGCCCATTATCATCTTCGCGACCGAGATAGCGACCAGAGCTGTCGTAATGACGACCATTAGCATCCACTCTGCCTTGGTAGCGGCCCGAACTATCGTAGATACGACCGTTGTCATCGATGCGTCCTTGGTAGCGTCCTGACCGATCGTAGTGTCTGCCATTACTGTCTACGCGGCCCTGATAGCGGCCGGAATTATCGTAAATGCGCCCGTCATCGATTCTGCCTTGGTAGCGACCGCTATTGACGTAGTAGCGACCGTCATCGTGATGGCGCAAAACATCGTGTGCGGTAGCAGGAAAACAGATAAGGCTTAGGAGAGCGGCAATGGTCCAAAAAAGCTGTCTCATAGTCAATCCTAGCAATATGAAACATGTTCTTGTTTCAGTATACGCTTGAGGTACTTCAGAAAATGCAAAAAGAAAATCAAGGTAGTAACTAACCGCAAGCGATTGCTTTGACAAATACCGAGACCAGTCATCGGTCAGAGCGAAAGAAAAGATCTGTTATTTCAACATGTTGAGAATGTTTTGAGTATTTGTTCGAAAAGTCGACAAAATGTACGAAAAAGTTTTCAATTTTCGAGCTAAGCAAAACTCATTAACTTTTTGATCTGTTGGAGGAAAAAGTGTTTGTCTCAAATTGTTGAAGAGAGAATAATTAGCAGAAAGTCACTCGGGTAAGGTAGACCGAGAAGAAAAATTTCGATACTCAAGGAGACCCATTATGAATTTCAAAGTACTCTTGACAGCCGCTGCAATGAGTGCCGCTTTAGTTGCTGGCTCTGCTCCTGCCGTAGCCGCCACACAGGCACAAGCTCAGACCTATACGGTGGGCACGGGTGCCACTTATCGTCCGTTTGAGTTCCAAACGCCCAATAAGGAAATCGTCGGTTTTGATATCGACTTGATGAAGGCCATTGCTAAGGCCGAAGGTTTCCAAGTGGAATTTATTAACACGCTTTGGGGCGTTATTTTTGAATCTGTGAAAAACGGTGATCGTGACATGATTATGTCCGGCATCACGATTACGCCGCAACGCCAAGAATCTGTGGACTTCTCGTTGCCGTATTTTGCTGCCTATCAATTGATCCTTACGCAAAAAGACTTGCAAGTGAAAGGCATTGAAGACTTAAAAGGCAAAAACGTTGCCGTAGTGGCTAATTCTGCCGGTGACATCATTGCCTCGAAGACTTTCGGTAAGACCAGTAGCAACATCAAGCGTTTTGACAACACGCCCCTTGTTCTCGAAGAACTCTCTGCGGGTGGTGTGGACGCTGCCGTTGGTGACGTTGGTGTGTTCGCTTACTACGTGCAACAAAATCCGGATAAGCAATTTAACATGGTTCGTGACGAAGACTTCGAAGACCAATATTTCGGTATTGCCGTTCGTAAGGGCAATAAGGCAATGCTCGATAAGGTCAACTCCGGTTTGAAGAAAGTTGTCGCATCGGGTGAATACGACAAGATTTACAAGAAGTGGTTCGGTGAGAAGGCTCAAGTGCCGACGTTGCCGCTTAAGTAATCACACAACGTAATGCGACCATACTCCCGGAGGCCTGACGGTCGTCCGGGAGTTTGCGAATGTAAGAACCATAAAAATATGGGGATAGAGGATGTTGGGCTTACGATTAGATGTGCTCGTTGAGTACTGGCCGCTCTTTGTCGAGGGGATGCAAATCACGTTGATTCTGACCGTGGGATGCGTTTTTTTCGGCGTCATCTGGGGGATGATTTTGGGGATGGCCCGTATGGCCAGTGCCAAGCACGAGCCATGGAAATCTATTTTGTATTACGGCGTTCGTTGGCCAGTGACGATTTGGGTGAGTTTTTTCCGTGGCACGCCGCTTTTCGTGCAAATTTTCCTGATGTATTTTGCAGTCTTGCCGGTGTTTATTCACCCCGTTGACGGCTTGATCATTGACGGCACTTTAGCTCGAGAGCTAAGAAGTAACTATGGGGCTTTTATTGCAGGCTTTTTAGCCATTACGCTCAATGCCGGTGCTTATATGAGTGAAGTGTTTCGTGCCGGCATTCAGTCTCTCGATAAAGGGCAAAGCGAGGCCGCTCGTTCCATCGGGATGACTTATTGGCAGTGCATGCGACACATCATCATGCCGCAGGCTTTTCGTCGCATGTTGCCCGCGTTGGGCAACAACGCCATTGCCATTCTGAAGGACTCTTCACTGGTTTCTGCCATCGGTTTGACTGAGTTGGCTTATGCAGCACGCACCGTCGCCGGCGCCTCTGCTCGCTATTGGGAGCCGTATCTGACGATTTCCCTGATGTATTGGGTGGCAACGTTGGCTTTGGCCTACGGCATCAGTCGTCTTGAAAAGCACTTGGGTAAGGGAGATGATCAATGAGTGAAGTCATTGTTGAAATCAAAGGCTTGAAAAAGCACTATGACGATCTTGAAGTGCTCAAGGGCATCGATTTAGTCGTTCACAAGGGTGAAAAAGTCGTGGTTTTAGGACCTTCAGGTTCGGGTAAATCCACGATGTTGCGTTGCATCAATGCATTGGAAGATGCCGATGGTGGAACGATCAAAGTCAGGGGGCAAGAAATCACTGACCATAAAACCAACATCAATAAAGTGCGCGAGCACCTGGGGATGGTTTTCCAACGATTTAATCTCTGGCCTCATAAAAGCGTGCTTGAAAATGTCATGTTGGGTCAAATCGTGGTGAGCGGTAAGTCCGAAGAGGAAGCCAAAAAGCGAGCGATGGAAACGCTCACCCGAGTGGGTCTTGCTGATAAAGCAGATCAGTATCCCGTGCGTCTTTCGGGCGGTCAACAACAACGTGTAGCCATCGCCAGAACATTGGCCATGGATCCGGCGGTCATTTTATTTGATGAACCGACTTCTGCCTTGGACCCGGAGTTGGTTGGTGAAGTGTTGGCTGTCATGAAAAGTCTGGCCGAAGACGGCATGACAATGATTGTTGTGACGCATGAAATCACGTTTGCAAAGGAAGTGGCCGATCGTGTGATTTTCATGGACGGTGGCGTCATTGTGGAGCAGGGCGCGCCGGAAGACGTCCTCGTTAATCCCAAAGAAGAGCGCACTAGGGCGTTTTTAAAGCGCGTGCTCTAATTTATTTGAGGGCTTAAAAAAGGGGATGCAATTGCGAAAAATGCATCCCCTGATTATTTTGTGCTCTCGCTTATTGTTGAGCGGCTACCTTGGCAAATGCCTTACGAGCGGCTTCAAGCGTTTCATCGATGACTTCATCGGTGTGCATGATGGACACAAAGCCGGCTTCAAATAAGGACGGAGCGAGGTAAACCCCTTCATCGAGCATAGCGTGGAAGAACGTATTAAAGCTCTTTGCACTAGCTTTCATGACGTCCGCGAAGCCTTGCGGGTACTGATCTAGGAAGTAAAGGCCGAACATACCGCCAACGCTTCGTGCGCAGAAAGTCACACCGGCGTCTTTGGCGATAGCCTCAAGACCAGTGGTCAACTTTTTGGCTTGAGCTGATAGGCGATCGTAAAAGCCCTCTTCTTGAATGAGCTTAAGCGTTGTCAGACCGCAAGCAACCGCTACCGGGTTGCCCGACAAGGTGCCGGCTTGATAAACAGGGCCGCAGGGGGCAATTTTTTCCATGATGTCACGGCGACCGCCAAAGGCTGCGACAGGCATGCCGCCGCCGATCACTTTGCCGAACATCGTAATATCGGGGACGACGCCGTACAAGCTTTGAGCACCGCCCAAAGCCACGCGAAAGCCCGTCATCACTTCATCAACAATCAAAACGGCACCATAGCGTGTGCACAGCTCGCGCATCGCGTGGATAAATTCAGGTTTGCCCGGGACCATATTCATATTGCCGGCGACTGCTTCAACGATTACGCAGGCAATATCGTCACCATATTGTTTAAAAGCGCCTTCAAGCTGTTCAACATTGTTGTACTCGAGCACTAAAGTGTGTTCGGTGACGCTTGCCGGCACACCTGCCGAGCTCGGATTGCCGAACGTGAGCATGCCGGAGCCAGCTTTGACTAGCAAACTGTCACTGTGGCCATGGTAGCAGCCTTCGAATTTAATGATTTTGTTGCGGCCGGTGTAACCTCGAGCTAAGCGAATGGCGCTCATGCCCGCTTCGGTGCCGGAGCTGACCAATCGCACCTCTTCAATGCTCGGGATAATGCGACGGATTTCTTCTGCAATGAGAATTTCGCGTTGCGTAGCGCAACCGAACGTTAAGCCTTGATCGACAGCATCATGAACGGCACGAATTACTTCGGGGTGATTGTGACCCAAAATCATGGGGCCCCAAGAGCCGATGTAGTCAACGTAGCGCTTACCGTCTTCATCCCACATGTAGGCGCCTTGTGCTTTTTTCATAAAGCGGGGCGAGCCGCCCACGCTGCCAAAAGCACGCACGGGAGAATTTACTCCGCCGGGAATGCTTTGACGGGCACGTTCAAACAAAATGTCATTGGTATCCATTCTCAAATCCTTTCTCTTTAGAAAGCGTAGCCGAGGCCTAAGTTAAAGCTCGTGTTAGCCGGCGTAAAACGATCGCCGATTCTTGTATCAGCATCCAAGGGGACATCGTGGAAATGCGGGAAGTTGACCGTAACATCTCCCATCACTCGCAAATGATCAGTCACAGCCCACGTAAAGCCGGTCTGCAACACAACGTTAACCGTGCTGTCGCGATAGTCATATTCTTCGGAATTGAGCACAGAGTATGCCGCGCCGGCACCCACATGCAAGCGAGTATTGTCGAGCACTTCAAAGTGGTATTGCAACATAAGATTGACGTTGCTTAACTCAAAACTGCCTTTACGATGGCCACTTAAGCGCAAGTCGTGGTCACTTTCTTGATAGCTTAAGTCAAGAGCCCAGTGACGGTAAAAGAAGTGACGCAAGCCGATTTTGAACCCTTCGGCGGAGCGGAAGGTATAGTCTTGACGATAGTCCCCATCGCCATTCGAGAGGTCGGTTTTCACCCAAGAGCCTTGAGCATAAATTTCCGTATTGTTTCGCCACGGTGTGCCTTCAGGCAAAGGCGCCATACGTCGAGGCTTATCATCGAATTCAAATTTCGAAAAGAAGAAAAAGACGTTACTGATCGGAATGTATGTCATGTAGACATTGAATTTATCCGTTCCGGCGCTGACCAAAGGAAGCGGTACGGGAATCGGTAACCACATCATGTCATTGCGGAACGTGATGCCGGCTGTGTAGCCTGCACCAACATGCAAACCCGTTTGAGCAATCGGAAAGCGAGCGACCCATGCATAGCCGAAGATGGGTTCAGGCTCATAGTCGGAGTCGCGGAAGAGCATTGCGTAGACCATGCGTTCATTACCGCGTTCATCAATGATGGTGCGCACGAGACCAGCACCACCAGGAAACGCATTTTGCTCGTAACGGTTGTCATAGTCCCAACTGGGGTGGTTGGTATAAAACGGCAGAATGATACCCGTACGACCGTTTTCAATGATGTCATGCATGCCGTTGAGTTGGTTACCGATAAAACCAGCATCGGGGTATGGAGACCAACCGCCCGGTAACGTTTCAACAAAAGAATCCACAAAACCTGCCTGCGCAACGGATACTGCTGATGTTAGGCAGGTTGCGACCATAAACTGTTTAATAGAAATCACGGTAAGCTCCTTTCTGCTTGGGTGCTTTGAGCTTGAGAATAAGCCAAAAAATCTTAGCACGTTTTGGCTACTTTGCTGTCAAAACGTTACAATGCTTGCCGGATAAAGTTCGCCACGACAATCGCGGGAATCCGTAAGGATGCACGAGGAAAGTCCGGACTCCACAGAGCGCCGTAGCAGTTAACGACTGCCTGCCGCAAGGTACGGATTAGAGCAACAGAGACGAGCCGACTACGGGTCGGGTGAAACGGGCAATCTCTACGGGGAGCAACATCAAATAGGCAACCGCTGATCCTGCTCGGGGAGGTTGCGGGTAGATGGCTTGAGGCGTAGCGCGAGTTACGTTCTAGATGAATGATTGTCGGTCGCATTCAATCCGAGTGCGAAACAGAATCCGGCTTATCGGCGAACTTTGTCTTCTTATCTTTTTCCTTTCTCTTTTTATCTCACAAAGAGATTGAACAACTCCATTTTTAAGACCGAAAAAAAGCCGCAAAACAAAAGTTTCGCGGCGAAATTGAGCGGCTCGGTGCCGTAGAGCCGCTCGGGACTTAGGAAACTTAAGCCACAGGAATGATTGGGATAATTCTCGGGCCTTTGCCTGCGTCTTTCTTCGCGAAGGTCTTCATCCAGCAGTACATGCCGAAGAGAATACCCAGCGAAGCAAGGATGCAGACGGTAGAGTAAACCGGGGCTTGAGCAAAGTTTGCAACGCGATAGAAGATCGTAGCGGCACTGTAGCCCAATGCCAATGTCCATGCGCAAGCAAAGATTGTCCACTTGGTGCCTACTTCACGATAAATGGCAGCTACGGCAGCTACACACGGCACATAAAGCAGAACCATCAAGAGGTAAGCAAAGACTGCAGAGGTTGAGCCAAACAATGTTTGAATCGTTGCAATTGTTCCTAACGACACTCCTTGTTCTTCTGCAGCCGCAGCGCTGTCAGACAAGTCATCGACGGCGATACCCAAGGGGTCTCCGAACGCTCCCGTAAGGCCTGCGAAGTTTTCACCGATCGTGCCGACAGCTTCAGAGAAGGTAGCAGCCAGAGAGAATCCACCTTCTTCTTCGGCCGCGGTTTCTTCAGCACCGTCACCTTCAGTAGCGGCGGCAGCAGCTTCATTAACTGCCATAGTGTCGTAGAGCGAATTTAAGGTTCCGACTACAGCTTCCTTAGCGAAAATACCGGTGAACACGCCAACGGCAGCCGGCCAGTTTTCTTCTTGGATGCCCATCGGTTCAAAGACCGGGACAATCGTCTTACCGATTTGCGAGAGAACGGATTTTTCCGTGTCTTCGTTACCGAACGAACCGTCGGTGCCCATGGAGTTCAAGAATGCCAAGCAACCGACAATGACGACGATGACTTTACCGGCACGGAACATAAAGGTGCGTACACGATCCCAGGTGCGGGTCATGACACCTTTGAGTGTGGGTAGGTGGTACGGAGGCATTTCCATCACGAAAGCGCCCGCTGCACCAGGTAGTGCCGTGCGCTTTAAGAGAAAGCCCGTGAAAATGGCCGCGGCAATACCGATGAGGTAGAGACCAAAGACCAAATTTTGACCGTTGGAGGGCCAGAAAGCCGTTGCAAAGAGCACATAGACAGGTAAGCGCGCGCCGCAGCTCATGAAAGGCGTCATCATAACCGTGATGATGCGGTCGGTGGCGCGGTCCATGGTACGAGTAGCCATAATGGCAGGCACGTTACAACCGAAACCGACAAGAAGCGGAACGAATGCTTTACCCGGCAAGCCTAAGGCACGCATTAAACGGTCCATTACGAAGGCCGCACGAGCCATGTAGCCGGACTCTTCCAAAATGGCCAAGAACAAGAACATGAAGAAGACAACCGGGATGAAGGTTGAAATCGTTTGTAAGCCACCGCCGATGCCGCTTGAGAGGAATACGGTCAACCATTCCGGGAAGTGCCAAGAACTTAAAAGTTGGCCCAACCCGTCAACGAAAATACCGCCGACCAAAATGTCAAAGAAGTCGATAAAGACAGCACCGAAATTTTGCGTGAACAAGAACGTGATGTACATGATCAGCAAGAAAATGGGCAAACCCAACCAGCGGTGCAAAACCACGCGGTCGATACGGTCTGTCAGCGTAGCGGTCGCATCACCTTCTCGGACAAGAGCTTTCTCAGCAATGCGTCCGACAAGTTCGTAGCGAGCGTTAGCAATTTCAATATCGGTGTTTTCATCAAAGTGTTTGTCTACATCAGCGACAATGCCGTGAACCTTTGATAAATCCACTTGCGGGAATTTTTCTTCAATGCCGGGAGCGTGCTCTAAGAATTGAACGGCAAACCAAGCCTTTTGTTCATCACGCTCGGTCGGCAATTCTTGGGCAATGGCCTTAACGGCTTCAGAAATGTGCTCATCGAATTGAACTTGGCAGGGAGCAACTTTAGGAGCTGCAACAAAGCGAGCAAGTGCGCTCTTGAGTTCTTTAACGCCTTTTTCTCGATTGGCAACCACACCGATCACGGGGCAGCCGAGTTCCTTTTCAAGAGTTTCGATATCAACGCGGATTTTGTGGTGACGAGCGATATCGAGCATGTTTAATACTACGATCATCGGCACGTGCATTTCGGTCAATTGTGCCGTGAGATAGAGGTTACGCTCGAGGTTAGAGGCATCGACAATATTAACAATCGCGTCGGCTTGACCGCTCAGCAGATAATCACGGGCGACGATTTCATCTTCACCGGAAATCGAAGACGGAGTGACAGAGTAGATGCCGGGTAAGTCCACGACTTCAAAGTCAGTGCCTTCGTGAGAGAAGTTGCCCGTCTTTTTATCAACCGTAACACCGGGCCAGTTACCGACTCGTTGACGAGAGCCTGTGAGGGCGTTAAATAAGGTTGTTTTCCCGCAATTGGGATTGCCGATTAAGGCAATAGTGTGTTGACTCATGTTGAATTCCTCAGCAATCTTTACGGCATAGGTTCGATGTCAAGAATTTCCGCTTCGTCTTTACGAACGGAAATCAAGCAACCGCGCACACGTACTTCAATGGGGTCTCCCAAGGGAGCAATACGTACTACTTCAAGCGTGCATCCCGGAGAGATACCAAGCATCAAAAGGCGGCGACGATATTCGGCAGAGCCGGCCTTGAAGGCTTTAATGCGGCACTTGGCACCGATAGGAAGGTCTTTAAATTGCATAGACAAACCTTTAATCAATAGACATAGATGCGTTCAGCAAGCTGGTAGTTAACCCCGATGCGGCTGTCACCCACGGCAAGCAGCAGCGGCTCATTGAACGCGCAGTGAAGAACCTTGACAGAACTGCCTCGCATCAAACCGAGCTGAAACAGGCGCTCGGATTCGTCAGCGGGTAACTTGATCTTGACGACGGTAACCGGGCTGTCGAGTGCAATTTCAGTCAAAGGACGCAGTTGAGACATATTCTTTTTTTCCATAGAAATCAGGAGCAAACTCCTGTTTAGTTTTTCAGTAAGAGAATGTTAATAAGAAGCGTTATCAATAACAAGAATATGAAAATACGTATATTTTATTGGGTCGAAAAAGATTAAAACTCTGTAATTAATTGAAAAATAAAGATAATAGCCTGAATGAATGAGGTTTATAGGCAAAAGTTAATGAGAATCTTTAACTTGATTTAAGTCAAAAGAATTAATCTTTTTAAAAATGAAATTTTAGTGATTTTTCTATTAACTTGAATAAGTTAACGGACCGACTGAAGTCGATCCGTTAACTGAAAAGAATAATTTGGCAATAATTCTCAATTTAATTTGTGGATTTAACCGTCAACTCACCGCTCATATGAATATCTCTGATGGCGTACGGGATAGAAATGTTTTCTTCATTAAATCGCGTCAGAATTTCTTTCATGATGGTTGACTTCAGAACACTGACACCGTTTTCAGGGTCAAGCACCCAGAAACTGACACGCAAATTAACTCCGTCGGCCCCGAAACCGGTCATAACAGCAGTCGGTTTGCGGATGGGGTCAATACGTGACATCCCCGAGACAATTTCAACCATGATCTTACAAGCCTGTTCGACGTCACACTCGTAGCCGATAGCCACTTCCACAAAATGCGATACAGCACGTTCGGTACGCGAGAAGTTTTTAACATTAGAAGTCACAAGTGTTTCATTCGGGATAATCATTTCTTCGCCCGTCAGGTTGCGAAGGACTGAGTAGCGAGTGTTGATTTGAGAGATCTTGCCCGAGAATCCGCTTACTTCAATCATGTCGCCGATTTTCACGGACTTATCAAATAAGATAATGAAACCCGAGATGTAATTTGAGGCAATTTTTTGTAAACCGAAACCCAAGCCCACACCGACAGCACCGCCGAATACCGAGAGAATGGTCAAGTCGATACCGACTGACGATAGTGAAAAGAGAATCGCTAATGTGATCAAACCGATGTAAGTCAGACGAGAAAGCACTACTTTGAGGTTGGGTTCAAAGTCTTGAGCAGACTGAATGGTCTTATCGATTAAAGAGGCAAGCCAACGAGCAACGATAATGGACAGAACAACGGTAATTAAGCCGTTAGTCAGCGTCCAAAGGTTAAGTTTGTCACTGCCGATGGGCAATTGAATCGACTTCATGGTCTCGACGATATCGGGCAGAATACCAAAAATATTCAAAGCAGCCAGTGTCCAGAAGATCGTGTAGAAAATTTTACGTATGCGAGGAGAGAATTGTTTGGTCCCCATCAGCACAGCAAAAATTTCGATCAAAACGACAAGGATGGCCCAAGCGTAGAAGATACTGTAGCCGATACGAATAACGGTGAGCTTACTGTCGGCAGGCAGGATGTGAATGGCTTGCACAACGTAAACGCTTAACGCCAATACGCTTGCGGCCACCAAAGAGAAAACCAAGCGAGCGCTAAGCGCTAGGGCAAAACGCCAGACGTGATCCAGCCAGCTCGTTAATTTAATATGTTTGCTCCACACTGAGAGCGATTTGCCAAAGGAGCTTGAGCAATAAGCAGCAATTAAAATGGCAAACGCGATAAGACCTAATTGGAACCAGAAACTCAATTGAAAAAATTCTTGACCAAAAAGCCCCGTGATCGATTTCATAACAGATGTTATGGCAGACTCCGGGGTTTGCAGTAGTTGTTCAGACATCAGGAATCACTACTAAAAACAATAAAATGGAGCAGGCAGTTTACCTTACAGTCCTGTATCTGTAAAGCAAGGATAGGATGAGGTTCTTCAAGTTTTCACGGGAAAGTGGCAAAAACCTTAAAAATCTGCTTCAAA
>ERZ791802.2291-NODE-2291-length-11817-cov-6.352576_pt1 | contig 11817 bp, 9 predicted proteins | sample MGYA00510308_ERZ791802 | MGnify/ENA primary metagenome ERZ791802 (study PRJEB30046, sample SAMN00792028) | human gut metagenome | study: EMG produced TPA metagenomics assembly of the A metagenome-wide association study of gut microbiota in type 2...
CGACGGCGCCGGGCAAGGCTTCCGCGCAGGGCGGCCTGCTCCGCCTGCTCCCGATAATACGCATACAGGGCAGACTGGGAACGCAGCGCCTCGCCGCAACCCTCCGGCAAGGTCCAGGGCAGATTCCTGCCGGTACCGTCTACGGTATGTCCCTGGAACGTATCGCGCAGTCCATACGTGATTATCCGTTTCAGTTCCCGGCGTATCTCGGTATCGTGTACCGGAGCCATCACTTCGATGCGGTTATCGAAATTGCGCGGCATCCAGTCCGCCGAACCGATATAGTAGGCCTCCTTGCCCCCGTTGGCGAAGATGAGGATGCGGGAGTGCTCCAGGTACCGGTCGATGATGCCGTTAATCCGGATGTTGTCGCTCCTGCCGGGAATACCCGTCACGAGCGAACAGTTGCCCCGCACGAGGAGGTCTATCCTGACGCCGGCGGCCGAAGCCTCGTAGAGCTTCTGCACCAGAGCACGGTCGGTGATGTGGTTGAGCTTACCCATAATATACGCCGGTTTGCCTGCAGCGGCATTGCGTATCTCCTTGTCGATACGGGCGAGCAACCGGCGGCGCATGTCGTTGGGCGATACGAGCAGTTCCTTGAACCGGATGGGAACATAAGGTTTCTGGATGAAACCAAAGACGGTGCCGACCTCCTGCACCACCCTCTTGCGGGCGGTAAAGAGCGTCACGTCGGTGTACTGCGCCGCGTTGCCTTCGTGGAAGTTGCCCGTACTGATGCAGGCGACGTCCCCCTTGCGGCTGCTGATATGCACGAGTTTGGAGTGCACCTTCAGCCCCTCCATACCGAACACCACGTTGATGCCCGCATCCTGCATCTGTTTCGACCAGTTGATGTTCGACTCCTCATCGAAACGGGCCAGCAGTTCGATGACGACGGTTACCTTCTTGCCGTTGCGAGCGGCGCAAATCAGCGTCTTCACCACCTTCGAATTACGGGCCAGCCGATACATCGTCATGCGTATGGCGGTAACGTCGGGAGAGATGGCCGCTTCGCGCAGTACCCTCAGGAACGACGAAAAACCGTGATAGGGATAGTGCAGAAACCGGTCGCGGGCGCGTATCGCATCGAGCATGCTGCCATGCGCCGTAAATTCGGGTTTCAGCACGGGTTCGAGTGCCGGATAACGCAGGTCACTGCGGCCGCAGTCCGGGAAACGCATGAGGTCTTTCATGTTGTGGTAACGCCCGCCGGCCACCTGCGTATCCCATTTGTCTATGTGCAACATCTTGGCGATGCTGCGGAGCATACGGCGGGGCATGGCCGAATCATAGACGAGCCGGATGGGTTCGCCCTTCTTCCGGCTCTTCACCCCCTTGGATATCTTTTGAAGCACCCCGTTGCGCATGTCGCTGTCGAGCTCCATCTCGGCATCCTTGGTGAACTTGAAGGTATAGGCCTCGAACTCCGTATAAGGCAGCCCCTCGAAGATGAAAGGCAGGCAGAGACGCACCGCATCGTCGAGGAACATCAGGCACTTTCTCTCCCCGTCGTCGGGCAGGCGCACGAAACGCCCGAACTCCTGTACGGGCAGCTCGATAAGCGCATACTCATCCGCAACCTTGCCCTCCTCCGCACGGAGCCGGACGGCGAGGTATATCGCATCGTCGGGCTGGTCGTCGAGCTGACGGAAACAGGAGACGAACAACGGATTCGTAGAACCGTTGAGCCGGGTATCGTAGAGGGAACAGATATACTGGCGCTGCACTTCGTTCAACTGCGTCTCGTCCAGCAGCCAGATACCGTGCTGTCCGAGCTCCTCCTTCAGACGGGCGAAAATCTCCTCGAACCGCACGGAGTACTGGGCATTGAGCCTCGTTATCTCCCTGTATGTATCGACAGCGGTCTGCTGCTCCCGCTTGATGCCTTTGTCCTCATACTCGATGATACGGTTGAGCGTCGCCACCCGGACACGGAAAAACTCGTCGAGGTTGTTGGAATAGATGCCGAGAAAACCGAGCCGTTCCAGCAGCGGTACCTCCTCTTTCTCAGCCTCCAGCAAGATACGCCTGTTGAAATACATCCAACTGACATCCCTCTCCACATAATCTTTCTCCATAAACGAACCGCTTTAATATCCACATGCCAAACGGCCCTAAAGGTACGAACCGCCGCCCTTACATGGTGTTAAAAAAATATTACGATTATGTTACGCCGCCCCGGACATCCCTCCCCGCCGGCAGCGCCGTGCGCTTACGTTTCAAAAATCAGGCCCGGACGACAGCGGGCGTAACGGTTCCGCACGCATACGGGGAACCGCAGCCCTACGAAACCCGTCGCCCCCTCGCCGGAATCACCGTCCGACTTGCCTGCCGCCGGAACCCGCCGCGAACGGCATGAAAAAACCGGAGTACGGACACTCCGTACCCCGGTCTTTCACCACGATGAGAGCGGTACCGCCCTCACTTCTGCTCCCTATTTAATATCAATCTGGCGCATGTTTTTACGTTTCTCCTCCTCGGTCTTCTTGGGAATATCGATAGTCAGAACGCCGTTCTCCATCTTTGCGTCGATGTTGTCCACATTCACATTGTCGGGCAGTATCATGCGTTGACGGAAACTGCTGTACGAGAACTCGCGGCGGAGATAGGTATGTTTCTTACCCTCTTTTTCCGACTCTTCGTTCTTCTCGACCTTCTTCTCCATCGAAACGGTGAGCTCGTTATCTTCGTTGATATCTATTTTGAAATCGTCGCGGGTCAAACCCGGCGCAGCTATTTCGACCTTGTACTCCTTGTCGGTCTCTATCACGTTCACGGCAGGAGCCGTCGAGCTGGTCTTGTCCACCCATTCGTTCCCGAAGAAATCATCCAGAATCCCCGGTAACCATCCCTGTGTTCTTCTAACTGGCATCATAATTTTGTCCTCCTAACTTTAATCAGTATTATCAATATTTGTCCGGCCTTACGGCCGTCCGCTTCATTCCATCCTTCAGGCCGCTGCCCGAAGTCATTTATAGAATAGACAAAGAGTATGCCATGACCGCGAAAGAGCTTCTGACTGCAAAATTGTCAGCCAAACGTGAAAAATTGACACAATCGGACGATTCTCATCCGGAAGCATGCTGGCTTCCAACCGCATCGGGCGACATGAATGAACCGTTTCACGATACGGAGCCGGGGAAGCCCCGCTCCGCAACCCGCTGAACGGCAATTGGTCAACTCCATTTCCAGATTCCGACAACAAAAAATCCGGCGTACATTCATGTACGCCGGATATGAGAAGAAAGCCGAAACCGTTCCGCCGCTCGGACACCGCTCGGAGAAGGTTTTCTTACCGTCAGTCTTTGAACTTGGCCGTCAGGAATTTGCGGTTCAGACGTGCGATATGCGAGATGGAGATACTCTTCGGACACTCCGCTTCGCAGGCACGCGTATTCGTACAGCCGCCGAACCCGAGTTCGTCCATCTTGGCAATCATGGCCTTGGCTCGACGCAGAGTTTCGACCTTGCCCTGCGGCAGCTTGGCCAGCGACGAAACGCGGGCCGCTACGAACAGCATGGCCGAACCGTTTTTGCAGGTAGCCACGCAGGCACCGCAACCGATGCAAGCGGCAGCGTCCATGCTCTCCTCGGCATCGTCACGCGGTACGGGGATGGTATTGGCATCGGGAACGCCGCCCGTATTGACCGATATGAATCCGCCGGCCTGCATGATTTTATCGAACGCGCTTCGCTCCACGACGAGGTCCTTGATGACCGGGAAAGCGGCCGAACGCCACGGTTCGATGGTAATCGTATCGCCGTCATGGAACTTGCGCATGTGGAGCTGGCAGGTGGTCACTTCGGTATCCGGACCGTGCGCCTCGCCGTTGATATGCAGCGAACACATGCCACAGATACCCTCACGGCAGTCGTGGTCGAACGCCACCGGTTCTTTGCCCTCGTGTATCAGGTTGTTGTTCAAGATATCGAGCATTTCGAGGAACGACGTGTCTTCGGAGATATCGTTCACCTCGTACGTCTCGAACCCGCCTTTTGCCTTGGCGTCCGCCTGACGCCATATCTTAAGTTTGAAATTCATCGTCCTTTGTTTTTACCGGTTAGTCCTTGTAATTACGCTGTGCCACCTTGATGGCCTCGAAAGTGAGCGGTTCCTTGTGCATGACAGGTTCCTCGTTTTCTCCCTTGTATTCCCAGATGGCGACGAAAGCGAAATGTTCGTCGTCGCGGAGCGCCTCTCCGTCGGGTGTCTGGTACTCCACGCGGAAGTGGCCGCCGCAGGATTCGTTGCGCTGGAGCGCGTCGCGGGCCATGAGTTCGCCCTCTTCGAGGAAGTCGGCCACACGCAGCGCCTTTTCGAGCTCCTGGTTGAACTCTTCGTTCTTACCCGGAACCTTGACATCCTCCCAGAACTCTTTCCTCACCTTCCTTATCTCGACGAGCGCCTTTTCAAGGGACTCTTTGGAACGGGCCATGCCTACGTTCTCCCACATGATGTGGCCGAGTTTCTTGTGGATTTCGTCCACCGTCTGCTTGCCCTTGATGGAGAAAAGCTTCTCGATGCGTGCACGGACGTTCTTCTCCGCTTCGGCAAATTCCGGAGCGTTGGTATCTATCTTCGGCGTCTGGATGTCATGCGACAGATAATCGCCGATGGTATAGGGCAGTACGAAGTAACCGTCGGCCAGTCCCTGCATGAGGGCCGATGCACCGAGGCGGTTGGCACCGTGGTCGGAGAAGTTGGCCTCGCCGATGGCGTAAAGGCCGGGAATGGTGGTCATCAGGTTGTAATCCACCCAGATGCCGCCCATGGTATAGTGTACGGCCGGATAAATCATCATCGGCTCCTCGTACGGGTCCACGTCGGTAATCTTTTCGTACATCTGGAACAGGTTGCCGTAGCGGGCCTTGATGACATCCTTGCCGAGCCTTTCGATAGCGGTCTTGAAGTCGAGGAATACGGCGAGCCCCGTTTCGTTCACGCCGAAACCGGCATCGCAACGCTCCTTGGCGGCACGGGAAGCCACGTCGCGGGGAACGAGGTTACCGAACGCAGGATACCGGCGTTCGAGGTAGTAATCCCTGTCCTCCTCCGCGATTTCGGAAGCCTTTTTGAGTTTGGCGCGGAGCTTCTCCACATCCTCCTTCTTCTTGGGTACCCAGATGCGGCCGTCGTTGCGGAGCGACTCCGACATGAGCGTCAGCTTGCTCTGGTGTTCGCCGTGCACCGGAATACAGGTCGGGTGTATCTGCGTGAAGCAGGGGTTGGCAAACATCGCCCCCTTCTTGTAGCACTGCCAGGCGGCCGAACCGTTGGAGTTCATCGCATTGGTCGAGAGGAAGAAGACGTTGCCGTAACCGCCCGTGGCGATAACCACGGCGTGTGCGCCGAACCGTTCGATTTCGCCCGTCACGAGGTTGCGGGTGATGATGCCGCGGGCCTTGCCGTCAATAAGCACCAGGTCGAGCATCTCATGGCGCGGATAGCTTTTCACCGACCCTTTGGCTATCTGCCGGTTGAGCGCCGCATAAGCGCCGAGCAGAAGCTGCTGTCCCGTCTGGCCGCGGGCATAGAAGGTACGCGATACCTGCGCGCCGCCGAACGAACGGTTGGCGAGCAGCCCGCCGTAGTCGCGTGCGAACGGCACGCCCTGTGCGACGCACTGGTCGATGATATTGTTGGAAACTTCCGCCAGACGATAGACATTCGCTTCACGAGCACGGTAGTCGCCGCCCTTGATGGTGTCGTAAAAGAGCCTGAAGACGGAGGCGTTGTCGTTCTGATAGTTCTTCGCAGCGTTGATACCGCCCTGCGCGGCGATGGAGTGCGCCCTGCGCGGCGAGTCGGAGATGCAGAATATCTTGACATTGTAGCCGAGTTCGCCCAGCGAGGCAGCAGCCGACGCGCCGCCGAGGCCGGTACCTACGACGATGATATCGAGTTTACGCTTGTTGGCCGGGCTGACCACCTTGATGTCGGCCTTATGCTTGCTCCATTTCTCGGTAATGGGGCCCTGCGGCACATGGGATTCTATCTTTGTCATATCTTGCTTTTTTATTATTCAGCGGTTAGTTAAAACTACATCAGGCTCTGTACATACAGGATAACGACTATCAGCATGAAGCAGCCGACGATAAGCGTCGAAAGGATATAGGCGATGCACTTCAGCCTTTTCATCCACACCTTGCTGTTCCATCCCACGGTCTGCATCATGCTCCACATACCGTGCGTAAGGTGGAACCAGAGCGCCACGAGCCATACGATATAGGCGATGACATACCCTACGTGCGAGAAGACGAACCTCACCATCTCGGCACCCTCCTTCGGACCGAAGCCGAGGCTGTTCACATGCCTGCCGATTATCTCGGTCCACTGCATGTTGTACCAGAAGTTGAAGAGATGGAGCAGCAGTCCGCCCAGTACGACGAGTCCGAGGACGAACATGTTCTTGGAGGACCACTCCACGCCGTTCTCGCGTTTGGTCTCGGCATAGCGAACCTTTCCGCGTGCCCGAAGGTTACCCACGGTGAGGACGATGGCGTACACGAAGTGGAACACCACGCCCGCCGCCAGGATGACGGTCCCCACGAGCGCATACCAGTTGGCCCCGAGGAAATTCACGATGGCGTTGTAAGCGTCGTCGGAGAAGACCAGCGCCCCGTTCATAATCATGTGGAAGGTCAGGAACAGTATCAGAAACGCTCCCGTAATACTCATAATCAGCTTCTTGCCGATAGATGAAGTAAAGATGTTGGCCATAGAACGAATATGTTATTTTGTGTTTGTATTGACCCGGAAAGTCCGGCGGCAGGCCGCCTATACCTACAAATGGTTACCGCTCGCAAAGGTATCCCATTGTTTTTTAAATAACAAACAAATCGGCAATTTTCATCGCCGGACAGGCACGGGTATCCCCTGCGGGAAACCGGCGCACCGCATCCGGATATCCGCCGCGGAACCGGCCGACAAAACCGCGGGGGATGCCCCGACCGGACATCCCCCGTGCAATATACTCTCGATACGGTATTGCGGCATCGTCTTTCAGCACTTTCCGTAACGGCAGTACGGCGAAGGGCCGAGCGGAACGGAGAGGCCGACAGTGATGTTGAACACCTTCTGCCCGACCGGTATGAACTGCGGATTGACCTTGAACATGAGGAAATCCGTCCCGGCGAAGAAGTTTATCCACCCCGTATGGAAATTGAAGGCGAAACCGAACGAGTTGAAGAAATTGTCGCCGATATTCTTGTAGTTGCCGACCGACCAGCTCAGCGAAGCCGTGAACCACTCGATGGGGCGTACCGTCGCCGACAGCGCCACTTCGGTACGGGCATAATATTCGTTCTTCCGGTGGGTGAACAACGCACCTGCACCCAGCAGGTTGTTGCCGAAAATGTCGTATTCGGCACCCAGCACGAAGCCCGGATACATTTTGGTCCGTGCCCTGCCGGACGCCTCCTTGAACTTGGCGAACTCATCGAAGTTGAAATCCCCGTCCTCTCCGACGGTCTCCCACTGATTCGTCTCCGGATTGAAATCGTAGCGCATTCCCACGAAGTCGTACGAAGCCTCCGAACGTCCCACGAACGTATGTTTTTCACTCCAGTTCATGAAGCCGAGGTTCAGGATGGCCGCCGAGAATTTGAACCGTTCCATCCACACGTATTCGGCGCCTATGTCGAACGTCAGGCCGAAACCCGCCAGGCCGCGGATATTCGCAACGAACGACTCTGCATCCAGCCTGTCCATGTCGACGTATCCTTCCGCATCGGTCGGTACATCCAGTCCGTTCAGGCTCAGGGCGAGGTTCCCGCCCGCATCCACGGCCCACTTCTCCCCGTTCAGGGTAACGTTGAGCCGGTCGTAGTTCATGTTGGCCCGGGCGAGCCCTCCCTTGAAGTTCACCCGTCCGCCGACCGTAAGCTCGTCATTGATACGACGCGAGTATCCCGCCGAAATGTTCATCACCGCATCGGCACCGGCCATCAGGCCACCCATGTCGTAGGCATTGGCCTTGGAGCCGAGCTTGACGAACTCCACGAAACTTTTGGGAAGATGAAATCCCCCTGTCACATCGAGTCCTGCCTCGATGGTCCAGAAATCGCGGCCCGTATAGAAACCGGCACCGAGAAGCGTCATGTGCAGGTCGAAACCGACCTTGTTCATCGTCTTCAGATTCGGTTCTATGTCATGCCACGTCACCCGGTCGTCCAACAGCGACACCAACTGCCCGTTGTCCCCTACCGGATAGAATATCGTTTTGAACGTAAGTGCATTGGAATTAAAATTTACGGATGTCGTACCCAACACGGGGATGTAAACGTACCCTCTGTCGGGACGCAGGGCGGGATTGAGGTAACCGCGCATCGTGGAACCCTCCATGAAATAGGAGGTCCGGTATTGCTGGGCCGAAGCCCCGGAAGCCGCCAACAGCATCAGGGCGGATACAAAACATAGTCTCTTCATGGCAGGATTGGGTTTTTAAAGCGGCAACTTGATACCGCCCGTTTTCTCAAGCCGGACTCCGACTTCGATATAGTTGTCGAGCAGGAATTTGACCTTCTCCAAATCGGGACGCAACAGGGTGACGTTCATCCCCTCGATATCCGATATGCGGCCAATCACATCCGTGATATCCAGCCGCTCCTGCGCACCGAACTCTTCGCCCTCCCCGGCCTTCGCTATGGAAATCGTGTCGAAAGCGGTCACGACCGCGCCGGACGCATCGGTAAACTCGATTTTCAAATCCATCGCCATGGGAAGCGTACTGGCAATATCCAGCAGCAGTTCCACTTTGTCGTCGCCCTCGGGCAGGAACGTATCCGTCATCCCTTCCGGTATCAGCGGAATGTCGAGCGGCAGATTCACCAGAAAGAGCTCTTCGCCGATATACATCTCCACGAAACCTATGTCCTCGAACGACAGGCCGTTCTCCTCCAGTATCCTCTCCACTTCGTCCATACCGCCCAAAATACCCTCGAAAGTGAGGTGGGCGGTCACCGGCGGCGTCGTTATCACATCGCCCACACTGATACTCCCGCCGCCGTCGATATTGTCGAGGCTGTACTCCCTGTCCACGCACCCGTACGACAGGAGAGATACGGCGAATACCGCGGCCGGCAGCACATAATTCGTGTAAAATTTTCTCATACTGAACTTTTTAAATTACCGGAAACCAAATGAAACCGCTTATTCCAATGCTACAAAGATACGGATTTTCAAACATATATAATCATACCGGCAAATATTCGGATTCTTCCGGCCCGCCACTTCCCCTGCCGCGATACCCCCGGCGACGGCCGGCTCCGGCAACAAATAACCGGCAGCGATACAGGAAAAAGGATTTTCTTCGTACCTTTGGCAGTATTAGGAGCATGCGGCTGTGCCGCGACGATTTGTAAACCAACCATACAAGAGATGTTCAACCAATTTCTTACGGTAGTCTGGCACTTCAATCCCACATTCATCAGAATAGGGTCGCTCGACATCCGCTGGTACGGCGTGATGTGGGCCATCGCCATCGGGCTCGGAGCCTTCTTTTTCGTACAGTTCTGCAAGAGAGAGGGGCTTCCCGCAAAGCTCGCCGACTCGATATTCATTTACGGGGCACTGGCCACCATCATCGGCGCCCGCCTGGGCCACTGCCTGTTTTACGAACCGGGGTACTATCTGGCCAATCCGCTCAAGCTGCTGGCCTTCCGCGACGGCGGCATGGCGAGCCACGGAGCGGCCATAGGACTCCTTATCGGTCTGTGGCTCTTTTCGCGGAAGAACAGGATGCCCTACCTGTGGTCGCTGGATCGGGTGATGATTCCCGTGGCCGTAGGCGGTGCTTTCGTCCGGATGGGTAACCTTTTCAACCACGAAATATACGGCCACCCGACCGACAGGCCGTGGGGATTCCGGTTCATCGAGAACGTAAACGCCTGGATGAACGGCGCCGAACCGGTGTACGGGCCGCCCAGCCATCCGACGCAGATATATGAAGCCCTCGCCTACCTCGTGTTGTTCGCCCTGCTCTGTTACCTCTATTACCGCAAGGATGCGGGCAGGCGCTACCCGGGCCTGCTGTTCGGCGTGGGACTGATAGGCATCTTCCTGTCACGCTTCCTCATCGAATACGTCAAGAACGACCAGGTGGATTTCGAGGCCACCATGTTCCTTAACATGGGCCAGTGGCTCAGCGTGCCGTTCATCATCGCCGGCATCGTGATGATAGTTTACGCCCTGCATCACAAACAGACGCCTCCCCCGCTCGCAGAAGTACAGGCGCTTGCCGCAAAACGCGACGCGCAGACGACAGCACGCAATGCCAAAAACAACGGCAAACGCAAGAAATAAGGGGGCCGCAGTGGCGGCGGAAAAGGCCGCCACTGCGGGAGTTTCCGGACGGGATTGCCTCCTCTCCGGGGAAAAGGACCGTCCGATGCAGCATTTCCGACCTTAAAACCATACCGCTATGAACGCCATCGAAAAAACGATATTCGACACGCTCGCGGCCGGCCGGGGTATCAACCTGCCGGGAATAGGAGCGCTTTACGTCGAGCAGAGACCGGCGGAGTTCATCTCCGGAAAATCGCTCCGACCGCCATACAACCGGATAGCGTTCTCGCCGGCGGAGAATCCGGCATATCCTTCCGCAGGCACGCTGGAGGGGTATGAGGAGTGGGCACTCCATTCGCAGCAGGAGGGAGATGTCCGGGAGATAAACGGCGTAGGCGTACTGCGCGGAGGCGTATTCTATCCCGCCGTCGAACTGTACGAACTGCTCAATCCGCAGGGGACGGAACCGGTACCGGTGAAGCCCCGTTACGGGACGGGCAGAAAGCTGCTCATCGGCATCAGCGTGATAGCCGTTGCAGCCCTCGTCATGGCGGTTGTCGTTCAAATCAGCCGCTTCGCCGACCGCAAAGCCGATACCGGCGAAACTCCCGCCGCAATACGCATCGCCCGTGAAGAGGCCGCAGGCGCCTCATCCCGCGGAGAGAGCACGATAGCGCCCGCCGTAGCGGAAGAGGTGAAAGAGGAAACCGTCGCCGACAACCGGACGGTCGGGACAACAACCGGAAAGAACGCCGAAACGGAGAACCGCTCCGCAGGCACTGTGGCCACCGCAACGGACATGGAGAACGGTACGGCGAACGATGCGATTGCGGACGAGATACAGCGCAGCCTGGAAGAATACGCCTCTCCGAACGTCGCTTCAGGGCCGGAATTCCACCTTGTAGCCGGCGTATTCTCCGACCCAGCGAATGCCGACCGGCTGATAGCAGCCGACCCGTTGGGTATCGGAAGCGCCAACTACCGGAAAGTCGGTTTCAGCGGCGGCAAGACGCTCGTCAGCGTCTTCTCCTCGACCGACCGCGCCGCTGTCGAGGCCCGCAAGCGGGCACTCGCAGGGGTGAACAACGAACTCTGGATATACGAAAAGCCCTGACCCTAGGCAATCTCCGCACAGAAATGAGCGAGGTACGGCAATGTCCGCACCTCGCTTTTTATCTTCGTCCCTACCATCTTCCACAACGGAATCAGACGGAACCCGTCCCTCCGCCGTGTTTTTCAGCATGAAATATTTGTCATTAACCGGATTAATATTAACTTTACGATACATGTTTTGATAAAATATAAACCTTTCACTACTCATGCTTATGAAACGTATGCTCTTATTGGCCGTACTGGCAGGCATCGCTGCCGGAACGGCAGGGTGCAAACAGCAGGATGCGCCGAAACTCGACCGGCAGGCCGTCCGGCTCTATGTGGGCGACCAGGTACGAATCACGGCCGACAGGCCCGTCGCGTGGAGCGCCGCGGACGACTTCTATGCCGCGGTGGACGCCGACGGTACCGTCACC
>ERZ791802.2300-NODE-2300-length-11766-cov-11.590812_pt1 | contig 11766 bp, 5 predicted proteins | sample MGYA00510308_ERZ791802 | MGnify/ENA primary metagenome ERZ791802 (study PRJEB30046, sample SAMN00792028) | human gut metagenome | study: EMG produced TPA metagenomics assembly of the A metagenome-wide association study of gut microbiota in type 2...
GCCGACCCTCTGCTTGTAAGGCAGATGCTCTGAACCAGCTGAGCTAAACGCCCTTACACTTCCGTTTCAAAAGCGATGCAAAGGTACGGTTTTTTTTGAAACCTCCAAACATTTCTTCTATTATTTTTCAAGAAAGTTTTTACCCTTTTGACAAAACTACTGATTATCAACAAATAACAAAAAAGTTTTTTTTCGTGCAACTTTCAGTTTTCCGGTTCCGTCTAATAACACAGAACAAGCAAAAGAAAGTCGCGACTCTTTTTCTGCCGCTATTATTAATGAAGAATTATGAAACGAATTACTACAACCGCAGCATTTCTATGTCTGTGCACGTTGATTATTGCGCAAAATTTGCAGTTAAGAGGAAGAATCGTATCCGGCAAGGAGCCGGTAGAGTTCGCCAATGTCATTCTACAGACTAAAGATTCCGCTTTTGTCTCCGGCGGTATCACCGACCAACGGGGGCGGTTCAGCATGAACAACCTGCAAAAAGGAAATTACCGGTTACAAATATCCGGCTTGGGATATGCCACACGACAAGTCAGCTTACAGGATTTCACCTCAACACTCGATTTAGGGACTATTTCCATAGATTCTGCCGCCGTCACATTGAAAGAAGTCACCATCACAGCCACCCCCGTTATCAACCAACTCGACCGGAAATTAGTGTTTCCGACCGCCCATCAGCTAAAGGCGGCTACCGACGGGCTCACACTGTTACAACGCTTACAACTCAACCGGATACAGGTAGACCCGATCCGGCAAAAAATCACTTCATCCAATCAAGGTGATGTCCAGCTGCGCATCAATGGGGCAAAAGTAGAAATACAGGAAATACTCGCCCTGCGGCCTGAAGACGTGATTCGCATCGAATACCATGACGAACCGGGGCTGCGTTATGGAGACGGCACGGCAGCCGTCATTGACTATATTATCCGCCGCCACCAGACAGGTGGCTATGTAGGAATTAACATAAGCGGCCCGATTACCACCATATGGGGAAACAATAACGTAACAGCCAAAGTCAACCACAAAAAATCCGAATGGGGAATCAACTACTACGGTGGCTACCGACTCTTCGATGAATATTGGAGAGAGAATACCGAAACGTTCAATTATACGGACAAGCCTTCGTTTACACGCCTGGAAGAAGGTATTCCCGATAAAGTAAAAATGCACTGGGACAATCTGACTATGAGTTACAGTTATCAGGAAGCCGAAAAATGGTTCATAAACGCAGCTGTCAGAAGCGGATTCCGCGGTGAAAAGATGAACACCCGAAGCTTATTATACCCTATCGACAACCCGACTAATAGCGTAGCCATGAAAGACTTCACATCGTCAGACAGCAAATCACCGTCCATTGACATCTACCTACAACGCAACCTCAAGAACGACCAGGCTATTGTCCTGAATACGGTAGGTACATATATACGCACTTACGACGACCGCATCTACGAGGAAAAAAAACATTCCGCTATTGTAACCGACATTTATTCGGCTACCCGTGGAAAGAAATACTCATTTATCGGCGAAGGTATCTATGAAAAGAAATTCAAGGGCAGCAAACTCAGCGCAGGTATCCGCCACCAACAGTCACTGACTAAAAACGGATACGCCGGCACCTCTTCGGCAGAGACACGGATGCAGGAAGCCCACACCTCTACCTATATAGAATATAGCAGCAAAATTAAAAAGTTCAAATATTCCCTGGGAATACAAGGCAGCCGCTCATGGTTCAATCAGGAAGGAGAAGGCTATCAGCGATACTCATTCCTGCCCCGTGTACGGCTCACTTACAATTTCTCCGACAACTTTTACATCCGTTATCAGGGAAAAATATCCAGAAACACACCCTCCCTGTCCGATTTGAACAACGTAGAGCAGCTGATTGACTCCTTGCAGATACGCCGTGGAAACCCGGGACTGAAAATATCAACAACCTACAATAATACGCTGAATGTTGATTACCGGAAAGGTTTATTCAGCGGCAGCTTCTACCTGCTATACCAATACCAGCATAAACCCAATATGGAAGAGACATTCAGAGAAGGGGAACTTTTCGTCCGCACCATCGCCAACCAACGGAACTGGCAAAAAATCAACCCCGAAATAGAGATAAAGGTAGGGCCTGTTAAAGACATACTAAGTTTGTCCGTAACAACAGGCATCAATTATTTCGACAGCCGCGGACACAATTACCGCCACACCTACACCAACTGGTATTATCGCGCCAGCGTAATGGCGGCATACAAAAAATGGAGTGCATTTTTCGAGATACAAAACCACCGCAACAATTTCTACGGAGAAACTTTGCAGTATGGAGAAAACTATAATCTTTTAGGTATCACCTATCGGTACAAACAGTTGAATGTCGGGCTTATGGGTTTCAACATGATTGACACTGACTATAAGATAGGAAGCAAAAACGTCAGTCCGTTAGCCTCTTCCAATAATTGGAAATACATCAAAGAAGGTTCCAGAATGGTTGCCTTCACCGTTTCCTGGAACTTCAGTTTCGGACGCAAATATGAATCCGCCGAGAAACGGCTCCACAACGAAGACAATAATGCAGGAACACTAAAATCCGGGAAATAGCTATTTCCCTATCCGGTCAGGCCATCCTACATATAAACACATGCCGTATTCCCGACCACAATACTGTCGTCGGGAATATCTTCCATCACGGCACCGGCAGCAAGCTATCCCCATAATTACCGATACATTTATCCCTCTTTACCATTCGTAAACACAAACTTCTTTTCGTCCGAAAGGGATGCATTGAATTCGAATCCTTCCCAAGAGAATTTTTTCAGTTCTTCAGGATTTTCAATCTTATTCTTCAGGATGAAACGTGTCATTTCGCCACGGGACATCTTTATATAGATTACTATCGAAGCCAATTTTCCATTCTTCCACACTTGAAATTCGGGGGTGATGACACGCACTTCTTTCTCCACCCGTTTCCAGTCGAACAAGCCTTTCATCTCGTCACTTGCCAGGTTACAGAGTACTCCACCCGCCTTCTTTATATCTTCTATGAACACATCCGTCAGGCGGGACTGCCAATAAGAGAACATGGTCTGATTTCCCAATTCCGGCAGCACCACGTCGCCTTCCAAACGATAGGAACGAATGGTATCCAACGGCCGCAACAGGCCATAACAGAAAGAGGTCAGTCGCAGGTGTTCCTGCGCATATTCAAAATCATCTTTGGAGAAATCCTTCGCGTTCAGACGTTTGAACACGATTCCGGTGTAAGCCAGCAAAGCGGGGAGTTCAGGCGTTCCTTCCCCATGAAAGGTTTGATAACGTTTATAATTTTCTACGGCTATCTTCGAATTCACACGCAACAAGCGTTCCAGTTCGTCCACTGAAAACTGGGACATCTGCAAAGCAATCCCCGACGCTTCTTTTTGAAAACGCGGAACTGTATTCAAAGGCACTTTCACCTTTGAAGTCCCGCTCATAGTCTTGGCACAGGATAGAAGTACTAACATGTTTAAATCTGATTTTATCTTTTTAAAGAACAAAAATAAAAAATAAATCGCTTCTCTTACCGGCGGATAGCCAAATTATCCTTATTTTCGCCCGACAATTAACTTTAATCATTTATTAATAACAAAAATCCCCCTTATGAGACACACACTGATCCCCCTGAAAGTGCTATGCCTATTGACAATCTTTTGTCTGACCGGGAATTTATCCCGCGCAGCCGTTAATCCGAAACCATTCGTAGTTCCCGAACTGAAACAATGGACGGGAAAAGACGGTAATTTTATTCCGGAAACGGATGCGAAAATCGTCTGCACTTCATCCAATCCCGAACTATTGAGAATAGCCCGAATGTTCGCCGATGACTATCAACAAATGTTCGGACAGGTATTGAACGTGACGGAAGGCAAAGCGAAAGCCGGAGATTTCGTCCTGTCATTGTCGACAGACAAGAAACTGGGACAAGAAGGCTACGCCATCAAAATAGCCGACCGCGTGACGCTCTCCGCCCCGACTCCCACCGGACTTTACTGGAGTACACGCACCCTCCTGCAAATAGCGGAACAGACCACCGACCATCAACTCCCCAAAGGGACTATCCGTGATTATCCCGACTATCCCATCCGTGGGTTTATGATAGACTGCGGACGTAAATTTATCCCGATGCCTTATCTGCAAGACCTGGTGAAAATCATGGCTTACTACAAGATGAACACCTTGCAAGTCCATCTGAATGATAACGGGTTCAAGCAATACTTTGAACACAACTGGGACAAGACGTATGCCGCTTTCCGCCTGGAGTCTGACACTTATCCGGGACTGACCGCCCGCGACGGTTCTTATTCAAAAAAAGAATTTATTGATTTCCAAAAGCAGGCGGCAGCCAACTTTATAGAAATCATACCGGAAATAGACATTCCCGCCCATTCACTTGCGTTCGCCCATTACAAACCGGAAATCGGCAGCAAGGAGTACGGAATGGATCATCTTGACCTGTTCAAGCCGGAAACTTATGAATTTATGGATGCCTTGTTCAAAGAATATCTGGAAGGAGACAATCCCGTATTTGTAGGAAACCGCGTACATATCGGTACTGACGAATACTCGAATGCGAAGAAGGACGTGGTAGAAAAATTCCGTGCGTTCACCGATCATTATATCCGCCTGGTAGAAGGATTCGGCAAACAAGCTATGGTTTGGGGCGCACTCACCCATGCCAAAGGTGACACTCCCGTCAAATCAGAGAACGTCCTCATGAATGCTTGGTACAACGGATATGCCGACCCGGCAACCATGATAAAAGACGGCTACCAGCTTATCAGTATTCCCGATGGAATGGTTTACCTGGTTCCCATAGCCGGATATTACTACGATTACCTCAACGAATCATTCTTATATAACAAATGGACACCGGCGCATATCGGCAAAGCCGTATTCGAAGAAAAGCACCCTGCCATCCTCGGTGGTATGTTTGCTGTCTGGAACGACCACGTTGGTAATGGAATTTCAGTGAAAGATATTCATCACCGTGTATTCCCCGCCCTGCAAACTCTTGCCGTGAAAATGTGGACAGGCAAAGATACGAGTCTGCCTTACGAAACATATAATGAAAAGCGTGCCGCCATCAGCGAAGCTCCCGGAGTCAATCAGATGGGAAGAATCGGCAAGAGCCCCGCATTAGTTTATGAACGTTCCACAGTTGCTCCCGGCAGTACGTCCGATTATCCTGAAATCGGCTATAACTATACGGTAAGTTTCGACATCACCGGAGCACTGGAGAAAAGCGGAACAGAACTATTCCGTTCACCGAACGCCGTCTTCTACCTAACAGACCCGATTCGCGGTATGATGGGTTTTGCACGCGACGGTTATTTGAATACTTTCCCATATAAGGTGAATCCGGGAGAGAAGGCTACGGTTCAGATTGAAGGTGACAGCCGCAGCACTACACTTAGAGTGAACGGAAAGGTAATTGAAGAAATGAATATGCAGAAACTTTACTTCAATGCGGGAAAAGATTCCATGAACTATATCCGCACATTGGTTTTCCCGTTGGAAAAAGCCGGAGATTTCAATAGCCGGATAGAAAATCTAAAGGTATATAATTACTGTGTAAGCAAATAATAGAAAGTAATCCTACTAATTTAAAAATCAGAGACTTATAGTTTCCTATCGTTTCCTGCAACAGAAACTCCCGTATCTCTACGGGGAAACAACCGTTTCCCTACGAGGATACTAGCGTTTCCCGGTGTGGATACTCACGTTCCCTTATAGGGAAACGGTTCTATCATTATGGCTCTGAAATTTAGTCCTTACCGCAAAAGAAAAACTCCCCCTTCGGACAAACCGAAGAGGGAGTTCTTTTATTGGGATAATCAGCTAAAGCAGTTTTTTTATTTATATTCCTGCCAGCTCTTAATCTGAATATCGCTCAGTTTCAGTTCACAGAATGCCTCGATAAAGGCACTTGCCAGACGGGCATTTGTAATCAACGGAATGTTATGGTCGATAGCGCCACGACGGATACGGTAACCGTTTGTCAATTCGCGTTTGCTGTGATTCTTCGGAATGTTGACAATCAAGTCGAATTTGTGGTCAGCAATCATCTTCATTACGTTGTTCTCTGCATCCGGTTTTTCATCCGGCCAGTAAACCGGAGTCGTATCTACACCATGAGCATTCAAGAATGCGGCAGTTCCGGCGGTAGCATACACTTTGTATCCCTTCGCGAACAGCATACGGCTTGCATCCAACAAATCAACTTTCGACTTCATAGCACCTGAAGAGAACATTACTGCTTTTTCAGGAATCTTGAAACCCGTAGCAATCATCGCATTCAGCAATGCTTCGGAGAAGTCGTCGCCGATACATCCCACTTCACCAGTAGAAGACATATCTACGCCCAATACCGGGTCAGCCTTGTGCAGACGGGAGAAAGAGAACTGAGAAGCTTTTACACCGATCCAATCAATATCGAATGCCGATTTATCCGGTTGTGAATAGGGAGCATCCAACATGATGCGGGTAGCGGTTTCGATAAAGTTGCGTTTCAGTACTTTGGAAACAAACGGGAAGCTACGCGAAGCACGCAGGTTGCATTCAATAACTTTCACCTCATTGTTGCGGGCAAGGAACTGAATGTTGAACGGGCCGGAAATATTAAGTTCTTTGGCAATCTGACGGCTGATTTTCTTGATGCGGCGTGCAGTCGCGAAGTAAATCTTCTGAGCCGGGAATACCAACGTAGCGTCACCAGAGTGAACACCCGCAAATTCCACGTGTTCGGAGATTGCGTACTCTACCACTTCACCGTTCTGCGCAACAGCGTCAAATTCAATTTCTTTTGTATTTTCGAGGAATTGGGAAACAACTACCGGATATTCCTTAGAAACTTCGGCAGCCATCTTCAGGAAGTTCTCCAGTTCTTCGTCATCGTAGCAAACATTCATTGCAGCTCCCGAAAGAACGTAAGAAGGACGAACCAATACCGGATAACCTACTTTTTCTACGAAGCCTTTCACTTCTTCAAGACTGGTAAGTTCCATCCAAGCCGGTTGGTCAATACCCAGTTGGTCGAGCATAGCGGAGAACTTGTTACGGTTTTCGGCACGGTCGATGGAAATCGGAGAAGTACCCAGTACAGGAACTGACTGACGATACAGTTTCATAGCCAGGTTGTTCGGAATCTGTCCACCTACGGAAACGATGACGCCGCGAGGTTGTTCAAGGTCGATTACGTCAAGTACACGTTCGAAGGAAAGTTCGTCAAAATACAGACGGTCGCACATATCGTAGTCGGTAGAAACCGTTTCGGGGTTGTAGTTAATCATGATAGACTTGTAACCCAGTTTGCGGGCAGTCTGAACAGCGTTCACCGAACACCAGTCAAATTCTACCGAGCTACCGATGCGGTAAGCACCCGAACCCAGTACGACTACTGATTTCTCATTCTTATAATAGTTTACATCATAACCTTCCACTGCATAGGTCATATACAGGTAGTTGGTCAGTTCCGGATGTTCGGAAGCGACGGTGTTGATGCGTTTTACAGCCGGAAGGATACCCAAAGATTTACGGTGAGCACGTACAGCAAGATTTTCTTTCTCCATGTTTCCGGTCGGGTTCAAAACGAAACGGGCGATTTGGAAGTCAGAGAAACCTAAGATCTTAGCTTCGCGCATTACGTCTGCCGGGATATCTTCCACCTTATTATAAGTAGACAATTTGGCTTTGTAATCAACGATATTTTTCAGTTTGCCGAGGAACCAAGGGTCAATCTTAGTCAGTTCATGGATACGGTCGATAGTATATCCTTCTTCCATTGCCTGCGCGATAGCGAAGACACGCAGGTCTGTAGGGCGAGACAGCTCTTTGTCGAGATCGTCAAAATGTGAATCGTCATTTCCTACGAAACCGTGCATACCCTGACCAATCATACGAAGACCTTTCTGGATGATTTCTTCGAAAGAGCGGCCGATAGACATGATTTCGCCTACTGACTTCATGCTTGAACCGATTTCGCGGGATACACCGGCGAATTTCGTCAAGTCCCAACGGGGGATTTTACAGATATAGTAGTCGAGTTGCGGAGCGACATAAGCTGAGTTCGGAGTTCCCATCTCACCGATTTGGTCGAGTGAGTAACCCAAAGCAATCTTAGCGGCAACGAATGCCAACGGATAACCGGTAGCCTTGGAAGCCAGAGCGGAAGAACGGCTCAGACGGGCGTTTACTTCAATCACACGGTAGTCGTCCGTATCAGAGTTAAAAGCGTACTGGATGTTACATTCACCTACGATGCCCAGGTGACGGATACATTTCGTAGAAAGTTCCTGCAACATTTTCAGTTCCTTGTCGTCCAGTGAGCAAGTAGGAGCAACAACGATAGATTCACCTGTGTGGATACCCAGCGGGTCGAAGTTTTCCATGCTGGCTACTGTGAAGCAGTGGTCGTTAGCGTCGCGGATTACTTCAAATTCGATTTCTTTCCAGCCTTTCAGAGATTCTTCTACAAGGATTTGTTTGGAGAAGGCGAATGAGCTTTCCGCCAGTTTCAGGAATTCTTCCTCGTTAGCGCAGATACCGCTACCAAGACCACCCAGTGCGTAAGCAGAGCGTACCATCACCGGATAACCGATTTTGCGTGCTGCGGCAATCGCGTCTTCCATGCTTTCTACAGCCTGGCTCACCGGAGTCTTCATGTCGATTTCGTCCAGTTTCTTAACGAACAGGTCGCGGTCTTCTGTGTACATGATGGCTTCTACCGATGTACCAAGCACCTTCACTCCGTACTTATCAAGAATACCTTGTGTGTAGAGTTCCGCGCCGCAGTTCAGCGCAGTCTGTCCGCCGAATGCCAGCAGGATACCGTCGGGACGTTCTTTCTTGATAATTTCTTCTACAAAATAAGTATTTACGGGAAGGAAATACACTTTATCTGCAATTCCTTCAGAAGTCTGAATGGTTGCGATGTTCGGGTTTACCAATACTGAGCTGATACCTTCTTCTTTCAAAGCTTTCAGTGCTTGTGAGCCTGAGTAGTCGAATTCTCCGGCTTGTCCGATTTTGAGTGCTCCAGAACCCAAAACGAGAACTTTCTTGATTTCCTTTTCCATTTCTTTTGTTGTTATAATAAGTTGTTATTTCTAAGTTCGTCCATAAAAAAAATGCGTTACCCTCAAAAAAGGATTAACGCATTACCAAAGAACTAAAATATCGTTTTTGGAGAAAAGAGAAGAAGCCTGTCGTTTCCGGGTGCAAAACATCCGAATGTAGATAATACTTACTTCTGATTTCTTGTTGGTTCATTGTCGATTTCAAAATTTGTGCAAAGTAACGACATATTTTGCACATGGCAAAAAGAAACGCCTACTTTTTTACAGTGAAGTGAGCGCATTTTAGTGCTCCTTTCAGTTTTTATCTGTATCTTTGCCGCTAAATCTATATTAATAAGGTAATAACAATGGGAAAAGAAAAAATCATATTGACGGGAGACCGCCCTACCGGCAGACTTCATATCGGACATTATGTAGGTTCGTTGAAACGCAGAGTTGACTTGCAGAACGCAGGTGATTACAGCAAGATGTTTATCTTCATCGCCGATTCGCAGGCGTTGACCGACAATATAGACAATCCTGAAAAGGTACGTCAGAATGTAATCGAGGTTGCCCTCGATTATTTGGCTTGCGGCATCGACCCGTCCAAGGCCACTATCTTCATCCAGTCGCAAATCCCGGAACTGTGCGAACTCAGTTTCTACTTTATGGATCTTGTCAGCGTATCCCGCCTGCAACGTAACCCGACTGTGAAAGCGGAAATCCAGATGCGTAACTTTGAAGCGAGTATCCCCGTAGGTTTTTTCACTTATCCCATCAGCCAGGCTGCGGACATCACGGCGTTCCGTGCAACGACCGTCCCCGTCGGCGAAGACCAGGAACCGATGCTCGAACAGGCACGCGAAATCGTCCGCCGGTTCAACTATATATATGGTGAAACTCTGGTAGAACCGGAAATCCTGTTGCCGGACAATGCGGCTTGCCTGCGTCTGCCGGGAACCGACGGCAAGGCGAAAATGAGTAAATCACTCGGCAACTGTATTTATCTGTCGGAAGAACCGGAAGAGATTCAGAAGAAAATCATGAGTATGTACACTGACCCGGGACATCTCCGCGTACAAGATCCGGGAAAGATTGAAGGCAATACCGTATTTACTTATCTCGATGCTTTCTGCCGCCCCGAACATTTCGAACGCTTCTTGCCGGACTATCCGAATCTGGAAGAGTTGAAAGCTCATTACCAACGCGGCGGATTGGGTGACGTGAAAGTAAAACGTTTCCTGAATTCCATCATGCAGGAGACTTTGGAACCGATTCGCAATCGTCGCAAGGAGTTCAGCAAGGATATCCCTGCTATCTACGAGATGCTTCAGCAAGGCTGCGAAGTGGCAAGAACTACGGCTGCCGAGACTTTGGCTGACGTGAAGAAGGCGATGAAGATTAATTATTTTGATGACAAGGAATTGATTGAAGAGCAGGTGAAACGTTTCTCGCAAGAGTAAAACATTTCGTCTGGGAATAAACATAATTTATAAGGTAAAGGCTGCCCTTCTTTTGTAGAACAGGCAGCCTTTCTTATCGGATATTTTTCAAAGATTCAGTTTGTTTCTTCCTCGTCATTCTTGAACAACACATCCTTTAGTTTCTGATAAAGGAATGAAAGTATCAGCAATATCAATCCCAGAATGATAAATACAATAATCTTGCCAATGGTCGGCATAGCCCATAAATCATCAAAGACGAGTTTGAGCAGGACTATTCCGAAAGTCGCAAGGCTCACCATGCGGAGTACTTTCTGATGCAGGCGCATGCCCAACCCCATTTGGACAAAACCGGCAATGCTTAATGAGAGTGACAGCCCGGCACTGAAATCGTCCACTCCTACTTGCCAAAGGAAAGAGCGTACCATTGTCAGCCAAAGGAGCGTGGCAAGAATATTCAGATATACGGTGAAACGGGATTTTATGCCGATTGATGTATAATACATACGTGCTACATAATACAAATTCGCTATTACGAACGCAGCTGTCAGCCATGGTAGTACAACAGGAGGGGAAGTCCATATTCTCTGGTCGCCCCATATATTAATAATATATACAAGTACGTTCGCCCCGATAGTCAAGATATAAGAAGTGAGATGCTTCGTTATCGGGAACCGTTTTCTGAAAGCATAGCAAACACTCGAAATGGATATGGCTGTAAACAAGAACATAGCTCCGCTTCTCGTCGCCCCTTCAAAATACAAACTGAATTCCATCATAAATGTATAATAAAGTATGATTACGGAGACGATAAGCATAAAAGGATTCCAGAAGCTGTATTTCAACCGGCGTGCCGTAGAGAAGAAGGAATGATAATATTCCATTAATAAAGCAAATGCTCCTGTCGCTAATCCCACAAACAAAGAGGTGGCAAATGAACTATTCAGAAAAATTGTATCCAAAGAATGATGTTCAAACATCACACTATACACATCCATCAAGTAAGAAACGAAAGTGAGTCCTACCAGAACTTTAGCCGCATACTCATATACTCTAATTTTCGACTTAACATAGAGCCACAACAGCAATACCATTTCCGATGCCCAAAGCAAGGTTATATAGTTTCCGTCCAGTTGAATCGGAACTGTAATGGAGACAAATGTCAGCACAAGCCCCAACGTGGTATGCACGAGGAATTTATATTCCTTCCTATTCTTCCACAACCAAAGAACCAG
>ERZ791802.2323-NODE-2323-length-11671-cov-2.571625_pt1 | contig 11671 bp, 10 predicted proteins | sample MGYA00510308_ERZ791802 | MGnify/ENA primary metagenome ERZ791802 (study PRJEB30046, sample SAMN00792028) | human gut metagenome | study: EMG produced TPA metagenomics assembly of the A metagenome-wide association study of gut microbiota in type 2...
CTCTGTCAGTTGCAATTGTTTTTTCATCTCATCCGTTTCGCGTTTGGCTACCTTCTCGGGCGAAAGAACTTCACGCGGTAACGAAGAACGGTCTTTTTCTTGTGCTGATAATAAAAGAGGCATACCCGCCAGTAAAGCGATAAGCCAAGCGATTTTAAAATTTGTTTTCATAATCCTATTTAATTTATTGATAATCAAAGATAGCATGTACATAACACCTTTAAAAGCAAAATCGACAAGCAGGATTATTTCACCGACCAGCAGAAAATAAATAAAATGCTATCTTTGCAACAAAAATATAGACCATGCGTATCCGAAAAGTTACGATCATTACGATTATAGGCCTCATCATCACTCTTATCCTGCAAATCGGAGGACTCTTCTATGCCTACCGGAGCAACATGGAAGCCATGCAACTTACCGTAAATAAAAACTTTGCCATTGCCTTTTACGAAACCAACGATAATCTGGCCAACCAACTTCCCTATCCCGATGGTACAACCATCGCCTACATACCTACCGCACCAAACTCCAAACTTTCGCAAGATGAACAGAATCTGCGAACAAACGAGGATCTGGCTCAAATATTAAAAACAGAATACAAAGTGGAGTTCCCTATCGACGAATTAGCCACCGTATTGAGAAAGAAACTGAAAATAGACAATATAGACAGCGAAGTCGTAATCAATAAAATAAATAACGGCATCAATCGGATATTAGACAGCACCAACCCTACATTCGACCGGAAAGTAGGGGTATTGAAATCCGAACCGTTCTTCATCGACCGCAGCAATCAAATAGCCGTACAAGCCATTATCGTTTCTCCTTATACGCTCATCTTGGAAAAAATCTCCTTATTCTATCTATTGACATTCGGCTTGATGATCGTAGTTATATACAGTATCATTTCTCAGATAAAACGGATCATCCGCCAACAACAATCGATCAAAGCACAAGAAAAATCTTTTTATAAATTGGCCGAAAACATGGCTACCCCGGTTACCGGCATTCAGAAGAAAATGGAATTGGAGCAATGGCAAGCAATAGAAAATGAAAGCAATACTTTGCTCGGTATGACCGAAGACACTCTAACGGCAGCCAAAGAAGCAGCCCGCAAGAGTCAGGAAAAGAAACAACGTTCTTCCAGAATACTATCGATAATAAGCCTGACAGGAACTTTTTTATTACTGGCTATCTGGTTCGGCTTTCTGTATCACACCGGATATACGACCCTAAAACATGAGGTAAACACCTATTTCGAAGAGGCTTTCTTCAAGGAAGTGGGATATCACCAGTTCCCACAGTATATGGCAAGCGACGAGAAAAAGGAGATACTGAACTATCCCGAAACCGGCCTCACACCCTTTGCCCGAAGACAAAAAGAGGAAGCAGCCCGAACCCAATCGCCCGCAACAAGGGTGTATGTTTTTCATCAGTATAACTCGATAGATGCAAACTACACACTGCGCTCTGCGCTCAAGATGCTCGAAGCTATAAATTCCTGTGCCACTCCCGCCCCTTTCTCTTTGCAATATATGGATTCGGCATTCACTGCACGCCTATACGAAGCGGGCATCACCCGCCCCACCTGTATAGACATATTAACCTACCCCGATCGAGAAACAGAAGAAAGTACCTGCCCCGGCCATGCAGCGAGGATTTCAGACCTGGCAACCCGCTTCATCCCTCTGAACAATGACAGCAGCAAGGTGATACAAGGAAGGCTGTCTTCACCCCAAGTACTTATATTAATGCCCTTATGGCCCTTGCTTCTTTCACTGGGGCTTATGTTCCTGCTCATTGCCTGTTGCGTATTCTATCAGGTAAAGATGATATTTATGCAACGCCGTCTCGCACTATTTCAGAGAGATTTCACCTATGCAATGATTCATGACATGAAATCACCACTGAATACCATCCTCATGGGTGCACATATATTAAACACAGGCAAACTGGAAGAACAAGCGGAAAAAAAGAAAAAATACCTGCAAGCCATTTCCGATGAATGCAATCATCTGCTCACACTGTCCAATCGCGTCATCTTATTGACTCAAATAGAAAAGGACGAATTGCAACTGCACAAAGAAACAGTCGTGCTGGAACCTCTCATCGACGACCTTATAGAGAAGTTCCGACTAAAAACCCACAAGCCCGTAGAATTTTCAAAAGCATTTCATCACTGTAATTCTGTATATGCGGATGCCTTTTGCTTACGCGAGATTCTTAGTAACTTGATAGACAATGCCATCAAATATTCCGGTGAAACGGTGAAAATAGACATCGTATGTGAAGAAGAAAGTAATTACACAAAAATAAAAGTGCACGACAACGGTTTAGGAATCTCCTTCAAAGAACAAAATAAAATATTCGACAAGTTTGAACGGGCCGATGCCGGCAAACGAAGCAATGCCGGTGGCTTCGGGTTGGGGTTGAACTACGTGCAGCGAGTGATGACGGCGCATAACGGTAAAGTAAGTTTGGAAAGTATTGAAAATAAATTCAGTGAGTTCACCTTATTTTTTCCGGTCAGAGATAATTGATGCCGGGTTAATACATCGTTCAAAAAAAAAGAAAAATCATAGTCGCTTATTGGTAATATGCAACCGGCAATCTATTGTGATGCAACCGGCAGTGAAGCACCATGCAATCGGCAGTGAACCGCGACGTCACACTACAATAAGTCGCTCATTCAACCAGTTTTTACCCCCTTCACCGTCTTCACCTTTTCCGGTCAATCTCCCTGTTCATCGGTCATACGGGGTGAAGCGCCACCGAAGAAAATAACACGGCACATCAGCAATCGTAAGCACGGTGCTTACCTCTGCCAGGCATTGTTCATACAATCTGTACGCACCGTTCGTAAGGGGCTTTTGCACAATACATAAAAAAAACAGAATGGGGCTTCACCTCCAAACACCGATGAATAAGCCGATTGACCGGAAAAGGTGAAGGCGGTGAAGGGGGATAAAAACAAGGTGATATTCTGTTTTATATCGAGGTAAAAATAACTCAATGTGCACAAAATGGTCAAAATCAATACTAATAGTATCATTTCTCACATTTGCCATTTCTTTTTTTTGCCGTTTATTTGCATGTTGGCATATTTACTAATCAATAACCGGTTAGTTTATAGCCCGCACCTTTTGCTTAAATCATTTTTTATAACAATTTAGATTAACAGTACAATGAAAAACAAATTACTTCTATTATCGTTGTTTCTACTGATAAATGTTGTATCAGTATCCCTGCAAGCCCAACAATTGGCTTTTCCCGGAGCTGAAGGATTCGGACGATACGCCACAGGTGCACGTGCGGTTGCCAATCCGCAAATATATCATGTGACCAATCTGGACGATTCCGGCCCCGGCTCATTGCGCGATGCCATAAGCCAGCCCGGACGTTACATCGTTTTTGACGTATGCGGTGAAATCAAACTGAAATCACGCCTCGTCTTCAGTGGTAATTCCTACATAGCAGGACAGACAGCACCGGGCGATGGCATTATCATCCATGGAAACGGTGTCTCCTTTTCGGGAGCCAGCAACCTGATCGTTCGCTATCTGCGCATCTACATGGGCAAAGACAAAGGTTCTTCCGGGAAAGATGCCGCCGGCATAGCCAACGGACAGAATATGATCTTCGACCATCTGTCTGTAGCCTGGGGATTGGATGAGAACTTTTCCATCAACTGGGACGGCAAGGGAACCGAGCCGGGTGATATCACGATCCAAAATTCGATTATGGGGCAAGGAATCATGTCCCACTCTGCCGGCGGTCTGATCCAGACCAACAACGGGGTCTCTATCATCGGTTGCCTGTACATCGACAACAAAACCCGTAATCCGAAAGTAAAAGGATTGAACCAGTTTATCAACAATGTAGTCTATAACTGGGGAGGCGGCAACGGTTATATCTTAGGCGATACGGAAGCCTCTTCATGGGCATGGCTGGAAGGTAACTATTTCATCGCCGGCCCCAACAGTTCCAGTCCTTTTACCCGGGCAACGCCCACATTCCAGTTATATCACAACAATGACTTCGTAGACACGAACAAAGACGGAGTTCTGGATGGAAGAGCCACCACCAACTCTGATTACGGCAATGCCGGCTTCGTCAACGAACGTAGCGCATTCACCGGTATCCCGAAAGTACATCCCGAAATTTCAGGAGGCATCCTGTCTCCCCAAGAGGCGCTGGATAAGGTAGTGGCATCAGTAGGTGCTTCCTTGCCTGCACGCACAGCCGTAGATCAGTTTATGATCGACGAATTACTATCTTATGGAAAAAAAGGAAAGCTAATCGTTCACGAAAGAGAAAACGAGATATACAATTACATCGGAGTGATCAGTAAAGGCCCCAAAGCACCGGATACAGACAATGACGGAATACCCGATTGGTGGGAGGATGCAAACGGACTGAACAAAAACGACGCATCGGATGCACTCCAACTGGGAGCAAACGGATATCCGAACATTGAAAATTACTTCAACAGCATCGACAAGCCCACAGCAGCCTACGTACGCTGCGCTTCGGATCTGAAAATGACCGGCCGTACGAAAACATCGATCAACCTGTCTTGGAAAAACAATGCTACGGAAAGTGACCAGATCGTATTGGAACAATCAATCGACGGCGGAACAACGTTCACTACTTGTGCCACCCTGCAAGCCGATGCCACTTCCTACAATGCCACAAACCTGTTAGTAGACCAAACTTATCATTTCCGTCTCATCACCCAAAAAGCCGGATTGGATGCTTCGACTCCCTCGGAAATTCTAAAAACCGCTACGGAAGGAGAGCCTCAAATACCCCACCAGAGCCATACTCCCTCTCCTGCCGTAAACGAGGTATCCCGCTTTTATACCTCAGTCGATTTTTCATGGGAAAACGAAACCGGCCCATGGGCGGGAGATGTCTCTTACAGTCTCTTCTTTGGCGCTGATGCAGCCAGCTTGACAGAAGTGGCCAATAACCTCACCACCACCTCTTTCACTTTTGAAGGAGAGATGGAGATGAACAAAACTTACTATTGGCGGGGGGATGCAACCAACACTTTAGGTACAACACCGGGCAGCGTATGGAGTTTCAAAACCGGCACCTATTCGTTCACCACTACCTGCGTGGACTTAGGAAGAGATTTTGACGGTAATTCTTCTTCAAATGCCCAGACCGGTACACTGATTACTACCGACAGCAAATATACCATCAATGCCGGCAGCATAGACGAGATGATCTTCTCCGCTTCGAATAGCAAGATGATGAATACAACCAGTAAAAACGGAGTCTATGAAACCTCCGGCAATTACACGTTCATGTATATATCCAGCGATGACTACTATATTCAGGGAACACTGACAGAAAAAAGCTCGGAAAAAAATATCGCTTCTGTCAAAGTGAACGGAACCAGTGCAGACCTCGACTCCGGATGCGGTATCATCATCCTGTTCTCTGACGGGCTGAGCTTTGACGCCCAATCGATTATCGGATATGAAGAAGCCGAACTGCCTCCGGTTCGCAGCGGTGGCGAGGGAGTCGTCATACCCGCCTCCATCGGAACCAAATCGTTCCGTATCTACCGCAAAGTAACCATTTCTACTGCCGGAGAAGATCTTTATCAGATCGGCGGCAGCCTGAATCCGATGACGCTTACCGGCGGCGGAAGTCCGCGCATCGCTTATCTGGCGGCTACAACCGAACTTCTTTCCAACGATGACGGTAACAGCAAGAGCCCGGATAATACGATTAAAAGTGCAACAATCAACGGAAAAAAAGCCATTGTGGACAATGAAGCCAAAACAATCACCTGTCAGTTCGTCAAAGGAACAATTCCAGGCGAATGGCCTGTCACTTTCCTGCTCAACTCAAGCCTGGCAAGTGCCGACTTTGAAAGCGGCAATCCGCATAATTTTGCCAACGGCCCCTTGTCCATCGAAGTTACCGCACAAGACGGGAGCAAAGCAGTATATACGGTAAATGCGATCGTTTCAGATAAAATTGCAGTAGGCATGCTGACCGCTACCGGTGCCGCAGCCTCTTACGACGGTCTGCTTCTATCCGCTTTTGCCGATTATGACGTACAGTTCCTCGATGCCTCGGCAACTAAACCGGCAGACATGGAAGCCTATTACCGGAATTACGATCTGATTGTGATACATGCCAGTGTTGCCGGTAATAACCCGATCGGCGTAGCTACTTCGGATCTGGCAGGCATAAAGCCTATTCTGAACCTGAAAGCCTTTACTTATAGCAAAGACAGATGGAACTGGTCCACACCGAACAATACGGAAATAGGCCGCATGCACAGCAATGTGGATGTAACTTTGCAAAACCATCCGATCTTTACCAACGTAGCTTTCGACGGTGATAAATTGGAATTGCTTGCCCAACCCAGCACGGTAATCAACGCATTCCAATATGTCTCAGCACCTTTTACCGGTACAAGCTGGACGGTTCCAATGGAAACAGCCAACCATACTTTAGCTACCATTGACGGAGACGATGCCAAAGTTCATATACACGAACTGAACCTCGACAATTCTGCCAAATATCTGCTCATCGGATTAAGCAACGAAGGAGACAGCTATACATTGTTCAATACAAATACCGTCAATCTATTAAAGAACGCAGCAGCTTATCTGCTGAACCCGAACGTATATTACGATTATGCATCCAAATTACCGGTAGGCATAAAAAACAGCGCAGCAACCGCCCGAATCGGATACTTCAACGGATTCATCAATAACCCGGAACAGGAAACCGTGACTATATACAACAGTGTAGGTATGCCCCTGCTCACTTCAAGTGAAAGTCATATTAGCGTACAACACTTGCATGCCGGCCTGTATATCGCCAAAACGAAAACAACTACCATCAAGTTTATGAGAAGATAATTCATCCCCCTGCATCCCCGTCATGCTATCATCTGTTATCAGCATCCCGGGGGTGCAGGGTCGTTTTTACCCAATGCCCCGCCTCAAAATATCGAAGCAGCCAGACAGTCTTATAATCATTCGCCCCCATCAATAGAAACAGGACAGCAACCGGGAGTAACAGATATCTGCCGGAGAGCAAAGCATAAAACAAAGGAATCACGCCCAGAAGAACAGCAGGCATCAAGGAAACGACCACATATTGCCATACACGCAGATATTCACAACATAGACAACGGGCAGACAGGCAACGTCCTCTCATCCTGAAAGAAACCGACCGTTTCCCTTTTTTAGAGAAAAGCAGAAAAAAGAGTGCGCGAACCCATTCATACATTATGAACGAATAAGCGCATGAAACCATGCAAAGTGTGATTTGCGTCCCACTCATGCCACGGCTCACAGTCACCGGAGATTTTTCATATTCCGTATCGTCTTCTCTCATCGCATTCTTTCTGATCCTACCGACCGGAACATTTCACTCTTCATACAGTCCTATCACTGATTCCGGATGATACAAAGGTAAGGCGCGGCTTGCAAAAAGAATGTTATTACAACGTTATCGTTAGGTTAACGTTACGTTAACGAAGAAATTTGTTATATTTGCCAGCAAATTAAAAGACAAAAGTATGAATAAACCGCTATTTCGTTATATTACTGTCATTGCCATCCTTGCGGTAATGGCATTACAGGGAATGTGGTTTTCCAACTCCTACCATCTGTTGGAGAATGAATTATACGACAAAATAAACAATGCTTTCCTGGAAGCGCAGTTACAGGAGTCCTCACGGACCAGCGATCGGTTTAAAAACAATATCCCCAAGGCACCGTACTCCAGCTCGATTCTACCAAAGTACGTGCAAAGAATGATTTGGCCGACAGATTGATTTTGGTGACCGCTTTGCATTGCATTCATCACCAATACAATATCCCGCTCGATTATCAATTGCTGGATTCATGTTATCGGGAAGAACTGGATAAAATCAATCTGGGAAAGCTTCGCTTCCGCATCGACTCCATTGCAATAGACTCTGCCCATTACAAATACGTAGAAGATTTCGCAGAGGACAACAATCTCGTCCGGCTCCACAGCAAGATGCAGACACAAATCTACCCTATCCGGGAAGATTTCTCCAAAGGTATACAGGCTACCATTGAAAATCCTTATAAAATGATCATCCTGCAGATGCGTATGTTCCTTATAGGAACCGTACTCCTTCTGTTCATCGTCATCTATTGCCTGGTGCAACAAATCAAAGTGATTGCGAAACAAAACAAAATAGCCAAAATACGTGAAGACTTCTCGTATGCCATGATTCATGACATGAAAACGCCGCTTAGCTCCATCCTCATGGGCACACGTATCCTGCGCAGTGGAAAACTCGACGATAAGCCGGAACGGAAAGAGAAGTACTTCGACATCATGGAAGACGAAGAGGAACATCTGCTGGCATTGGTCAACAAAGTACTGACCTTATCGAAACTGGAAGAAGGGAAACTGCTACTTGAGAAAACAGAAGTGGAACTGCGCCCGATCATCGAAGACCTGATCGAGAAGTTCACCGCCAAGGCAGAAAAGCAAGTGGAATTTGCTCTTGACCTGCAAGAAGAAAAAGCATACGCTGACGAAGAATTCCTGAAAGAAGCCCTCAGCAACCTGATAGACAATGCCATCAAATATTCGGGTGAGAGTGTGCAGATAAAAATATCCTCTTCTGCCTCCACCGACGGATATACCCATATCAGTGTAACAGACAACGGTATGGGCATCCCCTTGAAAGAGCAAGGAAAGATTTTCGAGAAATTCGAACGCGCTTCGGCCGTGATACGCAACCGTAAAGAAGGTGCTTCCGGTTTCGGACTCGGGCTGAACTATGTCCTGCATGTCGTCGAAGCACACCACGGCAGCGTAAAGCTGGAAAGCATAGAAGGAGAATACAGCAAATTTACGATAAACATTCCACAACATAACGGAGAAACAGCATGATAAAGTTATTATTGGTTGAAGACGATGCCAACCTGAGATACATCATCCGGGGAGGACTTGAAGACATGATCGGCGGATACGAAATAAAAGATGCCGCCAATGGAGAAGAAGGACTGAAAGTGTGGCAGGAATGGCAACCGGACGTAATCGTTTCGGACATCGAAATGCCGGTTATGGATGGTTACGAGATGGTAAAACGCATTCGTGAAACCGATCCGGATACCCCTATCCTTTTCAGTTCAGGACGTGTTTCACCCAAGGATGTGGTGAAAGGTTACGAATTGGGAGTCAACAACTACCTAAAAAAGCCGTTTCTCCCCGAAGAGCTGAATGCACACGTACAGGCTTTAATGAAAATGAAGCAGAAAGCACCCGCCGCAACACCGGCCCCGAAAACACCGGTCATGGCGGAAGGTATCTATCAAATAGGAAAGAACTATACGCTGGATGCAGAGCATGCTACCCTGAAACACGCATCGGGTACCAATAAAACACTGACAGCCCGCGAGACAAAACTATTGCAAATGCTTTGCGAAAAGAAAGGCGAAGTAGTGAAACGCGAAACCATCCTTGAAAAACTCTGGGGAACGGAGGACGATTACTTCGCTTCACGCAGCCTGGATGTATTTGTCACCAAACTAAGAAAGCTGTTCGCGGAAGATCCGTCTGTAAATATCAAAACCGTGAAAGGAATAGGATTAAGCCTGTTAGAAATATGAACAACCCCAAATAGACCGTTTTTCATGTACAATGCGCAACTGATAAAGAAGCTCAGAGAAGGAGACCATCATGCATATAAATTCATTTTTGATCATTATTATGCTTTGATGGGCGCCATTGCGTATGAATATGTAGAAGATTACTATATCAGCCAGAACATAGTGGAAGATGTAATGATGTCTATTTGGGAAAAAAGAGAACAACTGATCATTTCAACTTCTGTAAAATCCTATCTGCTCACCTCCGTTCACAATAAATGCATCGATTACTTACGAAGCCGGTCCAGAGAAGCGGAAGTATTCAGCCTTGAAAGTGAAATCGGCTCGTCGAGCTGTTACATCCCGGATCAAGAGATGTTCGAGCAGATCGTCTCATCGGAACTGGAAAAGAAAATAGAAGAAATTATCCAATCAATGCCCGAAGAATGCAAAAAAGTATTCCTGCTGAGCCGGTATGGAAACAAGAGCTATGCCGAAATAGCTAATGAGCTGAACATCTCCGTCAATACAGTGAAATACCACATCAAAAAAGCACTCAGCCTATTCAGAGAGGAACTGAAAGATTACCTCCTCACCATTACAGCCTTATATTTCTATCTTTTTAATCAGTAAAATCCGCATTAAACAAGCTTCGTGATACTTTTTTCGATAAAAAAGAAAACTTTTATCGAAAAAAGTTCTTTTCTCACTACCCTACTGTATTTCCCGGACGTCCTACTTATAAAAGGCGACAAGTATGGACAACGACATCGATATTTTTAATCTTATCAACAGGCAGTTCTCCAAGCAGATATCCAAAGAGGAAGAGGCTGTTTTGAAAGCATGGTATGAAAACAGCGCAGAAAACAAGCAGGTGTACAAAGAGTATTATCTGTTGATAAAAGGATTGCGTATCTCTCAAAACAAGAAATTCTTCTCCTCACAAATCGGAGATGCCTATGCCGGCTTCGCCAGAAAGACCGGTCTAAAGCAGAAAGAAAGCAGGCGATATTCCGTGCCCCGCTCCTGGATACGGTATGCAGCCGTTTTTGCCATAGCATTCGGGCTGGGTGCAGGTTCCTACTATATAGCCCGCTCCGGCTCATCAGACTCTCGCCTGGCACAAACAATTGAAATCCCTTATGGCTCCAAATCTAAAGTCACTTTACCCGATGGAACATCTGTATGAATTCCGGAAGCCGGTTATCTTATCTGGAAAGTTTCGGTCATTCCAACCGGAATGTTTCTCTGGACGGCGAAGCCTATTTTGAAGTCACCAAAAATAAGAAACTCCCATTCAGTGTACTTTCCGGAAAGGTAAAGATTAAAGTACTTGGTACCAAATTCAACTTTAAATCTTATAAGGAAGATGAAAGTGCACGGGTTACTTTGGTAGAAGGTAGCCTGAATGTCGGAAATATCGAAAACAATGTAAGAAACGTGCTGCTTATCCCCAACCAGCAGGCAGTCATCAACAAAAAGGAAAACCGGGTTACCGTGAAAAACGTAGATGCCAAAAGTTATGCCATGTGGACACATCCGAAACAGGAAATATTGGATGTTATCCCGAGCAATGTCACCGGGCAACCCACAGCATCCATACGGGTTCCAAGCGTAACGATACGAAACACCCTCTTTTTCAACGAAGAACCGCTAAGTCAGATTGTACGTGATCTGGAACGGGCATTCAATGTGAAAATCGAAATAAAAGACCGCCAACTGAGCACCGAACGCTTCTATGGCGATTTCCGAAACGACGAAACGATTACAGAGATACTGGATATCATGGCCGCCAACAACAATCTGTATTACACGATCGATGGAGATGAAATAATTATATCAAGAAAATAATCAATCATAATTTAATAATAGCGCCGATGTATGTAAAAGAATGGAAAGCCCTTATGAAAATGGCTTTAATCACCTGTTTTTTAATCTGTGCACAGGTCATTTCCGCTCAGGAGAAGAACTTCTCTCTCGATCTGAAAGACGTAACAGTAAAAGAAGCTTTGGAACAACTAAAAGCAAAAACCACCTATTCCCTATGGTTCAATGTGAAT
>ERZ791802.2327-NODE-2327-length-11655-cov-5.095172_pt1 | contig 11655 bp, 9 predicted proteins | sample MGYA00510308_ERZ791802 | MGnify/ENA primary metagenome ERZ791802 (study PRJEB30046, sample SAMN00792028) | human gut metagenome | study: EMG produced TPA metagenomics assembly of the A metagenome-wide association study of gut microbiota in type 2...
CCGGGGCTACTGCGGCATCCGGGACGGGTCGCGGCCCATTGCGTGCCTCCTGTTCACGGGGCCGACGGGCGTGGGAAAAACGGAGCTGTGCCGGGCGCTTGCCCAGGAGGTCTACGGCAGCCGGGACGCCATGATCCGGCTGGACATGACGGAATATATGGAAAAGCAGTCGGTCTCCCGCCTGATCGGCGCACCTCCCGGATACGTGGGTTACGAGGAGGGCGGCAAGCTGACGGAGGCGGTGCGCCGCCGTCCCTACTGTCTGGTGCTGATGGATGAGCTGGAAAAAGCCCACCCGGACGTGCTGGGCATCCTGCTGCAAATCATGGAGGAAGGAATGCTGACGGATTCCACGGGACGGCATGTCAGCTTCAAGAACGCCATCGTGGTCATGACCTCCAATGTGGGCGGCCAGATTCGGGGCGACGGCCTGGGCTTTTGCGCCGGGGGACGGAGCGCGGAGATCGGCGAAGCGTTACAGCAGACCTTCTCCCCGGAATTCCTGGGACGAATCGACCAGACGGTGTGCTTTGAACCTCTGGGAGCCGGTGCGCTGGAAGCCATTACCTGGAAATATCTGCGGCAGCTTCAGGAGCGGACGGCGGCGCTGGGAACCCAGCTGCTGCTGCCCCCGGAGCTGGCGGCGGAGCTTCTGAAAAAGCGTCCCGGAAAGGACGGCGCCCGGCAGATTCGCCGCCTTGTGCAGACCGAGGTGGAGGGGCCGCTGGCAAGCTACCTGCTGCGCTGCGGGAAAAAGCCTGCCCGGGTGAAGCCCAAATGGGAGGACGGAAAGTTGTTTTTTTGACGGTCTGGGGCGCGGTTAGCTGAAATGAAGCTGAGAAATTGCCTGTTTTATTAGAACAAATATGCGAATATCCCCCGATTTCTGGCGGAAATCGAAAAATCCCTGAGAAAAAGATTGATTTTTTCCCTCGCGGGTAGTATACTGTCTCTACATGGAGCAAAAGGGCAGTAAAGTGGAGCGAAAGGGAGGTGAGCGCCGTGATCGGGAAATATCCTGCGAAGCTGGACGAAAAGAGCCGTCTGTTCGTGCCGTCCAAGCTGAGGACGGAGCTGGGGGATACCTTTTTTGTCACCCTGGGCGTCAACTGCGGTCACCGCTGTCTCACCGTTTACACCGCCGAGGAGTGGAAGCGCCTTTCGGATAACTACAATGCCATGAGCATTTCCCAGCGCTCCGGCGCAACCAGCCTGATTTTTATGAACGCCGCCGAATGCAGCCCGGATAAGCAGTACCGGTTCAGCCTGACCCAGTTCCTCTTGAGCTACGCCGGAATCGACCGGGAGGTCATGATCGTCGGCCGGGCAGGACAGGCGGAGATCTGGGACGCGAAGGAATTCGCCGACTTTGAGCGGGAGAACCTGACCCCGGAGAAGCTGCTGGCGTCCCTGGAGGCGATCGGCCTATGAGTGAATTTCATCATGTCTCCGTGCTGTTGGAGGAATGTATCCAGGGGCTTGCCATCAAGCCCGACGGCATTTACGTGGACGGAACCTTAGGCGGCGCGGGGCATTCCAGCCGCATTGCCGCGAAGCTCACCACCGGACGGCTCATCGGCATTGACCGGGACAACGTGGCGCTGGAAGCGGCGGCGGAACGGTTAAGGCCCTTTGAAGACCGGGTCACGTTGGTTCACGCCAATTTCTGCGACATGGATCAGGCGCTGCAAGAGCTGGGCATCGACAAGGTGGACGGCATTCTGCTGGACTTGGGGGTTTCCTCTCCCCAGCTGGACGACGGGCAGCGGGGCTTTTCCTATATGACGGACGCGCCGCTGGATATGCGCATGAACGGCGAGGATACCCGGGACGCCTGTCAGATCGTAAACACCTGGTCTTATGAGGAACTCAAGCGTATTTTGTATGATTACGGCGAGGAGCGCTTTGCGCCCCGGATCGCCGCTGCCATTTGCCGCCGCAGGGAGCAGGCGCCCATCGAGACGACCCTTGAGCTGGTGGACGTGATCAAAAGCGCCATGCCGGCTTCCGCTCTGCGGGAGAAGCAGCACCCGGCCAAGCGAAGCTTTCAGGCCATCCGCATCGCCGTCAACGACGAGCTGGGGGCGGTGGAAACGGTGATGAAAAAAGCCGTTCCGCTGCTGAATCCAGGCGGACGGCTGGCGGTAATTACCTTCCATTCTCTGGAAGACCGCATTGTAAAAAACGCCATGGCAGAGGCGGCGAAGGGCTGCACCTGCCCGCCCAGCTTCCCGGTGTGCGTCTGCGGCAAGAAGCCTCAGGTGCGGATCGTGACCCGCAAGCCCATCGTTTCCGGGGAAGAAGAGCTGGAACGGAATCCCAGAGCGCGCAGCGCGAAGCTGCGGATTTGTGAGAAGTTATAATCGGCAGAAATTTCCGGAAAGGGGATAGAATGATGACGGAAAAGCCCAAAATTCAGTACATTGGTCAGTTCTACGTCCCCGGCAGCGAGGCGCAGGTGCTTGCGCCGAAGAAAAAGAAGAAAAAGGCCAAAACAAAGCTCCCGATCGCAAAGCAGGAGCAGGTAAAGGCAATCTATATCGACCCCGTGGCGCTGATTGGCATCACGGTGGCGGTGGTGATGCTGGCGGTCATGGTAGTGGGGGCATTGCAGCTGCGCAGCGACTGGGCGCAGTATGAGCAAATGTCCAACTACGTCTCCCAACTGAACCGCGACAACGCCGAGCTGGAACGCACCTACCGGGACGGCTATGACCTGGAGGACATCCGGGACAAGGCGCTGGCTCTCGGCATGGTGCCGGTGGAGGAAGTGCCGAGCAGAACCATCACCGTCACGATCTCCCAGCCGAAGCCGGAACGGACGCTCTGGGACGACATCGTCTGGTTTTTTGGCGGCCTGTTTGGGGACGGGGAAGCCGCTTCCTTCGGATGAGCGGAAAAAGCGGTTCCCCTGCATAAAGTCCGCCCTTCCTCATAAAGTAAGATAGCAGCTGCACTGGGCGGCGAGGGGTTCCCTTGCTGCCCAAAGTTGTATCTTGACGGAAAGGCCGGTGGCTTATGGGGAGGAAGAAGCGGGAATATAACCGCCTGCGGTTGGACAGCGGCCAGCACAGGCGAATCATGCTGGTATCCGCGCTGCTGGGGGCGCTGGCCTTCCTGCCGGTGGGGCTGCGGCTGTACAGCCTGATGGTGACGAATTACGATTACTATTCCTCCCTCGCTCTGCGAAACCAGACCCGCACGACGACGGTGACCGCCGACCGGGGGGACATCTTCGACCGGAATATGAATATTCTGGCGACCTCCGTCAGCGTGGAGAATGTGTACCTCGACCCTCACGAGCTGAAGCAGTCCAAGGCGGATATTCCCGAAATTGCCCGGACGTTGGGGGAAATCCTGGGAAAAGACCCCGCCTGGATCGAGGAGCAGGCGGCGGACATCAAGCGGCGCTACAAGCAGGTCGGCACCCGCATTGACGAGGAAACCGCCGGAATCATCCGGGATTACATCAATGAAAAGGGCATTTCCGGCATCCATCTGGAACCCACCTCCCGGCGGGTCTACCCCTATGAGACGCTGGCTGCCCAGGTCGTCGGATTCACCAACGCATCAAACGAGGGCTGTGAAGGGGTGGAGGCCGCCTACAACAGCTTCCTCGCGGGCAGCACGGGCAGAGTCATCACCACAAAGGGCAATAACGAAATGGATATGCCCTTTTCCTATGAAAACTACGTTTCCTCCCGGCAAGGAGACAGCGTGATCCTGACGCTGGACGCCACGGTGCAGGCGTGCCTGGAAAAACAGCTTTCCGCCGCCATCGCCCGCTACGATGTCCAGAACGGCGCGTTTGGGCTGGTGATGAACTGCAAGACGGGAGAAATCCTCGCCATGGCTACGCTGGGCAGCTATGACCCCAACAACTATCTGGAAATCGCCGACGAGGGAACGGCGGCGCAGCTGGAAGAAATGAAACGGTCGTACCTTTCTGAGCCGGAGGGAAGCGAAGCCTACGAGGCGGGGAAGACGGCCTACGGGGAAGCCCTCTCCGCCGCCCGATTGAAGCAGTGGCGCAACCGGGTGATCTCCGACGGCTATGAGCCGGGTTCCACCTTCAAGGTGCTGACCATGTCGGCGGCGCTGGACTGCGGCGCCATCGATTTGAATACCCCCTTCCACTGCTCCGGCTCCGAGCAAATTCCGGGGCGTGCCCAAAAACTTCACTGCTGGCGCTCCACGGGACACGGGGCGGAAAAGACGCCCCAGGCACTGCAAAATTCCTGCAACATCGCCTTCGCCCACATTGCCCTGAAGCTGGGCGGGGAGCGGTTTTATGAGTATGTCAAAAACTTCGGGGTGCTGGAAAAAACCGGCATCGACCTGGCAGGAGAGAGCAAGGGCGTCTTCTTCGACAAAGCCCTGGTCACGGACACGGACAAATGGGGGACGGCGTCCCTGACCTCCGGCTCCTTCGGTCAGACCTTCAAGATCACCCCCTTACAGCTGGTGCGGGCGATTGCCTCCGTGGTCAACGGCGGGCAGCTGCTGGAGCCGTACATCGTCTCGGAAATTCTGGACGCCGACGGCAACACGGTGATGAAGGCGGAGCCGACGGTGGTGCGCAGAACCATTTCCAGGGAAACCTCCGACACCATGCGCGCCCTCATTGAATCCGTCGTCACGGAGGGAACGGCAAAAAATGCCAAAGTTGCCGGGTTTTCCATCGGCGGAAAGACCGGAACCAGTGAAAAAATTGACGTTTTTGACGAGAATGGCCAGCGCGTCCAGGATAAAATCGTATCTTTTGTGGGGATTGCGCCCATGGACGATCCGGAGTATATTATACTTGCCGCATTGGATACACCGTCCCGGGCAACGGGAATTTACATTTCCGGCGGCGTCATGGCTGCGCCCACTGTGGGCGCGGTGATGGCGGACGTGCTGCCATACTTAGGCGTGAAGCAGTCCTTTTCCGAGGATGATCTGGCGGGAAAGCAGATCGCCATGGAAGACCTGACCGGCATGACGGCGAAGGACGCCCAGGCGCTTCTGAAAAAAGAGGGGCTGACGGCGGCAATTTCCGGCAGCGGCGAAACGGTGACGGGGCAGATTCCGTCTCCGGGGCAGACCGTCCCCGGGGGAAGCCAGGTGCTTTTATTCTTTGGAGAAACTCCGGAGCCGGAGACGGTGAAGGTTCCCGATTTTTACGGCATGAACCGTCAGCAGGCCAGCGACGCCGCGGGCGCGCTGGGGCTGTACATTCTGGTGACGGGGAACGACGAAATTTCCACCGGCGTAACCGTGACGGCGCAGAGTGCCCCAAAGGATACCGAGGTTCCCGCGGGAACGACGATCACGCTGGAATTTGCGGATACCGCGGCCAGAGACTGACAACGGAGGATGAATATGAAGCTGAAGGAACTTTTGACGGGCGTTTCCGTTCTGGAATGCACCGCAGACCCGGAGCTTGAAATCAAAGAGATTTATTACGATTCCCGGAAGGTGACACCGGGCAGCCTGTTTGTGGCCGTGTCCGGCTTTGCCGCCGACGGCAACAAGTTTATTCCCATGGCCGCGGAAAAGGGCGCGGCGGCGGTGGTCACGGCGAAGAAGCCGGAGGGGGATATCCCCTATGTTCTGGTGGAATCCGACCGGCTGGCGCTGGCGCTGCTGGGGCGCAACTTCTTTGGCAGTCCGGCGGAGCAGATGACCATGATCGGCATTACTGGCACCAACGGAAAAACGTCATCCACGCTTCTATTAAAGCAGGTGCTGGAAACCTGTCTGGGGGCGAAGGTGGGTTTAATCGGCACCATGGCCAACATGATCGGTCAGGAGATCATTCCCACCGAGCGAACCACTCCGGAAAGCTTTGAATTGCAGGCGCTGTTCGCCAGAATGCGGGACGCCGGATGCACCCACGTGGTGATGGAGGTTTCCAGCCATGCCATTTCCTTGGAGCGCATCGGCGGTATCCGCTTTGACGTTGCCGCCTTTACCAATCTGACGGAAGACCATCTGGACTTCCACAAGACCATGGACGCCTACTGCGAGGCCAAGGCCGAGCTGTTCCGCCGCTGCCGTCTGGCGGTCATCAATGCGGACGACAGCTATTCGGAAAGAATTCTGGCGGCGGCCGCCTGCCCGGTGCTGACCACGGGCGTACACCGCCCCGCCGACCTGCGGGGCGAAAACCTGGAGCTTCTGGCGCAGGGCATTCGCTTTACAGCCGTATCCGGCGAGGAACGGGCGGCGGTGTCCCTTCCCATCCCCGGAAAGTTCACCGTCTACAATGCTTTGACGGTCATGGGCGTTGCCAAACAGCTGGGCATTTCCCTGACGGACTGCGCCGCCGCTCTGAAAACGGCCTCCGGCGTCAAGGGCAGGGTGGAGGTCGTCCCCACCCCCGGAAAGCCCTACAGCATCCTCATCGACTATGCCCACACCCCCGACGGACTGGAAAACGTGCTTTCCTCCGTGAAGGATTTCTGCAAGGGCCGGGTCATCGCGGTATTTGGCTGCGGCGGCGACCGGGATCCCATGAAGCGGCCCATTATGGGACATATCGGCGTGAAGCTGTCGGATTTTGCCGTCATCACCTCGGATAACCCCCGCACGGAAGACCCCATGGCCATCATCCGGGACATTCTGACAGGGGTAAAACAGGAAGACGGGGAATATATTGTGATCGAAGACCGGCGCGCGGCCATCAGATATGCTATGGACATTGGGAAAAAAGATGATATAATTGTCCTGGCAGGAAAGGGGCATGAGACCTATCAGGACATCGGCGGCGTAAAACGCCACCTGGACGAACGGGAAGAGGTCGCCGCCCACCTGCGGGAAAAAGAGGAAACAGCATGGGAAAATTAACGCTCAGACAGGCCGCCGATTGGTGCGGCGGCGTGGTGGAAGAGAAATACGCGGATATTGCATTTTTAGGCGCGGCCAACGACACCCGGGTCATGCAGCCGGGGCAGCTGTTCATCGCGCTCCAGGGCGCGCGGGACGGCCACGACTTCATCCAAAAGGCTATGGACAGAGGCGCTGCGGCGGCTCTGTGCAGCCGCAAGGTGGGGGATTACCCTGCAATTTACGTGGACGACCCCCGCATCGCTCTGGGGCAAATTGCCCGGGAGGAGCTGAAACGCATCGGCGCGAAGGTGGTGGCGGTCACCGGCTCCGTTGGCAAGAGCACCACCAAGGAGATGGTCGCCGCCGTGCTGGAGCAGGCCTTCGTCACCAGCAAGACCCCGGCCAATCACAATAACGACATCGGAATGCCCATGGCGGTGCTTGCCATGCCGGAAAATACCGAGGTCGCGGTGCTGGAAATGGGCATGAACCATTTCGGCGAAATTTCCTACCTGTCCCAGATCGCAAGACCGGACGTGGCCGTGATCATCAACATCGGCACTGCACACATCGAGTTCCTGGGTACTCAGGAGGGAATCCGGCAGGCGAAGATGGAGATCGTGGAGGGCATGACCCCTCACGGGATGCTTCTGCTGAACGGCGACGATTTTCTTCTGCGCAATCTGGATAAGGAGCCGCAGCAGCGGGTTACATACTTCGGTTCCTCCGAAGGCTGTGCCGTCCGGGCGTTTGACGTCAACCAGGACGGCTACTATCTGCGCTTTCGGGTGGAGGCCGGGCGGCTGTCCTTCCCGGTGGGGATGCTGCTGGAAGGCGAGCATTATGTCAACGACGCCCTGGCGGCGGTGACGGTCGGCCTGAAGCTGGGGGTGCTGCCCGAAAAAATTCAGGCGGGACTATCCCAGTTCCGGAACATTTCCGGCCGTCAGGAGATCATCCAGGCCGGCGGCATGACCATCATCAAGGACTGCTACAACGCAGGCCCCGAGTCCATGTCGGCGGCGCTGGCCGTCCTTGGAAAGAAGCAGGGGCGGCGGATCGCCGTGCTGGGTGACATGCTGGAGCTGGGGGACTGCACCCAGGCGGAGCATTACCGGGTGGGCAGAATTGCCGCGGAAAAGGCGGACTACGTCTTTGCCTACGGCCCCAATTCCGGGCGGATCATCAGCGGAACGATTACCGGCGGTATGCCGGAGACCCGGGGAAGAGCCTTTACAAACCGGGAGGAGTTGGTGGCGGCGCTGAAACGCACGGTCAAGCCCGGGGATGTGCTGCTGTTCAAGGCCAGCCGCGGCATCCATCTGGAACAGGTTCTGGACGAGTTCTTAGGGGAAGAGAAGTAACGGAGGAAGAAGTCATGACAAGAATCTTGATTACGGCGGCGGCGGGCTGCATCCTGACCGGCGGTATTGGCTACTTGCTGCTGCCTGTACTGCGGGCGCTGAAAGCCGGACAGTCCATTCGGGAGATCGGCCCCACCTGGCACAACACCAAGGCCGGCACCCCCATGATGGGCGGACTGATGTTTATTTTCGGGACAATTCTCTGCCTGGTGGGCAATTTCCCCGCCATGAGCGATAATTCCCCCTTTTACGTGCTGGCGCTTTCCCTGTGCTTCGGCCTCATCGGGTTCCTGGACGATTTTACCAAGGTCAAATTCCACCGGAATCTGGGCCTGACAACGCTGCAAAAGGCCATGCTGCAAATGGCGGTGTCGGCGCTGTTCCTGTACGCCATGTACCGTTCCGGCTTTATGGACACCCATCTGTACATTCCCTTCGTGAATGTGAGCTTCCAACTGCACCCCATCGTCTATATTTTCTTCGCCATGTTCGTCATGGTGGGAACGGACAACGCGGTGAACCTCACCGACGGCGTGGACGGCCTGTGTGCCAGCGTCACCCTGCCTGTGATGGTGTTCTTTACCGCCGCGTCCGCCGCCATGGGCAAGTACGATCTGGCGCTGCTGCCCGCGGCTCTGACGGGCGGACTGGTCGCGTACCTCTTTTATAACTGGCACCCTGCCAAGGTCTTCATGGGAGACACCGGATCGCTGTTCCTGGGCGGCGTGGTGTGCGCCATGGCCTTTGCCCTGGAAATGCCACTGATTCTGATTCTGATTGGCTTCGTGTATGTCTGTGAAGCCATGTCCGATATTTTGCAGGTCTCCTATTTCAAGGCGACCCACGGCAAGCGCCTGTTCAAGATGGCGCCCATCCACCACCATTTTGAAATGTGCGGCTGGAAAGAAGAAAAAATCGTGCTGGTATTCGCCGGTGTGACGGCAGCCATGTGCGTGCTGGCCTGGTTCGGCATTTCCGGACTTGTTGGTTGATATCCAATCCTGAAAGGAGTATCTTATGGCGTCGGAGCGTGACCTCCATGCCAAAGAGAAACGCCGCCCGGGGCTTTCCCGGACGGGGGAAAGCGTTGATTACCCCTTTTTGCTGCTGGTGCTTTTGCTGCTGACGGTGGGATTGGCTATGCTGTATTCGGCAAGCTACGCCCAGAGCGAATACGACACCGGCTACGAAATTTCCACAAAATATCTGCAAAAACAGGCGGTTTGCGCCGCAATCGGCCTTGCGGCCATGTTCTTTTTCAGCCGGATTCCCACGGGTGTCTGGTATCGGTTCGCCTGGCCGCTGTACGGCGTGAGCATTTTGCTGCTGCTGAGCGTCCTCGTCATCGGCGAGGAGGTCAACGGCGCCCGGCGCTGGATTAACTTGGCGGGCATTCAGTTTCAGCCCTCCGAGATCGCGAAATTCACCATGATTCTGCTGTTCGCCCGCCTGACCCGGCTGTATGGGCAGGACGCGAAAACCTTCCGACATGGCGTTCTGGGCTTCGGCCTGGCGCTGCTGGGGATTCTGGTTCCCCTGGCGCTGGAAAAGCACCTGTCGGCCATTATGCTCATGGGCATGGTGGCGGTGGTGATGATGTTCGTGGCAGGTACCCGAACCAGATGGCTGCTGGCCGGGGCGGGGGCCGCCGCCGTGTTCGTGGTCGTCTACATCAGCTTTATGGGCTACGCCGGCGACCGGGTCACCGCGTGGCTCCACCCGGAGCTTGACCCGGGGGACACCGGATACCAGATCTTGCAGTCGCTGTATGCCATCGGCTCCGGCGGCCTGTTCGGGCTGGGCTACGGCAAGTCCCGGCAGAAATATCTGTACCTGCCCTTTCAATACAACGACTATATCTTTGCGGTGATCTGCGAGGAGCTGGGACTGGTTGGCGCGATGGCAATCGTTGCGCTGTTTGCCGTCACCATCCTGCGGGGCTACTGGATCGCGCTGAACGCCCGTGACCGGTTTTCCACCGTTCTTGCGGCGGGGCTGGTGACGCTGATCGCAGTGCAGACCATTCTGAATCTGTGCGTGGTCACCAATCTGCTTCCCTCCACCGGCATTGCGCTGCCCTTCTTTTCCTACGGCGGCACGGCGCTGGCGGTGAATCTGGGGGAGATGGGCATCGTTCTGGGCGTTTCCAGAGGGCGAAACCGGAGAAAAATACAGGAGGCTTGACCTATGAATCTGATTTTTACCTGCGGCGGCACGGCGGGACACATCAACCCGGCCATCGCGGTTGCCAATATGATGCGGGAGCGCCACCCGGACTGCAGCATCCTCTTTATCGGCGCAAAAGGCCATATGGAGGAGAAGCTGGTACCCCAGGCGGGGTATGAGCTAAAGTGCCTGGAAGGCTCCGGCCTCAGCCGGGGAAAGAATCTTGCCGCAATGAAAAAGAATCTCCACGCAGTGAAATGCGTGCGGGAGGGCGTGAAGGCGTGCAAAAAGATTTTCCGGGAATTTAAGCCCGATGTGGTCATCGGCACCGGCGGCTATGCCAGCTTCCCGGCGCTGTATGCTGCCCAGTCCATGGGCATTCCCACCTGCGTCCACGAGAGCAACGCCGTTCCCGGCGTCACCACCCGTCTGGCGGCAAACAAGGCCAGCCGGGTGCTGGTGGCCTTTGAGGAAAGCGTCCGCCACTACAAGCACCCGGAAAAGGTAGAGGTCGTGGGGATGCCCGTGCGCAGGGAGTTCATTTTCGACACCAAGGAGGAAGCGCGGAAGGAGCTGGGCTTGAGCGGCTTTGTGGTCGTCTCCGCCTTTGGCAGTCAGGGCGCGAAGGTCATGAACGAGACCATCGCGGACATGATACCTTTGGAGCAGGCCGACGGCTTCCCCTTCCACCACATCCACGCCACCGGCAGCTTCGGCAAGGAGTGGATGCCTAAGCGTGTCCTGGACAACGGCGTGGACTGGAAGAACTGCCCCGCGCTGGACATCCGGGAGTATATTTACGACATGCCCACCGTCATGGCGGCGGCGGATATCGTCATCGGCCGGGCGGGCAGCGCCACCTGCAATGAGATCGGCGCTTCCGGCACGCCCTGCATTCTGATTCCCTCGCCCAATGTGACGAACAACCATCAGGAAAAGAACGCCCGGGTACTGGAAGCGGCGGGGGGCGCGGTGGTGGTGCTGGAAAAGGACTGCACGCCCGGGAAGCTGTATGAGCTGATCCGGTCGCTATTGGCGGACGAAGACCGCCGCAGGGAGATGTCCCGGAAGCTGCACACGATGGTTCGACTGGATTCCGCAGAGCGGATTTGCGATATCGTGGAGCAGCTGACCCAAAGCAAAAAATAACCCGCCTTATCCCAGGAGGAACACTATGGATACAACACAGGATAGCCGGGAAAACGGCGGAAAGCGCCGCCCGCAGACAGACGGGCAGAATCGCGCTTCCCAACGACCCGGACAAAGCACCCCGGAGCGGCGCCGCCGCCCGGCAGAGCAAAGCGCTCAGGAG
>ERZ791802.2334-NODE-2334-length-11629-cov-6.093053_pt1 | contig 11629 bp, 8 predicted proteins | sample MGYA00510308_ERZ791802 | MGnify/ENA primary metagenome ERZ791802 (study PRJEB30046, sample SAMN00792028) | human gut metagenome | study: EMG produced TPA metagenomics assembly of the A metagenome-wide association study of gut microbiota in type 2...
CCGGTGGGCAGGCCGCCCGCTCCCGGTTCGGCAGGGCCGTGGACGTAGGCGGACAAATCCCGCACCTCCACGTACACGGTGTACTCCGGGTGATGGACGTCCACCTCCACCCCGGGGTGGGCTTCCGCCAGCCGTCCGCCGATTTCCTGGGACAGCTGGATGGAGGTCAGGGGGAAGCGCTTGTCCGAGCGTTTGGACTCCACCTTGAAGGACTTGGCACAGTCCAGATCGTCCCCCAAGTAATTTTCGATGGCGGCAAAGATCGCGTCCAAATCCTTCTCGCAGGGGCGGCAGCGGCACAGGCTCACCACGCCGAAAATGGAGCGGCAGGCTTCCCACGCTCCATCCACGTCCGCTTCCTCGTCCATCGGCTCCACGTACACCGTGGATTGGAGAATATACACGTCAAAATTGCCGTACTTCTTCATGCGGCGGCGGACGTTCTGCCGCAGCTTGTTCTCAAACTGGCGCTTATTCGCGCCCTTCAGGACGATCTCGCCCAGCTTTAGTAGAAAAATTTCCTTCATTTTCGTTCTCCTGTTTATCGGTTTCCCAGATTCACCGCCCGGTACTGAATCGCTTCGGCGATGTGCTGGGGTTGAATGTCTTCGCTTCCGTCCATGTCTGCTACGGTTCTGGCGACTCTTAGGATGCGGTCGTAGCTTCTCGCCGTTAAGCCCATGGTTTCAAACGCGCCCTTCATCAGCTCGGCGCATTCCTCGCTGAGATGGCAATAGCGGCGCATTTCCTCCGGCCCCATCCGGGCGTTGCACATTCCGCCGGAGCCGAAGCGCCGGTTCTGAATGTCCCGGGCGGCGTTGACCCGCTGCTTTACCGACGCCGACGGTTCCGCCTCCGCCCGCTCCCGCAAATCCTCAAAATGGACGGAGGGAACCTCCACCACAATGTCAATTCTGTCCAGAAGCGGCCCGGAAATGCGGCTGCGGTAGTTGTCCACGTCCCGCTGGGAGCAGCGGCACCGCCCGGAGGGGTCGCCGTACCAGCCGCATTTGCAGGGGTTCATGGCGCACACCAGCATAAATTCCGACGGGTACGTCACCGCCCCGGAAACCCGGGAGATGGTGACCTTTCCGTCCTCCAACGGCTGGCGCATCAAGTCCAGTGTGTCCTTCCGGAACTCCGGCATTTCGTCCAGAAACAGCACGCCCTTGTGGGCAAGGGAAATCTCTCCCGGCCTTGGGTTGGAGCCGCCCCCGGCAAGTCCGGCGTTGGACACCGTGTGGTGGGGCGAACGGAACGGCCGCTGGGTCACAAGGGGATTGCTAGGCGTCAGCATTCCCATGACGGAATAAATCTGACTGACCTCCAAAGACTCCTCCCAGGTCATATCCGGGAGAATGGAGGGCAGGCGCTTGCTGAGCATACTTTTGCCGGAACCCGGCGGGCCTATGAGCAGCACATTGTGGCTGCCCGCCGCCGCGACCTCCAGCGCGCGCTTTACGTTTTCCTGCCCCAGCACGTCCTTGAAATCCGGCATGACGGTATCCTCCCGGGAGGGTACCCACAGCGGTTCTTCCTCCAGCGTCGTCTCCCCGTTCAGCCCCGCCGCCAGCTGCGCCACCGTATGGACGGGATACACCGCAGGCCCCCGTGCCAGCGTCGCCTCCGGGGCATTCTCCGCCGGGACGAACAGTGCCTGGATTCCCTCCCGCTTGGCGGCAAGCGCCATGGGCAGCACGCCGGAAATGGGGCGGATGGTGCCGTCCAGACTCAGCTCCCCAAGGAATGCGCTGGTGGATTTCGGCCGCCGGACGCTTCCGCAGGCTGCGAGAATACTTAACAAAATAGGAAGATCGTAATGCGTCCCCGCCTTTTTCAGGCTTGCGGGAGCTAGATTCACCGTAATGCGGCTCACGGGAAAGGACAGGCCGCTGCTCTTCGCCGCTGCCCGCACCCGATCCCGTGCTTCCTTCACCGCCGCGTCGGGCAGTCCCACGATATCAAAGCCGGGAAGTCCCTGCGAAATGTAGCATTCCGCCGTGACGGCGCTGCCCTGGATCCCGGAGACGCCCAGCGTTCGGACGCTGCAAATCATGTTTCCGTCCCCCCTTTTCTCTCTTGTTTTTCATCATACTCCATTCCACCGGAAAAGGCAATCCTTTTTTAGGGCAACACCGCATAATTTGACAAGGAGGCTCAGCCAGGATTTTTGTCCCAATTCAAAGTTTGGAAAACGAAGGAATACTGTATATATTTCTCGTTTTTCAAACTGAAGAAGTGGGGCAAAAAGACGGCTGAGACTCGCAGGCACAATTGTGCGGTGTTGCCTTAGTTTTCTTGTTTGCAGAATGTACAGTTTTGCTAAATCTTTCCTGTGGAAAAGCATGAATTTTTTATATGAGTGTCGTTTGATGGCTTTACAAACTGCACGAAAAGTGGTATAATATGCCCGACAAAATTAGAAATACTTTAGGAGGTATTCATTTTGGCTAGAAAATTCAAAACCATGGACGGCAATACTGCTGCCGCCCACGTCAGCTATGCCTTTACCGAGGTCGCTGGCATCTACCCCATCACCCCGTCCAGTCCCATGGCTGACAACGTGGACCAGTGGTCTGCCGCCGGTCGGAAGAACATCTTCGGCAACACCGTTAAGGTCGTCGAGATGCAGTCCGAGGCCGGTGCCGCCGGTACTGTCCACGGCTCTCTGGCTGCCGGTGCTCTGACCACCACCTACACCGCCTCCCAGGGTCTGCTGCTGATGATCCCCAATATGTACAAGATCGCCGGTGAGCTGCTGCCCGCAGTTTTCCACGTCTCCGCCCGTACCGTCGCTACTCAGTCTCTGAACATCTTCGGCGACCACTCCGACGTCTACGCCTGCCGCCAGACCGGCTTTGCCATGCTGTGCGAGACCAACGTGCAGGAAGTCATGGATCTGGGCGCTGTCGCCCACCTGTCCGCCATCGAAGGCCGCGTTCCCTTCATCAACTTCTTTGACGGCTTCCGTACCTCCCACGAGATTCAGAAGGTCGCCATCTGGGATTACGAGGATCTGAAGGAAATGTGCGACATGGACGCCGTTGAGGCGTTCCGCAAGCACTCCCTGAACCCCGAGCGCCCCGCCATGCGCGGCTCCCATGAGAACGACGATATCTTCTTCCAGCATCGTGAGGCCTGCAACAAGTACTATCAGGCGCTGCCCGCAGTGGTCGAGAAGTACATGAACAAGGTCAACGAGAAGCTGGGTACCGACTACAAGCTGTTCAACTACTACGGCGCTCCCGATGCTGACCGCGTCATCGTGGCCATGGGCTCCATCAACGACGTGGCCGAGGAAGTCATCAACTACCTGAACGCCCACGGCGAGAAAGTCGGCGTTGTCAAGGTTCGCCTGTTCCGTCCCTTCTGCGCTGAGAAGCTGCTGGAGGCCATCCCCGCCACCGCCAAGAAGATCGCTGTTCTGGATCGTACCAAGGAGCCCGGCTCTCAGGGCGAGCCTCTGTATCAGGACGTGGTCATGGCTCTGGCCAAGGCCGGCCGGAACGACGTCACCGTCATCGGCGGCCGTTACGGTCTGGGTTCCAAGGACACCCACCCCGCTTCCGTCTTTGCCGTCTACGAAGAGCTGGCTAAGGACGCCCCCAAGAACGAGTTCACCATCGGCATCGTGGACGATGTGACCCACCTGTCCCTGGACGAGAAGGTCTCCCCCAACACCGCCGCGGAAGGCACCATCGAGTGCAAGTTCTGGGGTCTGGGCGGCGACGGCACCGTCGGCGCCAACAAGAACTCCATCAAGATCATCGGCGACCACACCGACAAGTACGTACAGGCCTACTTCCAGTACGACTCCAAGAAGACCGGCGGCGTCACCGTTTCCCACCTGCGCTTCGGCGACAAGGCCATCAAGTCCCCCTACTACATCAACAAGGCTGACTTCGTTGCCTGCCACAACCCCTCCTACATCACCAAGGGCTTCAAGATCGTGCAGGACGTCAAGCCCGGCGGCGTGTTCCTGATCAACTGCCAGTGGAATCTGGAGGAGCTGGAGCATCATCTGGATGCCGCTTCCAAGCGCTACATCGCCAACAACAACATTCAGCTGTACACCATCGACGCCATTGACCTGGCCATCAAGGTCGGCATGGGCAAGCGTACCAACACCATCCTGCAGTCTGCTTTCTTCTCCCTGGCGAAGGTCATGCCCGCTGAGGATGCCATCAAGTACATGAAGGACGCTGCCGAGCACTCCTACCTGAAGAAGGGCCGCGACGTCGTCGAGAAGAACTGGAACGCCATCGATGTGGGCGCTACCGCTTACCACAAGATCGATGTCCCCGCATCCTGGGCCACCGCTGAGGACAACAAGCCCGAGACCGTTCTGGAAGGCCGTCCCGACACCGTCAAGGTCGTCAAGACCATCCTGAACCCCATCGGCAGAATGGACGGCTACAGCCTGCCCGTTTCCGCCTTCGCCGATCTGCCCGACGGTCAGTTCCCCCTGGGTGCTTCCGCCTACGAGAAGCGCGGCGTTGCCGTTACCGTTCCTCACTGGGACGAGACCAAGTGCATCCAGTGCAACAACTGTGCCTATGTCTGCCCCCACGCCACCATCCGTCCCTACGCGCTGACCGCTGAAGAGGCCGCTGCCGCTCCCGCGAACGCCCGTCTGGTGGATGTCAAGGCCGGCAAGGGCAAGGGCGTCTACAAGTACATCATGGCCGTGTCTCCTCTGGACTGCATGGGCTGCGGCGTCTGCGTCGGCGTCTGCCCCACCAAGGCCATCACCATGGTTCCCCAGGAGAACGAGCTGCCTGAGCAGGACGTCTTCAACTACATGGTCTCCAAGGTCAGCGAGAAGAAGGACATGCAGGACAACACCGTCAAGGGTTCTCAGTTCCGCAAGCCTCTGCTGGAGTTCTCCGGCTCCTGCGCCGGCTGCGCCGAGACCAGCTACGCTCGTCTGGTGACCCAGCTGTTCGGCGATCGGATGTACATCTCCAACGCCACCGGCTGCTCCTCCATCTGGGGCGGTCCCGCCGCTACCTCTCCCTACACCGTGACTGCGGAAGGCCGTGGCCCCGCTTGGGCGAACTCCCTGTTCGAGGACAACGCCGAGCATGGTCTGGGTATGTACACCGCACAGGCCGTCATCCGTGAGTCCCTGGCCAACAAGGTCAAGGAAGTCATGGAGAAGACCACCTGCGACGAGCGCAAGGCCGCTTGCCAGGCTTGGCTGGACACCTACAACGACGGCGAGGCCAACAAGGCCGCTACCAAGGCTCTGATCGAGAATCTGGAAGCCAAGGTCTGCTGCGACACCGTAAAGGACATCCTGTCCAAGAAGGAATATCTGTCCAAGAAGTCCGTGTGGATCTTCGGCGGCGACGGCTGGGCATACGACATCGGCTTCGGCGGTGTTGACCATGTGCTGGCACAGAACAAGGACGTCAACGTCTTCGTCTTCGATACCGAGGTTTACTCCAACACCGGCGGACAGGCCTCCAAGGCTTCCAACATCGGCCAGGTCGCTCAGTTCGCGGCTGCCGGTAAGGAAACCAAGAAGAAGTCCCTGTCTGAGATCGCCATGAGCTACGGCTATGTTTACGTCGCTCAGGTCGCTATGGGCGCCAACCCCGCTCAGACCATCAAGGCCATCACCGAGGCCGAGGCTTACCATGGCCCGTCCCTGATCATTGGCTACGCTCCCTGTGAGATGCACTCCATCAAGGGCGGCATGACCAACTGCCAGGCCGAGATGAAGAAGGCCGTTGAGTGCGGCTACTGGAACCTGTTCCGCTTCGATCCTTCCAAGGAGACCGGCAAGTTCCAGCTGGACAGCAAGGCTCCGAAGGACGGCTATCAGGAGTTCCTGATGAACGAGGCTCGTTACAGCCGTCTGACCCGCGAGTTCCCCGAGCGTGCAACCGATCTGTTCGCCAAGAACGAGGCTGCTGCCAAGGAGCGCTGGGAACACCTGAACAAGCTGGTCGAGATGTACAAGGACTAATCCCCCGTACTTCCGATCCTGCACTGACAAAAAAGCCCGTCCCCGGTAACGGGGGCGGGTTTTCCAAACTTTTCTGGAGGAATGATATGAAGGTACTGCTGCTCAACGGAAGCCCCAAAGCAAACGGAAATACGGCCTATGCCCTTTCCCAGATGGCGGAGGTCTTTGCCGCAGAGGGCGTCGAAACCGAAATTCTCCACGTGGGCAATCAGCCCATCCGTGGCTGCATCGCCTGCGGAAGCTGCCGGAAGACCGGCAAGTGCGTTTTTGACGACGCGGTCAATCAGGCGGCGGAAGCGTTTCGTCAGGCCGATGGTCTGGTGGCCGCCAGCCCGGTCTATTATGCTTCCGCAAATGCTACGCTGGTGGCCTTTCTGGATCGGCTGTTTTACAGCACCGGCTTCGACAAGCGGATGAAGGTCGGCGCGTCCGTGGTGGTCGCCCGCCGGGGCGGCTGTTCCGCCACCTTTGACGAGCTGAACAAGTATTTCACCATCAGCGGAATGCCCGTCGCGTCCAGCCATTACTGGAACAGCGTCCACGGCCGCGTCCCCGGCGAAGCGGCGCAGGACTTGGAGGGCATCGCCACCGTCCGGAATCTTGCCAAGAACATGACCTTTCTGATGAAGTCCATCGCCCTCGGCAAGGCGCAATTCGGCCTGCCGGAGCCTGAACCCGTCTCCCCCACCCACTTCATCCGGTAAAGGAGGGTCACTATGCTCTGCACCGTCACGGACATTCGCGGCGATTACGCCTACGTCAGATACGAGGACACCGGCGTTGTCTCCGAGGTCGCCATCGCACTGCTGCCCCTTGGCGTGGATGTGGGCGATCAGCTGAAATTCGAAAATTACGAGTTCACCCGCGTCTAGGAAAATATCACAATGCCCCCAATATGCACGCTTACTGTGCATATTGGGGGCATTTGTCATGGAATCACATTTTCAGCATGTTCGCTTCATAGTACAATTTGACATACATGGCAATTTTCGCATAGAGGGGAACATCCTTGCCGCCGGTGGGGGTGATGGTGATGGTACACATATCGCTGGAATAGCTCCAGTCGATATCGCCCTCGGCCAGTACGGTCTCGCTGTCGTCCCACAGCGTCTTGCAGTCCTCCGAAGCGTACAGTCCGATGGGGGTGAAATCCGGGTCGAGGAAATAGACGATATAGGCGTTGTCCCAGTTCGGATCCACCCGCTCCTGGGCATAGCCGAGACAGTTGTCGTCCATGTCATAAAAGCCCAGGGTGGAGCCGGAATTGACGCCCTCCTGGTGGTTCACCGGCTCGTCCGTGACGTATTTGGCGTAAAACCACTCCTCGTAGTTCGCAGAAATCGTCCATTTGCCGTTAATCAGCCCCGTTTCCCGCATGAATCCGGCGAAGGTGCCGTCCACGCGGATGTCGCTGGCCTGATTGGCTTCCGAAAAATCACCGCTGATGGTGATCACGCCCTGCCCATTCAGCGCCGCCTTGGCGTCGTCGGCGGTGGCATAGGTCACCGCTTCCTCACATCCCAGCAGCAAAACACTGAGGACAAGCGCCGCGGTCAGTGCAATTCCCTTTTTCATCTCTCTTTTCCTCCTACATATGATTTGTGATCGCGCCCTCTTTGTCTCTCGCCAACTCCCGGGCGGCCATCACCGCCATGCACACCAGCAGCGGCAGCTTATCCGACCGGTAGACGATCAGATAGGCGTTATCGAACACCGCGTTTTCAACGGTCAAATCCAAGTCGTCCATGATCGCGCCCAGCATCTCGCCGTTGAGCGTGACCTTGTAGTTGTGGCCGACGGTGCCGCTGTATTCCCGCAGCTCCAGTTTCCCTTCCGTCACCTCCATGGTGAAGCGGTCCCGCACCAGGTCAAACTGCTTTTCCAGCGTGCCGTAAACTACACCGTCCTGATAGAACTTGTATGTAGCCAGCGCGTGACCCAGCTGCTTGGTCATGGCGAAAACCTCCCGGTCGTAGCTGTCCAGCACCCGCAGCTTCACCAGCGGCACCGTTCCGTCCACGGTATAGAGGACATTGCCGTCCGTATCCTGGACGGTAAAATGCTGCCCCGTCAGCTTGAAATCCTCGCTGAAGGTATAGATCTGGGAAGCAGAGATTTCCTGATAGGGCAAAATCCTGCCGGTCTTCACGAAGTGTTCCAGGCTTTTCTGAAGCCACTCCCGCATCAGGAAGACGTCCGAATGGTAGCATAGATGCCCCGCGAGGCTCTCTCCCGCATCGGCTTCCGCCGGGAAACGGGGTTCCGTCAGGCGCTCCGAAATGGCTGCATCCAGCATGGAGTAGCCCACATAGCCAATCAGCCCGTCACGGCTCAGGTAAAAATACAGAAACTCCCCCCGGACATTCGGCCCGAAAATCAGGCTGGTATAGGGACTTGTGGAAAATTTTCCCAGGTACGCAGAGCCAAGGGGCGTCTTTTCATTTTGAAACGCCCGGTAAAACTCATCGATCTTCCGGGGCGCATCCATGGCAATCATGGCGCCCCCATCCGTCATGGCGTTGTAGTCCGCCGGAGAACCCATGTTGAACACCGCAATGCCGATAATCAGGATCACAGTTGCAATGGACACCGGGATATTATCCCAGTTTCCAACAAAGCAGAGCCACACCGCCAGGGCAATCAGAATCAGACCGATGATCCGGAACCTCCAGATCCGCCGCTTGATGGCAGGCGAATAGCTCACATAGGCGTCTATCTTTTCCTGCTCCTGTTTCACGATGTCTTTTGCCTGCTCCGCCGTCCGTTTCACCGGGGATTTCCCGTCAAACAGCCATGCCAGGAAGGCAAACACGCCCGCGACCAGCAGCAGAAACACCAGCCCTACAATGGTAAGGCCATCAAAGACCCCATCTTTAATGTCGATGATGACATTGTAGACGGCGTACAGAATCGTGGCCGCCGTGAGGCCAAGGAAAACCTTTTTCATGCGCACTCCACCTCTCTGTCGGATGATTTCAGTGTATCACATTTGCGCCATCCATACAAGAGAATCTTTTCCAAAAATGCGCAATCGGGACGTCACAGCCCCGTCAGCCAGTGGCGCGCTTCCGTTTTGTGCAGACAGCCATTCCCAGCAGCCCCGTTCCCGAAGCCGCCAGCACCACCGCGGCAACGATCGGCGCCGGCTCCTGTCCTGTAGGGGGCGGTGACTGATCGGCTGTCATCGTCTGAGGGCGTACCGTAATCTCCCAGATGTCCTCATAGGGCAGCTCGATCACGAAGGGCGGTATCGCGTCATTTCCTGTTGAAACGCCGGTCTGTCTGATGAGATACAGCCCCGGCGACAGATTGGAAAAGAGGGCGCTGCCCTCCGCGTCAAAGGGAACCGTTGTTCCCTCCGCTGCCTCATGCTCCGCCAGCCACGACGCCAGCGACAAGGACGGCAGGTCGCCCCATCTTATCAGTCCCCCGCCGTAAACCTCGTCCAGCCAGTAGCCGCCGTCCGCCTCGACGCCCGCATGGTACAGCGTCACGGCACTTTCGGCGGGAGGCTTCGTCTCCGGGATAACCCGGATAGAACCCGTCTGGGCGGCGTAGGCCGGAATGGCACCTCCCAGCAGCAGTCCAACCGCCAATAAAGCAAATACAAGCCGTTTTATCATTTCGCTTCTCCCCTTTCCCGGTTTGGCTACAGTATACCCTTTCCGGGGAGAACAAGCAGTCGAAGCGCGGATGAAATGCCGGGGGTTTTTCCGGCGAAAAAATGCCGGGCAAGCGTTTTGTGCTTGTCCGGCATCGGAATATTCTGTTATCCCACAGGAACGGGGGTAATTCTCATAACCTTGCGCTGGTATTCGGAAATGCCCAGAGCCAGCACGTCCATAGCCCGCTCCAGATCCTCCTGCTTGAGGACATAGGCGATACGCACCTCGTTGATGCCCTTGCCGGGGGTCTCGTAGAAGGGTGCACCGGGGGCAAACATAACGGTGTCCCCCTGATGGTCGAAGTTCTCCAGCAGCCAATACTGGAACTTGTCCGCATCGTCCACCGGCAGGCTCGCCATGACGTAGAACGCGCCCATGGGTTCCTCCACCACCACGCCGGGAATCTGACGCAGCTTGGAAATCACCGTATCCCGGCGGCGGCGGTATTCCTCCTTGCTCCGGCGGAAGAATTCGGGATCCACCGTATACAGCGCCGCTGCGCCGATCTGATCGATGGTGGCGACGGACAGACGGGACTGGCAGAATTTCAGCAGCGCCGCCTGCAATTCCTTATTCCGGGTCACAACACAGCCCACCCGCGCGCCGCAGGCGGAGAACCGCTTGGACGCAGAGTCGATGATGACCAGATTCTCGTCGATGTCCCGGAAATGCGCCATAGTCGGCACGCCGAATTTATCGTCGTAGCAGAATTCCCGGTAAACCTCGTCGCAGATCAGGAACAGATTGCGCTCCTTGGCGATGTCGGCAATCATCCGCATTTCCTTCTGGTCGAGGACAACGCCTGTGGGGTTGCCGGGGTTGGTGATCAGGATGGCGCGGGTGTTCTTGGTGATCAGACTCTCGATCCGCTCCCGCTTGGCATAGTGGTAGCCCTCCCAGGGGTTGGTAGGCAGGGCGCGGATAACGCCGCCCGCCGCATGGACGAAGGTGGTGTAGTTGGGGTAATACGGTTCGGGGATGATAACCTCGGTGTAGGGGTCAAGAATGCTCAGGCAGGTCATCAGCAGCGCCTCACTGCCGCCGGTGGTGATGAGGACGTCGTTGGGCGCCAAATCCACCCCCAGCTTGTGGTAATAGCCCCGCACTGCGTCAATGAGCACGGGCATACCGGGAGACTCGGCATAGGCCAGGGTCTTGTGGTCAAAGTTCCGCACGGCATCATAGTAAGCCGTGGGCGTGGGCAGGTCGGGCTGGCCGATGTTCAGGTGATAGATTTTCTTGCCTTTTTTCTCCGCCTCCACGGCGTAGGGATGGAATTTCCGCATGGGCGAGGGCTCACACCGGTTTGCGTTGATGGATATCTGCATAACTACCTCCACCGGCGGTACTTCCGCCGGATTTTCTTTCGGAATCTCTGAATCTTCGCCGGAATCAGAGCTTCCTGTATTCTTTTGTAAGGCGAACCACCTCCGGGGTGAGAATCGCCAGAGCCGTCAGATTGGGAATCGCCATCAGGCCGTTGACGGTCTCCGCCGCCAACCAGACGACGCCGGTTTGCAGGCACGCCCCGGCGACCACGGCCGCCATCTGCGCCGCGACAAAAAGCTTCCACGACCGTGCACCAAAGAGAAACTGGGCGCACCGCACACCGTACAGTCCCCATCCAAGCACCGTGGCAAAAGCAAAGCAGACGAGGGAAACGGCAATGAAGATCGGCGCAAAATCCCCGTATACCGTAGCAAACGCCTTCGTCGTCAGCTCCACACCCACGTCTTTGCCGTAGGGAATCGCCACGCCGCTGACGAGAATGACCAACGCCGTCAGCGTGCAGATGAGGATGGTATCGAGGAAGACCTCCATAATCCCCATCAGACCCTGTTCCGCCGGGTGGGAAACCTCCGCCGAAGCGTGGGCAATAGACGCGGTGCCCATGCCGGCCTCGTTGGTGAACACCCCACGGCTGCATCCGACGCGAAGCGCCTGATAAGCAGACCCCAGAGCGCCGCCTGTCGCCGCCCGGGGAGAAAAC
>ERZ791802.2345-NODE-2345-length-11580-cov-8.585857_pt1 | contig 11580 bp, 9 predicted proteins | sample MGYA00510308_ERZ791802 | MGnify/ENA primary metagenome ERZ791802 (study PRJEB30046, sample SAMN00792028) | human gut metagenome | study: EMG produced TPA metagenomics assembly of the A metagenome-wide association study of gut microbiota in type 2...
TTTTCCGGTAGTTGCGCTCAATGGCGGTGCGGATGATACATAGATTACGAATGATACGGGCATTTTTATCCTGTTCAAGCCGGTTGTATATCTCTATCTTCGGCGGCTCGTGTTCATTTTGGAAAATACGAAGCGGGACGCCGATCAGGTAAGCGACCTTTGACACAAGCTCATAGGTGCTGTCTTTGTAGGCAATCTGTTCTCCGGCATATTCGATTCCATTCAACATGACTGAATTGCCCATGATCTACTCCTTTCTCGTAGGGGAGTTAAGCGGTCATTACATTGTCCGTCCACATCTCACACTGGCTCATGACAGTCTGGACAGCATCATCCATACCCTCTGGCGGATATTTGTGTTTTTTCAGCAACCTTTTGACCAGGCGGCGCATTCCAGCTCTTGCGCTCTCTTTCTTTTGCCAGTCTATTGTCTGGTTTTTGCGAAGCAAATCTGTCAGTTCTTTCGTGATAGCAATAAGCTCGTCATGCTCGTAAAAGTCCTTGATTGCTTGCGGCTTTGTGAGGGCATCATAGAAAGCAAGCTCGTCCGCTGTCAATCCGAGTTTTTCACCCTCGGCGGCAGCAGCGGCAATGTCTTTCGCCAGCTTGAGTAATTCTTGAATGACTTCCTCGTTGGTCAGCATTCCGTTCAAATAGCGGTTCATTGCGCTCTGAATGATTTCGGAGAACTTTTCAGACTTGACAATATTTGTTCGACGGTAAACAGAGACCTGTTCGGAAATCAGTTTTTTCAGGAGTTCGACTGCAAGATTCTTCTCCTTCATGTTTGCCACTTCTTCAAGAAACTTCGGATCGAACAACGAAAACTCAGTCTGGACATCGGAGAAGAGGTTGATAACACCTTCGCTCTTGATGCTGTGCTTCAAAAGCTCGTTAATGCGCTCATTTACTTCCGGAAGCGTAAACTTCTTTCCGGTACCGCCTGAAACCAAGCGCACGGTCATTGTTCTTACGGACTCGAAGAAAGCTGCCTCCATGCGAGTTTGCTCGTCTACCAAGCTGCTGCACAGCGAAAGTGCCTGCTTGAGAAGCAGGGCTTCTTTGATAAACACATTCTGTGTCTTCTCATGGTCGGGAAGCTCGTACTCTGCAACACTCTTGCCGAGTATGAAGTTCACTCCGCCGCTGATGAGCTTCGCCCTGTCGAGGTCGCTTCCGGTCATGAATTTCTCATAACTGAATCCGTGGAACAAATCTCTGCAAATAGAGAGCTTTTCAAGGAACTTCGGATATGCAGCCTTGCTTACATCTGTATCACCATAGTTCTTCTTGTCTCTGGCAGTATAGTCGTTCATTGCTTGTTTCAGTGCCGCCGCAATACCGACGTAATCAACAACCAAGCCGCCTTCTTTATCTTTGAAAACACGATTGACGCGGGCGATAGCTTGCATAAGGTTGTGTCCAGCCATCGGCTTATAGACATACATCGTAGCGAGGGAGGGAACATCAAAGCCGGTTAGCCACATATCCACGACGATAGCAATTTTTAGCGGAGAGTTATTGTCTTTGAATTTCCGCGCCATATCGTCCTTATGAGCTTTATTGCCGATAATCTCACGCCATTCTTCGGGATCATTATTGCCTTGCGTCATGACCACTGCAATCTTTTCCGTCCACGCTGGGCGTAGCTCAAGAATGCGCTTATATATCTTCATCGCTATGGGACGCGAATAAGCAACGATCATTGCCTTGCCGGTCAGAATATTCTCGCGGTAGTTCTCGTAATGGTCAAGAATATCATTGACCAAGGAATCTATTGTTTGGTCGGCACCGAGGATTGCTTCCATCTGACCAAGTTCCTTTTTACTCTTTTCAATGACATACGGATCGGCGTTGTCAGCCATAATGTCATACTCATTATCGATCAGATGGAGAGTGTTCTCGTCGAGTTTCAGGTGAATCACACGGCTCTCGTAGTAGACGGGTCTTGTAGCTCCGTCTTCAACTGCCTGTGTCATATCATAGATGTCGATGTAATCACCGAAGACTTCTCGTGTACTGCGGTCTTTCGTGGAGATCGGTGTTCCGGTGAAACCAATGTAGGTCGCGTTAGGAAGCGTATCTCTTATAATTCGGGCAGTGCCTATGACCGTCTTCGCCTCAACCTCGCCGTTGTCCTTCTGTTTGACTACAACCTTCTCATTGAGACCATATTGTCCGCGATGCGCTTCATCTGCCATCACGATAATGTTCCGGCGTTCTGAAAGAGCTTCGTTGCTTTCCTCAAACTTCTGCATGGTCGTGAAGATTATGCCGTTTGCTTGTCTGTTTGCAAGCAATTCTTTCAGATTCTTACGGCTTTCTGCGTGTTGCGGCGTTTGCCGGAGAAAGTCTTTGCAACGAGCGAACTGCCCGTAAAGCTGGTCATCCAGATCGTTACGGTCAGTGATGACAACGATAGTAGGGCTTTCCAATGCTTCTTGCAGATAATGAGCATAGAAGACCATAGACAGCGATTTCCCGCTGCCCTGTGTATGCCAGAAGACGCCGCCCTTGCCGTCCGTCACGGTTGCGTGTTTTGTAGACTCAATCGCCTTTTTGACAGCGAAATACTGATGATACCCAGCGAGAATCTTAAATGTATTCTGTCCATCCACATTAAAGCAGATGAAGTTCTTCACGATGTCAAGGAAGCGGGTCTTCTCAAACAGACCTACAAAGAATGTGTCAAATGATGCGTGTTGCGTATTCTCATAGCTGCCGTCAGTTGTTTTCCATTCCATAAAGCGGTCTTCGCCGGAAGTGATTGTGCCAGCCTTTGAAGTGGTCAAATCGCTCATGACACATACCGCATTATAAATGAACATAGAGGGGATCTCATACATATAGTTCCGGAGCTGACGGTATGCTGCGGAAGCGTCGGTTTCTTCGCGGGACGGAGACTTCAACTCCACAATGACGAGCGGGAGTCCATTGACAAAGAGAATCACATCTGGTCTTTTTTCGGAGTTCTCAATGAAAGTCCATTGATTTGCAACTGTGAACTCGTTACTGGCAGGATTTTTGAAGTCCACAAGGTAAACAAGGGTAGAGCGTTCTTCACCCTTGTCATAGTATTTTACCGGGACTCCGTTTTGGAGGTAGTCCATAAAGACCATGTTCTTCTGCAAGAGCGTTCCGGTTTCAAAGTTCTTGAGCTTATAGATTGCCTCCGTCAGAGCGTCCATAGGCAGGCTCTTGTTGATCCGCTGCAAGGAAGGTAGCAGAACATCCTCATAAAGCGGCGAGTGATAATCGCGCTCCACGTCCGGTCCATAGATATAGTTATAGCCCAGTTCTTCATTGAGAAGCTGCAAGACAGCGTTCTCGTAATTTGATTCTGTAAAATATCCTGCCATAGTTTTGTCACTCCCTTTTACGCCAGACTCGCCCCAAACTGATCCAGCGTATTTTCTGCATCTCTGTCAGTGACAGGCTTATTCATTGCCTTTTCAATCAGATTGAGAAGACTCTTTGCTCTGTCAATGAAGTAGCCATTGAAGTTATCTGCCTTCAATTCCGAATAGTCGATAAAGTGCGATTCTACCCGTGCTTGAAGTTCATCCTCGTTCAGTCCATCAACCTTCTTTAGAATTGCCCCCAGATACTCACTCGGCGCATTTCCGCCAATCGAGCGGTTGGTGGCTGGGAGAATCGGGGTCTTGTTAATGATGGAATTATACCGTTCGCGCTTGATGCCCATTTTCTCGCAATATGCTTCCGGGAAGATATGGTGAATGTCCGGAGACTCAAGCATACTGTTCACAATGTCAATCGTCGTGTTATTCATAAAATCACGGCATTTCTCCTTATAGAGAAGAGCCATAATCCCCTTATAAGCAGCACTCAAGCGAGTTTGAAGGGTCAGCAGCCGCGTAGAAGAAAAGACTGCGCTGTTGATCGTGTGCATTGCATTCGGACGCCCGTTAACCTCTTCAACCATGTCCTCGATGTCGTAGGCATATCGGGTTTCGTTAGCGCCACCGTACATCTCACCCAAAATTCCACACCAATACCAACGAGAAAGCGTTTTGATTGTGTTAGGCTCGTTGCATTTGGATTTTCCGAGAACAGCACAGATCGCTGCAAGGGGAATCAACTGCGTTGTATAAGGCAAGTCTCTCTGCCGGAAGACGCACTGATCCCGAAGAAGGAACTCCTTTGCGATTTTGAACCCGACTAACACTGCATCGCGGTTAGCTATATATGATTCATAAGGCAGACCCAGAACATCTTTCTTTTTGCAGGAGATAGTGTTCGTTTTTCCAGACTGCTTGTTCAAATAGCTTGTATAGAGGCAAACCGTTGTCAGGAATGTGGTTTCATCAATTCCATCGAACAGGTCTGTTCTCAGCGTGTCTCCAAAGCCGCAAATGGTATTTCGGCACTGCACCCAGTCTTTTCTTAGGTCAAAGTCTCTTGTGGCATAAGTTGCGGTAACAAGCTCAAACACCGTGAGAGGAACACCGCCAGTATTGACGTTCTCAAACACCTTGCACACTGCCTCTCGCGGCGTGGACTTGTCCAGTGTAATCACAGGCAGCTTATACCCGGAAATTGTATTCAGCACATCCGCTTGGAAACGCTTGAACTCGTCCATTGCTTCCGGCTTCATTCCGTAGTGCGTCATGTAGCCCATGAACCAGTCCATAACTGCGTTGCTGTCGAATACGATATTGACCGGAAACAGCTTGTTCTCGTATTCATATTCTCTGGTTGAGAGATCGAGCTTCACATCCCGGTCAAAGTTCTCTTTAATCTTTCGGTCTTCGGGGATGGAGAGGACAGCATCAAAACGATCCTCATCATCGTCGAGGCACTTCTCCATTGAGAGATAGTAATAACGCTTAATAGCCTTGCCTTTTTCTGTTTTGGTCGAGACCGGCTCTTTAGAGGATGTTGCCTGATAAATTGAAGTAAGCCGCTGCTGACCATCGAGAATCAAATGCTCCGGCTTCACAGAAACGCCTTTTACGCCCGTAATTGTACGGTATTTGAATTGGATGTCCGGATTGCCGTATTGCAGCCGCATGATGGCACCCATAGGATAACCCTGTGATAAGCTGGCGATAATGCCCCTAATTCGGTTATCATCCCAAGTCCAGTCACGCTGAAACTCCGGCAACTGCATGGAGCCGGACTTAACCTCTGCTAAAAGCTGACTGAGGTTTGTATCAAGAGATTGCGGGGAAATAATCACGTCTGCGCCTCCTTCATTGGCTTTTATTGATCGGACGAACTCATTCTGCTCTCCAAATCCGAAATATCGCTACGGATGGAAGAGATGTCTGACTCAATATCGTCAATTCGCTCGGATAAAGACTCCTGCTGACTCTGAATGTACTCTATCTGCGAGTATAAGCCGCGCACTGCCAGAATCAGTTCTACCATCAGCCCTTTGTCATCAAGGGAGAGAAGGCGATCTTTTTCAGCCTGTATCTTTTCCGCCTCATGTTGAAGCCGCTCTTTCTCGCGAACTGCTTCTGCTGCGGCTTTCTCAAGACGAACCCGTTCCTTTTCAAGCCGCTTTTTCTGACGCTCATCTTTACTTCTTTTCAAGCTCTCCTGAACTTTATCAAACATGGTATAACCTCCAAATCAGGTAAACGATAATTTAGCGGCTTAGAGCTGGATAGCGGAGACATCGATCTCGCCGGACATCAACTTTGGTAGTAGTTCATCCCTAAGTGCAGCCAGCTTACGAGCCTCAATCCGGTTCGAGATTATCAGCTCAAAAATGGGCTGCATGATAGAGGTGAGACTTGTATAATCTTCTTCGCAAGGAATTAAGACCTCTGCTTTGGCAAGTTCCTCACGTTTGATGTGCCCCATTGTTGTTGCCTTATCAGCAGCGATTGCAATAAAACGGGCAAGGTGGTGAGCCGTCCACAGGTAGTAAAACCACTTGTCATAGATGTCTGATGTAACCTTGAAAAGGTGCTGATTCAATCCGCAAGTTCCCCCGCACCATATATCAACAAGTAGACTTCCAGACCAAGAGAAGATGACATCGCCATCGTGAATGATGTATTCAGGTTTGATTCTCAAGGAGCAGAGTTCACTACTATCATCACATGAACCTTGGCGGAGTTCCTTGATCTTCAATACTGGAAGACCTATTTCATTCCCCTGAGGACGGAACTTCTGCATGGCAAGTCCATTCAAGTAATTGGCGATGTCTAAGAGATTGCCTTTTCTCCATCCAGCAGGGATGGCATCAATATTGATGAAATGGTTGTCAAAGATAGCTTTGGCTTGAGCGTATAAATTATCGTTTATCTCGGTGTTGGTCTTGATTTTTTCATCGAGCATAGACAATGTACTCGCAATTCTCCTTTGCGTTTCTATATCAGGCAGAGACACGGTTTCCTTGTGAACGGTATTCCGGTTTATTCCCGGCACAGCGCTTGCCGAAGTGAACATTGACCACTCAAGTGTTTTCAGAAAATAATAAATGAATTCCGCGTCATTACCATGAAAATCCTCAACAAATAATGTTGTGTTTAGCGGCCAGAAATCTTCTGCTGCATAAAACACCTCACCGATTGTTCCATATCGTCCTGTGATAACACCGGGAGCATTAACCATTGCTGTTGAATGAGTTCCTGTGATACCCGATGATGAGAAAATAGGCACTTGTCCGTCTTCGCGCTTCTGCTGCGGAAGATCAAAACCTCTCTTGAGCGTTATAAAATTACCGAGTTCACCGTTTCTCCAATTTCCCAAGTGATTCACCATCCTATCCGATGTATTTTCTGTGTGCCAGCTTCACGTTCTGTTGCTTCACCATCGCATAGTGCATGGTGGTGTCGATTTTCTGATGCCCTAAGAGCTGCTGGACTTGCTCTATGGGCATTCCTTTGTCTATGGCAGTAGTAGCCAGTGTGCGCCTGAACTTGTGAGGGTGAACCTTCGGGATATTCAGACGCTTTCCCAGCTCCCGAAGGCGTGTCTCCACTCCGCCGATCATCAATCGGTCAAAGGGAGCTTTCAGGGAAACAAACAAAGCCGGGTTTTCATCCGATCTGCCCTCAAGATAGTTTTGAAGGTGGATCTTCGTCCTTGCGTCGAAGTAGACCAATCGTTCTTTATTGCCCTTGCCGATAACCACGCATTCGCGTTCGTTGAAGTTGATGTCTTCGCGGTTTAGCGTGACCAGCTCTCCAACACGCATTCCGGACGAAGCCAGAAGATCAACCATAGCCAAATCACGCGCCGTTGTACAGTTGTCGCGCATCAGCTCCAACGCTTCATCGGTGTAGGTGTCCTTAACAACCTTTGCGGTTTTCACCTTATGAATCCGTCGCACCGGACTTTTCACGATGAAGTCCTCATCCTCAAGCCAAGAGAAGAAACTGGACAGGATCCGGCGGATGTTGTCTATGGTCACTTTACTCGACCTTCGCTGAACCTGATAGTTGGTTAGATAGCGGCGCAAATCATCTGTGGTGACCTGTTGCACAGCCTTTCCGACTCCGGCAATCAGAGATTCAATCGTCTTCCGGTAGTAGCTCAGGGTTTTTTCCGAACAGCCTTCGATCCGCTTTGCCGTGATAAATGCCTCGACTGCATCTGTTTCTTCTGCTGGAATTGAGCCACTATCATAGGTGATCGTTGCCCCTTCCAATGTCTCAGCCATTGCATCCCGAAGGTGCATGATCTGTTCGTTGTTAAGATACGGCAGCATTTTTCGCTGTATCTCCGTGATGAGTTGTTCTGTCATTGTCGTGTCTCCTTTCGAGGTAAGAGAACGACATTCAGTGGCAGTCCCTTTTGTAAAACTCTCGCCACTGGTGAGAGTTATTCAGACGGTAAACGATAATTTAGAGCAGCAAGCGCAAGCAATATATCATGAGCGTTTTGAGACTGTTTCGCCTAATGATTTGCCTTCCGACTGGCGTATTGTAACTCTTGGAGAGGTTGCGACGATCTCAAATAAGAGTTTCAACCCACTGAAAGAGCCTGAGATACTGCTTGAGCATTATAGCATTCCAGCTTTTGATGAGGCGAGGTTTCCGGTCTTTGAGCTATCCACATCCATCAAGAGCAATAAATTCATCATTGATGCCTCGTGCTTCATGATCTCAAAACTCAACCCAACAACGAAGCGTGTTTGGAAGCCGTATTGTCTGACCGGGAATGCAGTATGCTCTACGGAGTTCATCGTCTATAAAGCAAAGGATCAATCTATTACGGATTTCCTGTACTCAGTCATAGACAGCGGCTCCTTTTCCGACTTTATGTGTAGTCATGTTACTGGCTCAACGGGCAGTAGACAAAGAACAACACCGTCGGACACGCTCTCTTATGAGTTAATTCTTCCTTCGGAGGACGAGCTGGCAGAGTTTCAGTCTCTCGTTTCACCGATGTACGCTCAAATGCGGATTAACGCCATTGAAAACGACAAGCTCAAACGACTTCGGGATAGTCTTTTACCCAAGCTGATGTCCGGCGAGATTGATGTCTCTGCCGTCCAGCTCTAAGCTGCTAAATTATCGTTTATCTCCGTGTTAGCTTGAATTTTACTGTCTATTGCAGTCAGCACAGAAATAATAGCCTGTTGCTTTTCAAGTGATGGATATGAAACCATCATTCGCTTGAAGTCCTTTAGAATAATACGCGGAATTGCTGATCCGGAACCATATTTGTCTTTGACGTCCTGCCTAAATGATGGTGTACGCAAGACATAGTAAAGGAAGTCAGGCAGTATCTTTGATTTATCGCACCGTAGAATAGCGATAGATGAGAGCAATGCTGGCTTTTCCCTTTGGCGATAGATTATTATATCTTCAAAGAAACGCGCCCCATCTTTTCCTATCAGAATGTCATCAATTTGGGGGACGCAACCGTTTCTCTTGAGTGTTTCATAATCATCATTGCTAATCATCCGACATGATGCGAAATCAAAACCATAGTCCGTGAAATCCTTGACGGAAACCATATACTTCCCGTCATTTACACTTTTAGGGCTTGAATGAGAACCGTCTGTGACAAGAACGCACACATCGTTAATCGTTGAATGATTCCACTCATATGTCATATCCAATCGCCCCCAGTCGTTCTTTGATCTGAGCTTCAAGCTCATGAGACTTGGTGAAAAGCTCGGACAGTTCAGAAGTCAGACGTCCCATTTTCTCTTCAAACGGCTCACCGTCATCTTCCTGTTCCTCAATACCAACATAGCGTCCTGGAGTGAGAATGTAATCCTGCTTTGCAATGTCCTGTGTAGTGACAACAGCACAGAAGCCCTTTTCATCTTCGAGTGTTCCATCAACGAAGGCATTATAAGTGTCGGCGATTTTCTTGATGTCTTCATCCGTCAGTTCGCGCAACTTTCGTGTGACCATAGTACCGAGCTTCCGAGCGTCAATGAACAGCGTTTTGCCTTTCTGCTTCTTGTTCTTTGCAAGGAACCAGAGCGATACCGGAATCTGCGTTGTGTAGAAGAGCTGCGTCGGCATTGCGACGATACAGTCCACAAGGTCAGCGTTGATAATGTTTTTGCGAATTTCGCCTTCACCGCCAGACTGCGAGGAAAGCGAACCATTTGCAAGCACCATACCGATACGCCCATTCGGGGCGAGATGCCAGATCATGTGCTGCAACCACGCGAAGTTTGCATTTCCAGCAGGAGGCGTACCATACTGCCAACGGACATCATCAACGAGTTTATCCGCACCCCAGCCGGAGAGATTGAAGGGAGGATTCGCCATAATGAAGTCTGCCTTGAGTTGAGGGTGGCAGTCGTTAAAGAACGTGTCCGCATTAAACTTGCCGAGGTCGGCTTCAATGCCGCGAATGGCAAGATTCATCTGCGCCATCTTCCATGTGGTCGGGTTGGAGTCCTGACCGAAGACGGAAATCTTGTTGATGTTGCCGCCGTGGTTTTCGATAAACTTTGCAGACTGAACGAACATACCGCCAGAGCCGCAGCACGGGTCATAAACACGCCCATTAAACGGCTGCAACACTTCAACAAGGGTACGCACAACGCAAGAGGGAGTATAGAACTCACCGGCAAGTTTGCCTTCTTGCTCGGCAAACTTGGAGAGACAGTATTCGTATGTCCGACCAAGAATGTCCTTACTGCTTCCATGCTCGATCATCTGAATGTTGGTGAAGAGATCAACCACTTCACCAAGACGCCGCTTGTCCAGCTCTGGACGGGCGAAGTTCTTAGGAAGAATATCTTTGAGGCGCTTGTTTTCTTTCTCGATACTGCGCATTGCGTCATCAATCACCGTGCCAATTTCCGGCGTGTGAGCGGCAGCAGCAATCGCACTCCATCGTGCATTCTCAGGGACAAAGAAGATGTTTTCGGCAGTGTATTCGTCCTGATCCTCTTCAAATCCATCGCCTTCTTCAACCAGTTCCTTGTACTTTGCCTCGAAGCGATCAGAAATGTATTTCAAGAAAATCAATCCGAGGACGACGGACTTGTATTCGGATGCGTCGATGTTTCCGCGCAGGACGCAAGCCGCGTCCCAGATTTGTTTTTCAAAGCCGATATTGCTTGTGTTATTCTCAGCCATTTCAGCAACCTCCAAAGTTATAGTTTCACACTTACTATTCTACAAAAAGAGCTGTACGAAAAACCGGACTCAGTTCTTGTCCGTTCGCACAGCCTCACATATATCTCCGATGTCACAGTTTAAGTAATCACAAATGCGCAGCAAAATAGAGAGGGACACTTCTTCCCCCTTATTCAGTTTTGTCCATGTTCCGGCAGACAACCCTACCTCATGTCGTAGAGAAGCCTTCTTTATGTCGCGTTCCAGAAGAAGCATCCATAGTTTCTTATAGCTTATGCGCACGGCAACCATCCTTTCGCTTGCTTGCAGTCAACATCACTTATAATATTATACTGGATTTCATTCTCAAAAGCAATTCGTTGATGCAGAAATTAAAGAAAAAGTTTCAATTTCTCGAACCTTCTCTCAAGGATGCAGGGCATCTCCGGTCAACAGGAGATGCCCTGCTCTTGAAAGGACTATTCGCGCTGTGTGCTGCGCCGATGATCACGGTCATGGTCAGCAGAAGGAGAGAGGAACGTATCAACATTAGACTTGATCGTCTCTATTTGCTTTGCTTCTTTTTTTAACCTGTTCCGTTCAGCATATAGCCGTTCCTGTTCTTCAAAGAGCTGCGCTTGCTCCGCTTGCAGCGTCTTCAAGCTCGGCAGTTTTTCATCGCCCTGCATAGCAAGAAGTGTACTCCGCGCCGCCTCAAAGATCACAAGCTCTGCCTCATGCTTTGCCTTGAACCCCGGCTTGTCTTTTGCCTTCTGGAAGGCGTCATATACAGGCTTGAGCCGCTGGTAGTTGGAGATATTTTTGATGAGCGGCTGGACTTCCCGCAGTCGTGCTTCAACGCCTTTCAGTTCCTTGCCGGTGCGGTCATAGGAGCTGTGAACGTCCTCGACCTTTTTCTTAAGATCGGCGTATTGGAGCAAGTTGTTTTCCGTGAGATAGTTGAGTGTCCGTGCAGCTTCTTTGAGGATAGTGAGCTTTGCTTTATATTCGTAACCCTTGCTGTCGATGAGCCTGATCCGCTCCTGAATATCTCCGATGAGAGAGATGC
>ERZ791802.2346-NODE-2346-length-11568-cov-5.216017_pt1 | contig 11568 bp, 8 predicted proteins | sample MGYA00510308_ERZ791802 | MGnify/ENA primary metagenome ERZ791802 (study PRJEB30046, sample SAMN00792028) | human gut metagenome | study: EMG produced TPA metagenomics assembly of the A metagenome-wide association study of gut microbiota in type 2...
ATCAGCAAGGAGTTCCCTCTTCCCGATGCAGGACTTCCTGTTATCTTCACTGACAATCAGAAGCCTTATAAGCAGAGAAAGGTTCGTATCCTGAACGGTGCGCATACCTCTTTCGTACTGGCTTCTTACCTGTGCGGCAACGACATCGTAAGACAGTCCATGCATGATGACGATATCCGTAACTTCATGCTGAAGACCATTTATGACGAAGTAATCCCTACCCTGTCCCTGCCTGAGGAGGAACTGAAGCAGTTTGCAGGTGAGGTTGTAAACCGTTTCGACAATCCTTATGTAGATCATGCACTGCTTGCTATCTCCCTGAACTCCGTATCCAAGTGGAGAGCAAGATGTATGCCCAGCCTGTTAGGCTATGTTGAGAAGACCGGTAAGCTTCCCGCTCATCTGACCTTCTCCATTGCAGCACTGATGGCATTCTACCATGGCACCGAGATCCGCGATAAGGCTCTGATCGGTCATAGAGACGGTCAGGAATACAACATCATGGATGACAAAGCAGTTCTGGAGTTCTTCGCAGCAAATTGTGAGAAGGACACCAAGACTTTCGTAACTTCCTTCCTTGGTAATGAAGACTTCTTCGGCCAGGATCTGAACAAGGTTCCCGGACTGACCGATGCAGTTGTAGCATACCTGGATGATATTAAGGCAAATGGCATGAGGGCAGCATTATGCAAGATTTCTTAAAAATTAATGACAATGATAATGTAGTCGTAGCATTAAATACGATTCCTGCCGGTGAGAAGATCACAGTCTCTGTAGGTGACGGTCAGAAGACCGTTACCGCCAGAGAGGAGATCCCAGCAGGACATAAGATGGCTATTTTTGATATTCCCGAAGGCGGCGAGGTCATCAAATACGGTTACCGTATCGGTAATGCCAAGGAGAACATCACAGAGGGCAGCTGGATCCATACTCATAATGTAAAGACCGCTCTGGGCGATCTGCTGGAGTACACCTACAACCCCACTCCGGTAGAGGAGAAGAAGACGGAAGATGTGACTTTTATGGGCTTCAACCGTCCGGACGGCAAAGTAGGTGTTCGTAACGAGATCTGGGTCATCCCCACCGTTGGCTGTGTCAACAACGTGGCAACCGCCATTGCAAAGCAGGCCAATGCATTCGTTAAGGGCAGTGTGGAAGAGGTTATCGCATTCCCTCATCCCTATGGTTGTTCCCAGATGGGTGATGACCAGGAGCATACCCGTAAGATTCTGGCAGACCTGATCAATCATCCCAATGCAGGTGGTGTTCTGGTACTGGGACTGGGCTGTGAGAACAGCAACATTGATGTATTAAAGCCTTACATTGGCGATTATGATGAGAACCGTGTGAAATTCCTGGTATGTCAGGAGCACGAGGATGAAATCGCAGATTCCGTAGAGGTGATCAAGGGCCTGATTGATTATGCTTCCAAGTTCGAGAGAGAGCCCATCAGCGTAAGCAAGCTGGTCATCGGTATGAAGTGCGGCGGCAGTGACGGACTGTCCGGTATTACCGCCAACCCTCTGGTAGGACGTTTCTCCGACCTGCTGATCTCTAAGGGCGGTACCACCATCCTGACCGAGGTTCCAGAGATGTTCGGTGCAGAGACCATTCTGATGAACCGTTGTGCCAACGAGGAACTGTTCCACCAGACCGTAGATCTGATCAATGACTTCAAGAATTATTTCAAGAGTCACAATCAGACTATTTACGAGAATCCTTCTCCGGGCAACAAAAAGGGAGGTATCTCCACTCTGGAGGACAAGTCTCTGGGATGTACCCAGAAGTCCGGAAGTGCCCTGGTCAAGGGTGTATTGCAGTATGGTGATACGGTGAAGACTCCGGGACTGAACCTTTTGTCCGCACCGGGCAATGATCTGGTAGCAGCTACCGCACTGGCAGCCGCAGGAGCACATATCGTACTGTTTACCACAGGACGTGGAACTCCTTTCGCATCTCCGGTTCCTACCATGAAGATCGCGACCAACTCCCGCCTGGCAGGCAAAAAGTCCAACTGGATCGATTTCAATGCTGGCGTACTGGTAGAGGATAAGACCATGGAAGAGGAGACTAAGGCTTTGTTTGATCTGGTAGTGGAGACCGCTTCCGGCAGGCAGGTATGCAGCGAGGCAGCAGGCTTCCATGATATGGCTATTTTCAAGCAGGGTGTAACTCTGTAAAAGATCATACACAAAACGGCGTTCTTTTGTTACAATAAACGGGCAGGAGAACGCCTTTGTTATATAGGAGGAACTATGACAATTCAGGAAATCAAGGCACTTCCCCGTACGGAGGAAGGCATTTTCGACCTGGCAGCCGTGCAGCAGAGTGCAGGTCTGGGCAACATTTATCAGGCGGCGGATCTGGTGTATCCCGTCTATGCGGCCTATGAGACCACGGAGAATAAAAAAGAAGGCTATCCGGATATCATGGCACAGATGCGTGTGCTGAAAAAGCATGCAGAAAGTGAATTCAGTGCTGAAAACGGTGCAGCTTATACCGCAGTCATGCTTCATACCGTAGAGCAGATCAGCCCGGAGATCTACGAGAATTACAGAGAGCTTCTGGACAATTTCCGCAGTGCGGTAAAGCGTATGCTGGAGCAGTATTATGATGCAAAGGAAAATAAGTTTGCCATGGATGCCACATCGGAAAAGGTATTCTGCGATGCCGTACAGAAGGCATGTGCGGAGTATTTATTGTTAGCGGAAAAATATCAGGAGTGCATTAGGTAGAGAACGAGAGGAAACAGCGCATGGAAATCAGACATATTATGCATACTGCCCGCAGTGCGACCATAGAGATCGCAGACGGCGGCAGATATTTTACAAAACAGCCCGTGGAGCTGCGGGTAAACGGTGAGCCGTCACTGACCACAGAGAAGACCATCACTTCCCTGTTTGATTTAAAGCCGGATCAGAAGTATGTGGTGGAAGCTTATGTGAACGGAGAAAAGCAGGGCGAAGTATCTTTCAAGACGGATTATGAGTACGTGACTCTGGATGTGACCAGATTCGGTGCCAAGGGTGACGGGGAACATGACGATACCCACTTTATTCAGGCTGCCATCATGGCATGTCCGGTGAACAGCAGAGTGTATTTCCCGGCGGGAATCTACCGCATAACCAGTCTGTTCTTAAAGAGCCATATCCGGATCGAGCTGGCAGAGGGCGCGGAGCTGAAGGCCTTTACCGACAGAGAGAAATTCCCTACGTTCCCCGGAATGCTGCAGAGCTATGATGAGACCGACGAGTACAATCTGGGCACTTGGGAGGGCAATCCTTTACCTATGTTCTCCGGCATTATCTGTGGTATCGGTGCAGAGGATGTGGTGATCTATGGGCAGGGTAAGATCAACGGCAATGCTTCCAAAGAAAACTGGTGGAAGGATCCGAAGGTTATGAATATTGCATTCCGTCCCAGACTGTTTTTCATCAGCGGATGTAAAAATGTGATTTTGCAGGGTGTGACCTTCTGCAATTCCCCTTCCTGGACCTTGCATCCCTATTTCAGCAATGATCTGAAATTCATCGGTGTGACCGTGCAGAATCCCAGCGATTCCCCCAACACCGACGGACTGGATCCGGAATCCTGCAAAAATGTGGAGATCCTGGGTGTGCGTTTTTCCCTGGGAGATGACTGTATTGCAGTCAAGAGCGGTAAGATCTACATGGGCAAAAAGCATAAGACTCCTTCCGAGAATATTCATATCCGTCAGTGCCTTATGGAGAACGGCCACGGTGCCGTAACTCTGGGAAGTGAAATGGCAGGCGGCGTGGTAAATCTGACAGTGGAAGACTGTATTTTCCGTCATACAGACAGAGGTCTGCGTATCAAGACCCGTCGCGGCAGAGGAAAAGATGCAATTCTCAGCAATATCATTTTCCGAAATCTGACGCTGGACCATGTGATGACACCGCTGGTGGTCAACTGCTTCTATTTCTGTGATCCCGACGGCAAGACCACTTATGTCCAGTCCAGAGATGTTTACCCTGTGGACGACAGAACACCGCAGGTGAAAAAGATGGTATTTGAAAACATGGAATGTACGAACTGCCATGTGGCAGCTGCGTTCTTCGACGGACTTCCCGAGCAGAAGATCGAGGAAATCTACATGAAGGACATTTCCATCAGCTACGCTGAAAATGCCAAGTGTGATGTCCCCGCCATGTCTGACGGCGTGGAGAAGAGCAGCAAGCGCGGAATGTTTGCCAGAAATGTAGCAAAACTGACACTGGACAATGTGAAGATTGAAGGACAGGTCGGAGAAGCTTACGAACTGGAAGGTGTGGATGAACTGATCAGACGTTGATATAATGAGCGCAAGAGAGCCAGAGGGAGCTTGCTCACTCTCGGTGAACGGCGAAGTGATTGAGTGATAAAATCACGAAATAATGAGCGCAAGAGAGCCAGAGGGAGCTTGCTCACTCTCGGCGAACGGCGAAGCTGATCATGATAGCTGCGAAGCAGGATGTAGAGTGCGATAGCACGAATTCGTGAGCTCGCGTTATAATAGAGATAAGCAGAAGAGAATACGGCCCAGGAGCCGTGATCGGAATGGAGGAAAATATGCAGTTAGGAATCCGTTTACATGATACGAAAAAGCTTCCTTTTGAGGAGCGTATTGCCAATGTACATGAGTTGGGCTTTGTCTGCGGACATCTGGCCCCCGGTAAGGTGATCAGCGAGTTCCCCACCACGGATGAGGCGCTGACCCCGGGACTTGCCATGTACATGAAAAATGTATTCGCAAAAAATCAGGTGGATGTTGCGGTATTAGGATGCTATTTGAACCTGGCAAACCCCAACCCGGAGCAGCTTGCGAAAATTACCCACCGTTATATGGCACATATCCGTTTTGCTTCCTGGCTGGGCTGCGGTGTCGTGGGAACTGAGACCGGTGCTCCCAACGAGACCTATACCGCGGTTCCGGAATGCCACGGAGAAGAAGCATTACAGACCTTTATCACCAACTTACGCCCGGTAGTAAAATACGCGGAGCAGATGGGCGTTGTCATGGCCATCGAGCCGGTATGGAAGCATATCGTATACAACCCCGCCAGAGCCAGAAGAGTGCTGGATGAGATCAATTCTCCCAACCTTCAGATCATTCTGGATCCGGTGAACCTGCTGGATTACTGCAATTACAAGGATCAGGTGGCTATCGTGGATGAAGCAATCGATCTGCTGGGTGAAGATGTGGCTATGGTACATCTGAAAGACTTTATTCCCGAGGACGGGAAGCTTCGTTCTGTAGGCTGCGGTCTGGGACAGATGGATTATACTTCTGTACTGAAGTTCATGAAGGAGCGCAAACCCTTTATACATGCGACTTTGGAAGATACCACACCGGAAAATAATGTGCAGGTGAAAAATTTTATTCAGGGACTCTATGACAATCTGTAAAGATGTGGTATACTCTTTCGAGAGTATTCCCAGTAGATTGGTAGGAACAGTGAATTATGTTAAATGAATTTTCCAGAACAGAATTATTGATCGGTAAGGAGGCTATGCAGCACCTGTATCATGCGAGAGTTGCTGTGTTCGGCATCGGCGGTGTCGGCGGTTATGTGGTGGAGGCTCTGGCCCGCAGCGGTGTCGGAGCCTTCGACCTGATCGACGATGACAAAGTATGTCTGACGAATATCAATCGTCAGATCATCGCTACCAGGAAGACCATCGGCAAATACAAGGTAGATGTCATGGAGGAACGTGTACACTCCATCAACCCGGAGGCACAGGTTACAGTACACAAATGTTTTTATCTCCCGGAGACGGCAGACCAGTTTGATTTTACCCAGTATGATTACGTGGTGGATGCGGTGGATACCGTGACTGCCAAGCTGGAGATCATCATGCGGGCGAAGGAGGCGGGAGTTCCCGTTATCAGCTGTATGGGAGCCGGCAACAAATTAGACCCCACGCAGTTCCATGTGGCGGATATCTACAAGACTACCATGTGCCCTTTGGCGAAGGTCATGCGCAGAGAACTGAAAAAGCGCGGTGTGAAGAAGCTGAAGGTGGTGTATTCTACGGAAAGCCCGGTGAAGCCGCTGGAAAATATGGAAAACAGCTGCAAGACAGGCTGTGTCTGCCCTCCGGGTACCACTCATAAATGCACGGACAGAAGAGCCATCCCCGGCAGTATTTCATTTGTACCGTCCGTAGCGGGATTGATTCTCGCAGGCGAAGTGATCAAGGATCTGATTGCAGAAAAAGCATAGCTTTTTTATTAACTGTGCGGTATAATTCTATTATGCATGAACTGTTAAAGGTACAAAGGAGGTTGCTTTATTTATGACAGAAGAGGTAAGCAAAGAACAGATCAAAGGGGAAAATGGGACAGGTATTGATGAAGCTAAGCGCCTGAAGGAGAAAAAGGGAGCTAACATGGTAGTCAAGATCCTGGCAATCGTACTGGTACCGCTTATAGCGATCGCAGTCATTGCCATCCTGGCATTGAATTCCGCAGGGGACAGAATTTCCGACGCGATGATGAAGCATGAGCTGGCAGCGACGGAATATGCACTGGAAATGAGCCTGAACAATTCCGCTCCCGGAGACTTTTCAAACGAGAACGGAGCACTTTATAAAGGGGAACTGAATCTTACGGACAATAAGCAGGTACTCGATGCTTTGAAACAGAATGCCGGTGTGGATGTGGCACTGTTCTGGGGCAGTGATCTGGCTGTGACCAATCTGACCGGAGGTACCATCACTCTGAGTGAAAAAGTGGCTTCCAAGGTACTGGGTGGAGAAAGCTATTTTTCCAATTCCCTGAAGCTGGGGGATACCGGATGCTATGCATATCTGGCACCTTTGAAGAATACCGACGGCACGGTTGTGGGTATTCTGGCTGCCTGCATGCCGGTAAGGGAAGTGAATGCGCTTTACAAAGGGATTGTAACCGGAAGAGCAATAGCGATTCTGATCCTTGTGACAGCATTCTGTGTCTCCACCTTTATTGTAGTAGGCATGATCTCCAAAGCACTACTGGGTGTAGTAGGTAATCTGGATCAGATCGCAGAGGGTAAATTGAACTTCAAGGTTCCCGATAAGCTGTTAAACCGCAGTGATGAAGTAGGTAAGAGCGCACGGGCTGTATACTCTGTAGTGAACGGCTTTTCCGGAATTATCAGGGATATTCACAATTCCATGCTGGATATGGATGAGTTTACGGGAACGTTCACCAGCAATTTTGACAGCATCGGACAGTCCATTTCTTCTGTAAATACAGCTGTGAATGAGATTGCCCAGGGAGCTACCACACAGGCGGCGGATACCCAGAAAGTCAGCGAAAGTATGAACGAGATGAGCAATGCACTGGGCCGTACGGCAGACAGTGTTAATGCTTTGAGCAGCAGTGCTGCCAACATGAAGGAGAGCAATGCTACCGTGGACAGCACCCTGAAGGAACTGTTGGAGATCAGCTCTCATACACAGCAGTCGGTGGATCAGGTGCAGGAGCAGACCAATATCACCAACGAGTCCGCACAGGCGATTCAGGCAGCTACCGATATCATCGCAGGTATTGCGAACCAGACCAACCTGCTGTCATTAAATGCCAGTATTGAGGCAGCGAGAGCCGGTGAGATGGGCAGAGGCTTTGCAGTCGTAGCGGAAGAAATCCGTGGTCTGGCAGACCAGTCCAGGGAATCCGCAGACAAGATCCGCAGCATCGTGGAGAACCTGATCAGCAATTCCAACCAGAGCGTTCAGATCATGAACGGTGTGGTAGGTGAGATCCATCAGCAGAACGAGAAGCTGGGTACCACGCTGAATGTCTTCAGCACCCTGAACCAGGAGGTTCAGAAGGTAGTCGGTGAGATCAATGTGATCTCCGGCGAGCTGGATCATATTGAGAATTATAAGACGGATGTGGTGGAGAAGATCGACGGACTTACCGAGATCTCCCAGAACAATGCGGCAAGCACCGAAGAGACCGCAGCTACCATGGATCAGCTGGCGGAGATCGTGGAGGATTGCCGACAGGCTACCACACAGCTGAATGAAATTGCGGGTTCACTGAATGCAAATGCGAAGAAATTCCAGCTCGGATAAGATGGAACGGAGCAAATGGAGAAATGAAGAAATGAAGAGAGGCACTGTTACAGAAAAAACTGTGGCAGTGCCCTTTTTGGAAAGGAGACAGCCAGTGGAGGATACCTCAATATTGGAACTGTATTGGGCGAGGGACGAACAGGCCATCGCAGAGACACAAAAGAGCTACGGAAAATACTGCTATAGTATTGCTTATCATATCCTGCATGACAGAGAAGATACCGAAGAATGTCTGAATGACACCTGGATGCGGGCTTGGAATGCGATTCCGCCGAAAAAACCGAATCGTCTGGAGCTGTTTCTGGGAACTATTACCCGGAACTTGTCGTTTGATAGATGGAAGGCGAAAAATGCACAGAAACGAGGGAATGGTATTATGGATACGACACTGGATGAACTGGCAGAGTGCATTCCGGCGGCGCATAACACAGAAGAAGCCGTGGAAGCGGCGGAACTGGAGCGGAGCATCAATGCGTTCCTGCATACACTTTCGGAACAGGAGTGCAATGTATTCCTGCGCAGATACTGGTTCGTAGAGGAATATGCGGAGATCGCCGGGCGTTATGGAATGAATCTGAATACGGTGAAGACATCGCTGTTCCGGACCAGAAAAAAACTGCAAAAATATCTGGAACAACAGGGAATCGTCTTATAGACGGAGAAAGAGACGAAAGCGGTGATGAAGGATATGAGCGATTGTAATAAGAACAATAATCAAGATGTGAATTTAAAAGAAGAAAAACTGTTCCGGGCGATGTCCGGAGTGGATGAGGATCTGTTGCTTCGAAGCGAACAGATCAGAAATTCGGGAAGGGTACATAAGTTCGCGATGCGCTATGTGACCCGCATTGCGGCAGCCTGCCTGTGTTTCGTGGTAGCGGGAGTATTGTATATGACAATGAGCAGTACCAAAATGGCAGACAGTACCGGCAATGCGGATACGGCAGCACCGCAGATGGCCTACGGTATCACTGAGGATCAGGAGGAGGCGGTGGATGCTGCCCGGTCGGGGGATACAGCAGGAGCAGAGAACGAGATCCAGAAAGAGGCGGCAATGGCGGAAGCGGAGGCTGCTATGCCGGAGAGTGAGGCTGCGGAGGATAGTGCCAATATGGCTGAAATGACAGACTCTGCTTCGACAGACAGCGGACAGCAGGCAGCATCCGGGAACAGCATAGACGGGCAGAAACAGAGCGGACTGGAGAGCGCGTTATCCGTCAGCGGTAATGAAAGTTCACAGGACAGTACAGAGGCGGCCCCAGAAGAGGATGGAATTCTTAAAAAGAAGGAAAGACAATTACCGAAGAAAATGACAGTGAAAGGACAATAAAGCAATGAGTACGATAGAGAAACACGACATGACCCAGGGAAAGATACTGTTACCCTTAGTATCTTTTACAATCCCGTTGGTACTGGGGAATCTGTTTCAGCTGACCTACAATGCAGCGGACTCCGTCATTGTGGGAAAATATGTAGGAGAACAGGCACTGGCGGCAGTGGGAACTTCCACTCCTATTATGAATATCGCAATCCTGTTGATTAGCGGGATGTGCATGGGAGCCAGTGTGTTGATGAGCTCCCAGTACGGAGCGAAGGATTATGATACTTTATCCAGACAGATCAGTACGACGATGTTAGCTGGCTGCGGGTTTTCCGTAGTGTTTTCACTGTTGATGCTTCTTCTGGCGAATCCGGTGCTTCGGCTCATTCGGGTGCCGGAGACAGCCATACCCGAAGCTGCGGCATATCTTAGGATCATTTTCATGGGTCTGATCTTTACATTCATGTATAATTTTCTGGCAAATACCATGCGGGCGCTGGGAGACAGCAAGACGCCGCTGTATTTTCTGGTGACCAGTGCTTTCCTGAATATCTTCGGAGATCTGTTTTTTGTTGTGGTACTGCGCTGGGGTGTGGCGGGAAGTGCCATTGCCACAGTGTGCAGCGAGGGACTTTGTTGCCTGCTGTGCGGTATATATATTAAGAAAAAGATTCCTCTTTTATGTCTTGGGAAAAAGTGGTGGGTATTCGATAAGAGTCTGCTGGGCAAGACAGTCAGCTACGGCAGTACCAGTGCCATGCAGCAGGTATGTCTGCAGCTGGGAAAACTGATCATACAGTCTGTGGTCAATACGCAGGGTGTTGCGGTCATGGCGGCATTTACCGCGGTGAACCGAGTGGATGATTTTGCCTATACACCACAGCAGAATATCGGACATGCCATGACGACTTTTCTGGCACAGAACAAGGGTGCAGGGCATAAGGAGCGGATGAAGAAGGGATTCCAGACAGGTCTTTTGATCGAACTGGTCTATTCCATCGGATTGTTCTGTGTAATCTGGGGACTGGCTCCGCAGATCATGACATTGTTCGCCGAGGACGGGGATGCACAGGTGGTATCTCTGGGCATCAGTTATCTGCATCTGATCTCCTGGATGTATATTCTGCCGGGATTGACCAATGGTGTGCAGGGATTCTTCCGTGGTATTGGTGATCTGAAAGTGACATTGTACAGCACATTTATGAATATGTTCGGCAGAGTTGTGGCAGTATTTGTAATGATCCGTCTGTTACAGATGGAATTTGCCAGCCTGGCCTGGGCCAATATGGTCGGATGGATCGTGATGCTGTTGTTCGAGGTGCCGCTGCTAGTGAAGTCTATGCGGAACGGCGAGTGCGGATAGAATGAGCATGTGGCGGACGGTCGCGGGAGACCTCGGGAAATGCCGCAGAGTCTTGGCAATTGGGGGCGTAAAGCAGTGTCGAAAGTCGGGGAGCGGATAGAGTTAAGGATAGGAAATTTTACATGAAGTATGGAAAGATCGTAGAGGGAAAATTCATTGACCGTCCCAACCGGTTTATTGCCCATGTGGAGATTGCAGGGAAAGCGGAGACGGTGCATGTGAAAAATACCGGAAGATGCAGGGAACTTTTGCTCCCCGGGGCAGCGGTGCGTCTGGAACAGTCGGATAATCCGGCAAGAAAGACATTGTATGACCTGGTGGCTGTTTATAAAGACAGGATCGGCTGGATCAACATTGACAGTCAGGCACCGAATAAGGTCGTGAAGGAATGGCTGGAGGCGCAGGACTATGATGTGGTCAGACCGGAGTATACCTATGGAAATTCCCGCATTGATTTCTATCTGGAAAAAGGGGAGCACAAAATACTCATGGAAGTGAAAGGCTGTACTCTGGAGATCAACGGCATCGGCTATTTTCCCGATGCACCCACGGAGCGTGGGGTGAAGCATCTGCGGGAACTGGCCGCAGCGAGACAGGAAGGATATGAATGTGTGGTTGCCTTTGTGATTCAGATGGAAGGAGTGACGGAAGTACGTCCTTATGTGGAAATGCAGCCGGAATTTGGTACCGCTCTGGCGGAAGCCGAAGCCGCTGGGGTGAAGGTGTTGTTTTTGCCATGCAGGGTGGGTAGAGACTGGCTGAAGATAGATGGAAAGTTAGTAAAGAAATGCTATCAAATCCCCGTAGCCCTTGGCAAGGTATA
>ERZ791802.2356-NODE-2356-length-11521-cov-3.573871_pt1 | contig 11521 bp, 5 predicted proteins | sample MGYA00510308_ERZ791802 | MGnify/ENA primary metagenome ERZ791802 (study PRJEB30046, sample SAMN00792028) | human gut metagenome | study: EMG produced TPA metagenomics assembly of the A metagenome-wide association study of gut microbiota in type 2...
AGGCTTGGAGAGAGAAGGTTCATGAATCGGCTCTGACTCCTGATGAACAATATTCTCATATCTCTCTATGGTGCATTCTCTCCGCTCCGTTATTGATCGGTTGTGATATGTCCGATATAGATGATTTCACATTGAGTTTACTGACAAATAATGAAGTGATTGCTGTGAATCAGGACCCGTTGGCAGCACCGGCCACAAAATTGCTGACTGACAATGGGCAGATATGGTACAAGAAACTATATGATGGCTCGTATGCAGTAGGATTCTTCCAGATAGATCCTTATTTTATCCTGTGGGATCAGGATGAGGCTGAAACTATCCAGATGAAGACGTATGATTTTGAATTAGCTCTCAAGCAACTGGGAATTACAGGCAAAGTGTCTGTTCGCGATCTGTGGCGGCAAAAAGATTTAGGGGAATACAATGGGGAGTTCCGGACACAGGTTCCCTATCACGGAGTTTCTTTTGTGAAAATTACTCCTGTGGAGTAACGACTACAAACACTGCCATACAACGCATACCGAAACGATGAAAATCATATTATCATGTAATGTTGAACGATTATTAACCAACTACTAATTAATAATTAATATTATGAAAAAGAATTTACTTTTATTTTTTTTGCTGACATTCATTGGCTATGCATGTGATAGCTCGGAAGATACGGCAGAAGCATCATTCACAATTGAGATCTCCGGTGAAAGCAATCCTACTACATTTGATATGGGGCCGGATAAGCATTCAGAAACGATTTCCATTAAATCGAATGCCTCTTGGAAAATAGACAAACCGCAAACGGCAGGCTGGCTTTCCATCACTCCGGTAAGTGGAGAAAATGACGGTTCCGTTACTCTCTCGGCTGAAGCCAATGAAACGACTGAAACGCGCGAAAGTATAGTGGATTTCTATATGAATGACAAAAAAATCCATTCTATGACTGTACGGCAGGCACCGCAAGACTTACCCATTAAAGAGAAAACTCTTCTTCTGGATATTATATTCAATAATGATGGGACAGCTACTGATGCATCTCCGATGAAACACACTGTGCAGACATTTGAAGGATCCAGTTTGATGACTTACTATAATGATAGCTATGGCTGTTACGTGGCTCGCTTCAATCATACACCAGGCACGGCTATTAGTTCTGGCTACTATAAGGTAGATTACCAAAGTAATCAGGCGTTTAAGGATGCATTGGCAGACGGACACACTTTGGAAGCCCTGTTCATGTATGACTCTGAGTCTCAGACTGGCACTGAGATCAAGATGTTCAGTTCCATGCAAGCCGGTGGTACAGGATTCTTACTGGCTAAAGAAAAAGGAGAAATTACGTTTCTCCCCAACCTGACTTCCGGTGGATGGCAATGGAATCGTAGTGGAGTGGTTCCCGAACGGGGCAAATACTACCATGTGGTAGGTGTATGGGATAAGGGAGCACAGAAAGCTTCTGTCTATGTTAATGGTGAACTGAAAGGTACAATTGATGCCAAGGGAGACTTTAAATTCCCTACCCCTGCTACTTGCCAATGGTTTGGTATCGGTGGAGATGCAGCGGCCGGTTCTGCTGAAGCAGCCTGGAGAGGTGAAATAATTTTGTCACGAATCTATGATGATCCACTTTCAGCAGAGGATGTCACCGGACTATGGGAAAAAGTGAAAGATAAACAATCACAAAATACCATTGACATATCGGACTTGATGTTTTTCGCTAACTTTGAAGTCAAAGCGGGTAGCAAATACAGAATAGTGGGAAAAGGTTTCAAGACGGGAGACAAGGTCAAGATAGAATCGTTGGATAATGCAAAGGAGAGCTTTATCTGTAATACAACTGCCACCGACCGTTATATTGATGCTGAAATACCTTCCGGCTTCGTTTCCGGAAAGTACAGGTTGGTATTGATGCGTGAAAGTGCCCAATACCCGATAGGGATGGCTACACTTACCTCCACTGATAATCCGGTCGGATTTGTCGTTCCGAAAGTGATTGCGCATCGTGGATTCCATACTGCGGACAATAAAGCTTCGGAAAACTCACTTGCATCGTTTATTGCAGCTCAAAAATTGGGTGTATATGGTTCGGAGACCGATTTCTATATCACGAAAGATGATGTTGTAGTCTGTCATCATGATCCCACTATTAATGGGAAAAAGATAGAAGATGTCAATTATGCAGATATCCGGAATGAGCAACTTGCCAATGGTGAAAAGATACCGACACTTGAAGCGTATCTGGAACAACTGAAGGCAAATTCAGAAATGAAATTGATTATAGAAATCAAATCTCACAGTTCTAATGCAAGCCATGACAGAATTGTAAAAACTGTAACTGAAATGGTCAGTGAAAAGGGAGTAGGCGATCAGATCGATTATATCGCATTCAGTTATTATGTATGTCAAAAATTGAATCAGAGTATTCCTTCCGGAACAGTTATCGGATACTTGAACGGTGACAAGGACCCGCAGAGTATGGAAGATGGAATTAATTGCATAGATTATTCTATGAATAGTTTAAGGGCGCATCCGGAATGGATTAAGAATGCACATGAAAAAGGCATGACAGTCAATGTCTGGACCGTTAACTCTCCGCAAGAGATGCTGGATTTCATGGCTATGGGCGTTGATCTCATTACTACTGATTATCCTGACCAACTGAAGGAGATCATAGCCAAGTTCACGGAATAACTATTAGAACGTAAATATCAGAATAAAAGAGAGGGGTACATTTCAGTGCACCCCTCTCTTTGTATTAATTAGACAACTCCGGATTAGCCGCTATCGCTTCTCTCGGAATCTGAATCGTATAGCGTTGGTCATCCTGTTCCAGCACATAGGTTCCTCCTTTGAGAACTTTCTCAATACGAGGTCGGGTAGTACGGCGTAAGTCGAACCAACGATGACCTTCGAAAGCGAGTTCACGGGCACGCTCATTCAGAATCTCTTGTATCAAGGCTTCTTTATTCATTGCGTTGACCGCAGTTGCTTTAGCTGCATAAGCTTCTGGGGTATAGCGTTTCTGCATTAGCTCCAGCAGTCGGGTACGTGCCTGGGGCAGTTTGTCCGATTGTGCTGCTGCTTCTGCCGAATTCAGATACATTTCACCTACACGGAAAGAACAACGGAAATCATCTTTTCCACTCTTCTGGCTGAAACGATAGCCATTTTTGTCAGCCGGTTTGAAGTAAGCATCCAGACGCAAATCTCCTTCTCCGTATGAAGACGCTAAAGCTTCGGACAGAACCGCTGCCTGAGTGTAGTTGGAGCTCATGCCGCGTTCCAAGGCTGTAATATTCTCTACAGACTGATAGTGGTTTGGCAGCATAAAGGCTTCGTCATTGAAATCTTCCAGACTATTTTTCCCGGTAAGAACAGCTTCGGCGGCTTTATACGCATTCTCCCATTGCCCCATATACAAATATACACGGGCGCGCAGAGCTTTTACAGATAGGGTTGTGAAACGATAAGAAAACTTCTGTTCCCAGGATTCTTTATTAATCAGTTTTTCAGCTTCATTGATATCTGAGAGTACCGCCTCGTAAATCTGTGCAACGGTATTTTTCTTCAGAATTTCGTTGATATCGCTGTTCAGCTTCAGTGGCACTGCTTTCGTTTCTAACGCTCCCGGACGGGTATAAGGCTGTCCGTAGAGATTTACCAACAGGAAATGCATGTATGCACGGAGCAGATAACATTCACCGATCAATTGGTCGATGTCCTCTTCGCTTCCTTCATTGATTGAGTTTCGCTCTTCTATGGTATAGTTTGCGGTGAACATGATGCTATAGAAATTCTTCCATTCAAAGGAAGTAGTCTGTCCCGGAGCACTGAAGTCATCCCAACATTCTATTTTACCATAACGGTCCTGTTCCCAACTATCATCTTTTACATACAGTTCATCAGAACGGAAGCAGGCGAGTCCTCTGGCATCGGGAACGTTTTTATATGCTGTGGCAATCAGCGCTCTGTACTCAGCTAAGGTCTGGGGGATCACTTTTCCCGTAGGCTGGATATCCAACATATCGCAAGCAGTCAGCAATACTACACTGCTCATCAATAACATGATATATATCTTTCTCATTGTTGTTACTCTCTATAAAATTAAAAAATCAAGTTCAGGCTTAAGGTCACGGACTTGGGAGCCGGTGTTGCATAAGCATTGGACATGGTTTCCGGATCGAGATAGTTTTTGTAGCTTGAGCCGAATACCAATAAGTTGCGTCCCTCTATGGCAACTGTGGCGGAAGTCATTCCCAACGTGCGGCTGAAGTTAGTAGGCAATGTATAGCCCAACCGGATATTTTGTAGTCTCACATAGTTCAGGTCTCTGATCCAAATATCCAGGTTACGGTATATTTCATTCTGATTTGAATACCACATATATTCGTCCAGACGTTCGTTCTGACTCAGCAGAACCGGGAAGATCGTTTCCGTATTTTCCGGAGTCCAACGATTCAGGATATCACGGTTCGTGTTGCGTCCTTTGTCGAAATCAACGATAGAGTAGGTGGGTTGACTGCGTACCTTTCCACCGAAGTCGAAGCTGAAGTTGACACCCAGTTCAAAAGCCTTGTAGGTGAAAGTATTATTGAAACCGCCTGTATAAGGGCAGTCAGCAGTACCAACATATGTGTAAAGTTCACGACGCTCGCGGGCTGTCAGGTCGGTTGCTCCGAATCCCCATTCCTGAAGTTTAAAGAATTCCATGGCCGATACGGCTTTTCCGTCTTTGTCCTGGAACATCGGATAACCTTCTTCATCCAGTCCGGCTGTTTTCAGGGCAAACAAGGCTCCCGCGGGATATCCTTCACGGCCCGGTTCTAAGGCATCTTCACGCAGTGCTTCCTTCAGCACCTTATTGTTATTGTATGCGAAGTTGAAGTTAGTGGTCCACATAAAATTCTTGGTGTGGACATTGCGTGTGCTGAGAGCGACTTCGACACCTTGATTTCGCATGCTGGCCCAGTTGACGGTCAACATTTCGAAACCTGTTTCCAGCGGTAACATCTGGGTTCCGATCAAATCTACACCTTTTCTGTAGTAGTAGTCCACACTCAGGTTGATAGCCTGATTCAATACAGCAAAATCAAATCCTGCATTTACGGAATGTGTTTTCTCCCAGCGCAGCTTTTTGTTCGGTGCACCGGAAACGTCAATCATATCTTCTGAACCTCCCGGCAGGATATTTTCAATTCTGTAATTTCCCAAAAGGAAAGGAGAGGTGTTCTTGTCAATGTTTCCCTGCAAACCGTATGATGCACGGACTACCAGGTTGTCTATCCATTTGGCACTTGCCATGAAAGGTTCTTGGGAAATGCGCCACAAACCACTGACTGAATATAATGGCAGATAACGGTACTTCTTGTCTACACCGAAAAGGTCGGAACCATCGAAACGGATACTTCCTCCCAATGTATAGCGGTTTAGTAAAGAATAGGACAGGGTTGAGAAAGCGGACACGTATGCATTCTCCACATGAGCCTTCTCATGCAACTTGAATGCCTGACTTTCTTCCGGGAAGATGATCGGCTTTGTTGTCAGCGTCTTCCGGTCAAATCCATAACCGGCACTGTATAGCTTTTCTTCCCATGTCTTCCGTATTTCCGTTCCTACCATTGCTTCGAACTCATGGATGTCGTTGTAGGTATCGCGATATTCTCCCATCGCTTTCCAAGTGAGTTGGGACAATGAATTTTCATTGGCCTTGTGAAATCCTCCGGCGGGTAGGTAAGTTACGCCATTGCTGCGATGGTTCTTCTTTTCTTTACGCATGGCAAAAGATTCTTCATCGGCAATCTTCTCGATGGATGTTTTGTCAAGTTGTAAACCGAGCTGGGTGGTAAACTTGAACCGGTCGTCAAAACGTAACTCTGCATCAAAAATAGATGAGAGACCATTGATAGTGGTTTCGTTGGTGGTGTTTTTTAGTTCTTCAAAAGGGTTGAATCCAAAGTCCATATCCACATCATTCTCCACGTCAATGTCGTAGTTGTAATTACCGTGTTCGTTGTATGGCGTGAAGTAAGGGTTAGCCAGGCGAGAATAGAATATCGGATTGGTTAAACCATCCGAATCCGGCAGATAACTTGAATTCTTACGGCGGTTGGCAAACATAGAAGCACCTACTTTCAGAATGCTGTTCACTTTATAACTGGTCTTCATCACTAAGTTCAGACGTTCGGCAGATACATTCGGAACGTTACCATTCTCTTTCATATATCCGAAAGAAGTATAGTAAGTTGCCTTTTCACTACCACCGGAAAGAGACAGGTTATACTCTTGTGTGAATGCGTCGCGGAAAAGGATATCACTCCAGTCTGTGTTTGTTGCCTTCAGTTTATTTATTGCACTTTGAGCGCTGGATGACAAGGCGTTCCACCCTCCGTCTTTGAAATTGTTGAGTTCTCCCAACCCGGAGATAATGCGGTATACCTCGCCTTTGGTTTCCCTGTATGGATAACCGGATGCCAGTAAGTCAAGTTCCAGACCTACCTTCTCTTCTGAGTTCAACAGGTTCAAACGGTCTATATTCAACTTCGGAGAATAGGTCAGTTTAGTGGAGAAGTTGATAACCGGTTTGCCCACTTTACCTTTCTTGGTAGTAATCACGATTACACCATTGGCAGCACGGGCACCGTAAATGGCAGTTGCGGCAGCGTCTTTCAGAACGGTGATATTATCGATGTCGGCAGGATTCAGACCGGCAATAGCGGTTTGACCTATGTTATCGATGTCTTTCAATACTTCCATATTGGGAATGTTCGTTCCTTCCAATGGAATACCGTCCAGCACCCACAAAGGGTCTTGCGTACCATTCAGGGAGGATGTACCGCGAATACGGATTTTGGCAGGAGCACCCGGAGTACCGGAAATGTTGCTTACGGAAAGTCCGGCAATCTGTCCGGCCAATGCTTGGTCTATACTCTTGGTTGCACCCATCATCTGATCCGAGATATCGATCTTCGATACGGCGGCCGTCAACTTACGGCGTTCCACAGTCTGATATCCCGTCACAACTACCGCATCGAGCATGTGGGCGGAAGGTTGGAGAGTAATATCATATTTATTCTTGCCCGGTATGAGCTTTACTTCCAGCACATCATAGCCGACGTAACTACAATAAAAACGGGCAACTCCCTCCGGAATGGAGATGGAGAATTGACCGTCAATATTAGTAATGACACCAATGGTGGACTGATTATTCCCAACTTTCTTCAAATCATCGGCTGTCACATAGACAGAAGCGCCGATGAGAGGCAAATTATCCTCAGAAGAGATGACTACACCCTCTACCTGCCGGTTTGCGGCAAGGGCGTACGTGAACGTTCCTATTAGTAATAGGAATGCGACAGATAAGCGTCTTTTCATCCGTTAAAATAATAAAATTAATACTTAAATTGAAAACGAGTTAATAGTGTGATAAAGTGGTAATGTGATAGGGTGGTACTTTATCACATTACCACCTTATCACCCTTTAGCGTGCTTTGCGCGCTAACTTAAAGCCCTAATGCCGTGTTAATACGGAGAATCATGTCTTTATAATGATATTTGGTTGCCACATCCGATGTTCCCAGGCGACTTTGAAGCAGATCCTTGATCCGTAACAGTTCACCTCGCTTCACGGAAATGGCATCTGAGATGCGGTTCAGTTGAGAGCCGTAGAAGTTCAATTCGCGACGGGCACCCATCCGGTCTGCATCCAACGAGCGATGAGCATGTTCATCACAACTGCAAAGCGGTAACTGGTTATCCAGCAGGAAATGATTGTCCATAAGCTTCTTGTTGATTTTTACCCCTTCGCTTTCGGCAGCGGCCGTAATCAAGGCATCCAGGAAGTTTTTCTGCAAGGTGCGTGTCATGACGTCAGGCAATGCTCCCCGTTCTGTTGTGGCAAAAATGCTGCGATGTAAACCATCCATCAGTTCTACGGCAGTAAAAGCCTTTTTGCCATTTACCGCTTCGTTTTCAAGCATACGTACCAGGCGGTTGTTGGATAAAAGATCCCACAGAATATAGGACTGGGCATTCTTCAGTATCTGCGTCGGTGCATTTTCTACCACACCCAGCGGAGTGTTACGAAGCAGATAGGTATATTCACCTACTTCTGTGTCGAATAACCACTTCGGATAAGTCAGTACCTCATCCAGTAAGAACTTCAGGGCAGCTTGTTGCTTTTCTTTTTCTACAAAAGTATAAGTCTTCTGTCCGTCACCCACAATTGTATTTTCTATATAGATACCACCGATGTTGGCGAGTACATGGTACAGATAATTATTCCATTGATTGATTACGGCATAGTATAAGCGGGAAGCTTCTTCATAAGTCTGTCCTTTTTCTCCGGTCGTCGTCCATTTTATAATTTCGGGAACGATCCGCTTCAGGTTTGCAATACCATATTGTGAAGAACGTACAGCATCATCACCCAGATCTTCGTTCTGTGCACGGGGATCTACGGCATCACGCACATCCTGCGCTTCGCTGTATTTATACAGACGGTCGGTATGGCGGCTCAGGAAATCATAAAGTAAATCCTTTTCTTCTTCCGGATTTTCTTTTCCATACCAACGGTAACCGTATTCGATGGCGAAGATATCGTAAGGACCGATATGCGGTGAAAGAGCGGTTATTCCGTCACCGGGTTGTGCCACGTAGTTGAAACGGGCATAATCCATGATGGAAGAAGAGGTCGAATTCATCCGGTCGGTGAATGACTTGGAGCGCAGGGAATCGGTGGGGAATGCCCATGATCCCATCATATTGTGGCGTAATCCTAAAGAGTGACCTACTTCGTGGCAGGCTACAAAACGCATGGCATCTCCCATCAGTTCATCGGATAACTTGATGCCACGGGCTTCCGGACGTACAGTACCTGTTTGTACGGTGATCCATTCCTGAAGCATATTCAGTACATTGTGCCACCACATGATATCCGCTTCCAGGATTTCCCCTGATCGGGGGTCCAGAATAGACGGTCCCATAGCATTTGCTTTGGTGGAGGCTGCATAGGTCAGTACGGAGTAATTCACATCATCCATATCTACCGTCATGCTGTCGGTGATTTCTTTGGCGATAATGGCATTCTTGAATCCGGCACGTTCAAATGCCACCTGCCAGTCTTCAATGCCTTGTTTGATATACTTACGCCAACGATACGGAGTAGAGTTTTCTATATAAAATACAATCGGTTTAGCCGGTTCCACCAATTCGCCACGCAGATAACGTTCGCGGTCTTCCGGTTTAGGTTCCAGGCGCCAGCGGGTAATGAACTGTTGCTTGCTGACCCGTTGTTGTCCGTCGCTGTAACTGAGCAAAGGATTGGTAAAATACCCTACACGAGCATTATCCAGTCTACCGGTCATAGGTGTTTCCGGCAGTAGCATCAGTGAAGAACTAACTTCAACGGTTACGTAGACGGAAGTTGTTCCTTCGGTCACTTTCGTTGTCAGTTCGGACGTGGCCACTACATTATTCTCGAATGCTTTGATGGAAAGAATACGTGAAAGGTTTTTGATGGAAGACGTTCCCAGATTAATATTGGTAAATACGTTGTTGATACTCGTCTCCGTTCCATCATAAATATCATTCACCTTGATAACCATCGTCGTAGAGTCATTATTGAATGCCTCAATCTTGAAGCCGGCTATCAATGGCGAGATGTAGTTGTCACGTACTGACTGGCTGATTGCGTCTCCGGCAGGAGCGAGGGGGAGAGGGCGGCTTTGACGGATAAGCAACTTATTCGTCGCCTTATCCTGTTCGAAGCGTACCATTTGGTTTTCATAATTCGTACCACGGTTCACTCCGGCCTCGTTCAGTTCGGAAGGAACGCGTTGAAGTTTGTTCACTACCAACATATCCCTGCCCAGTAAGTTCACCGGTACCTCAAAATAATAGTCGTTTTTTTTCTGGTACACATTGAACATACCACGGTGAATGATGCTACCGTCAGTTTCTCGTACTCGTTTTTGGATTTAACACTGTCGTTTGGTTCACTCTTCTTTTTCTTTCGGAACCATCCCATAGAATCGGGTGTAGAATCTACAGCATACGCCATCACAGGTTCACACATCAAGGTGCCTGTAGCCACTGTAGTTAGCAGAATTGTTTTTAGTCTCATCAGTTATATCAATTATCATCAGGTTACCTATTCTACTCATAGAATTAAGTGTCGGCAAAGATAGTAAAACTATACTATGCTACCAGATGAATAGGGTTAGTTTTGACGTTTTTTCTTTTATAACGCAAAGAATCTTTCAATTATAAAAAAACAGTATCGTTTAAAACGGTATAGTTATGAATTTGCTCACCACAGATTAACACAGATTCTCACAGAGTTTAATTAATTAAAAATCAGAGAAATAAAATTCTGTGGAAATCTGTGTTAATCTGTGGTGAGCAAATTCATAACCATACAGACATGAATCCATTTTCAGTTTAAAGCCAGTTTAGTCAAACAAACTCTTGAACTTCTTGAAAATCTTTTCCTTAATCGAAGTATTGGGCTTGAAGTTATCCGAGCTTTCCATTTCTTCAAGTGCTTTTTTCTCGTCTTTGTTAAGTGCTTCCGGTACATATACGCTGACATTTACCAATAAATCTCCCGTACCGTATCCGTTTACACTTGGCAGACCTTTTCCGCGTAGGCGGAGCACTTTGCCCGGCTGTGTACCCGATTCGATCTTTACTTTCACCTTTCCGTCAATGGTTGGTATTTCTACCGCACCACCTAAAGCGGCTGTCGGGAAGCTGAGAAGCAGGTTGTAAATCAAGTCATTTTCGTCGCGAATCAGTTCTTTGTCTTGTTCTTCTTCTACAAGAATCAGTAAGTCGCCCGGAACGCCGTTGTGTTTTCCGGCATTTCCTTTGCCGCTCATAGAAAGCTGCATGCCTTCCATTACGCCTTTAGGAATATTTACGCTTACCACTTCTTCGCCGTAAACGATACCTTCTCCGGCACATACCTTACACTTATTCTTGATGATTTTGCCTTCACCGCCACAAGTCGGACAGGTGGCACGTGTCTGCATCGTACCAAGAATAGTCTGTTGGTTACGGATTACCGTACCGCTACCTTTACAGGTCGAGCAGGTTTCCGAACCGCCGTTACCCTCAGCCCCTGAACCGTGACAGTGATCACATGTAACGTACTTTTTCAGTTTGAATTTCTTTTCTACTCCGGTAGAAATCTCTTTCAGATTCAGTTTTACTTTTACGCGCAAATCCGAACCACGGAAACGCGGGCGTTGTGAACTTCCACCGCCGAATCCGCCTCCGAAACCACTGAATCCGCCTCCGAAGCCACCGCCACGTCCACCGAAAATATCTCCGAACATAGAGAAGATATCATCCATAGACATGCCCTCGCTGAAACCACCGAACGGTCCACCGTTTCCGGCAGCACCACTCATTCCGGCATGACCGAACTGATCATAACGGGCACGCTTGTCCGCATTGCTTAGTACATCGTAGGCTTCTGCCGCTTCTTTGAATTTTTCTTCCGCCACTTTGTCACCCGGATTCTTGT
>ERZ791802.2357-NODE-2357-length-11520-cov-3.247710_pt1 | contig 11520 bp, 8 predicted proteins | sample MGYA00510308_ERZ791802 | MGnify/ENA primary metagenome ERZ791802 (study PRJEB30046, sample SAMN00792028) | human gut metagenome | study: EMG produced TPA metagenomics assembly of the A metagenome-wide association study of gut microbiota in type 2...
ATGTTCTCTCAGTATAGGATAATATGGTTCTACTTCCTCACTATGATTATAAGGAAGAGGATATTCTACTGCATAAGAAGTTCCCTTTACATCCTGAAGTGGCATTTTCTTGTATTCTACTATGCGAGTATACCCTTCAGCTTGAGGATATGCCACCAAAGGTGCTCCTTGGAAGCTATCTTTCTCTTCATACTTCCATTCAAACCTTAATGATCTATATGGAAGCTTACCATAGCAACAATCAAATAATTCGTCTAATGCACCTGTATAGATTACATTAAAACTGTCATCTCCATCAACAAGAATAATATTGCGTTTTTCGTCTTTGGAAATATGATCCAATGCATCGATTCCAAGCTTTACCTTAATATTTGGGTGATTGAGTATATTTTTAAAAAATTGCTCATAAGTAGTAACAGGCATAACCTGATATTCATCATCAAAATATCCATCTTTATACGATAACCTCAATGGCACTCGTTTAAGAACAGATGGATCTATCTCTGAGGGTGCCATACCCCATTGTTTTGCGGTATATAGGCTATAATCTTTTTCAAATAAAAATTCGGCATATTCTCTAATTATGCTTACAGGAGATTCCAAAGCCTCTACAACTGTAACAAACTCACGGTTTGGATAATTCTCTTTCAACGCATCTTTGAGTTTTTGCGCATCATCTTTTGTATAAAAATCATCAATCGTCTGGAAATTGAATGGCGATGGCGTTGCTTTACCATTTATTTCTGCTTGGCAAAAAATTCTAAAAGGACGCCATTGATTGTAGCGGCACATATAATCATACAATGCCTTATTATTTGTGTGAAAGCAATGAGGGCCATATTTATGAACTATAATACCATGCTCATCAAGATAATCATACATATTTCCTCCTATATGATCACGTCTATCCCATATAGTAATATCATGACCATCCTCAGCAAGTTCTCTGCCAATCACAGATCCAGACAAACCACAACCAACGATTAAATATTTACCCATTACTTAACCTTTTCCTGATATTTCTTAAAGCTCATCAAATGTGTATCCTTTTCTGAGATAGTCAGATTTTCGATACCACCGATCTTTTCAAATGGCCACTCAATATTGATGTCAGGATCATTGTACATGATACCGCTATCACCTTCGCCATAGAATACTTCGCCACACTTGTAGCTTACGATAGAATCTTCAAGTACCAAATATCCGTGACCAAAGAACTGAGGTACATAGAGTGTCTTCTGGTTGTCACCTGTAAGATCAAATCCTTGCCACTTACCAAAGGTTGGAGAATCAGGACGAAGGTCGACGATTACATCATAAACATGACCGCTGATACAACGAACCAACTTTGCTTGCTGCTTAACCAACTGAAAGTGAGTAGCACGAATAACACCTTTCTTGCTGATGGTATAAAAAACTTCCTTCAACTCATGATCGATACCGTTCTGCTTGAACAAATCAATGTTGTAATCCTTGACGAAACCACCACGTTCGTCAGTAGCATAAAATGGAATTATCTCGTATGCACCCTTCAAGGATGTCTCTTTGAATTCAAACTTTTGAATCATAATAATATATATTTAGAGGCTCTTGAGCCAAGTAATTGTTTTGTTGATACCGTAATCGAAGCCAGTTGATACATAGTTGCCAATTGCTTCAACGAGATCGCTATTATCAAACATCTCTATAGTGTATTTGATGCCGTCATCAGGACGGATGCCAATACCTATCTTATCTGCATATCCTGCTAACTCGCCAATGCGAAGAAGATAGCCTTTTAAGATGCGAGGAGAACCTGAACCTATATAATAGAAGGCCTTTTTGGTTTCGTGAGCACCAAGACGATAAACAGCCTCAATCAAATCCTCAACATAAATGAAATCATATGGCTGAAGACCAGGGCCAAATGTCGCTTCCTTACCAGCCAACAACTCACCAAGGGTATAACTGACAAGATTACCAGTCTTATTGCCTACTCCATAGATATTAGAGAATTGCATCCAAACGAATTGCTGACCGATGTTCTTGCAATAATCGTCAACCATTAAATGACATGCATGCTTAGCAACACCATACATCATACCACCGCTGGTAGCCTGAAGATTAGGAAGGCTATAGGTAGCATTCTCAGCAACAGTGCCTGCACACAGATATTTTTTCACAGACAGTTTCTTGCAGATATTTGCACAATCAATAGCCATCTGAATATTGGCAAGCTGAATGGTTGGATCTGCCTTTTCTGCTCCATTCACACCTCTCCATGCTAGATGATAGAAAGCATCATATTCACCAGCAGGTATCTTATCGGCAAGTGACGCATCAACCGTTGCCTCAATCTTTGTGATAAGATCAGTTTCTGGCAATCTAGGTGCAGCAAAGCTGATATCAACTGCTACAACCTTTACATTATTTTCAATCAGTTTCTTGATCAGAGAGTTACCGATAAAACCGTTAGCACCTGTTACAATTACATTTTTCATTCTAGTTAAGTTAATTAACGTCCGAGGAATTTATTGATCTGCTTGTCCATGCAAGCACGAACATCGCCACCTGCAAGCCAGCATTTGCTCCATTCTACAATCTTCTCCATGGCTTCATCCAAATTCCAACGTGGGGCCCATCCAAAAGTGGATTTGAGTTTTGAGCAATCAAGCTTCAAGAAGTTAGCCTCATGAGGACCTCCATCGTACTTATTGATCCACTTCAACCCCTCGCCCCATTTGCTCACAAAAAGATCTACAAGAGCACCTGTTTGGAAACAATCTACATCATCAGGACCTACATTGTAGTAATCAGCATACTTACTATCCTGATATTGCTTCATGGCAATCAAGAGGTAAGCATAAAGTGGTTCGAGAACATGCTGATAAGGACGTGTTGAGAATGGATTGCGAACTACGATATCCTCATGTTTTTCAGCTGCACGTACACTATCAGGGATAATACGATCATTAGCAAAATCGCCACCACCGATTACATTACCTGCACGAGCTGTTGAAATAGGGATAATAGGCTGTCCTTCCTTATCTGTAAAGAATGAATGCTTATAACTATGAGTTACCAGCTCAGAGCAAGACTTAGAGTTGCTATATGGATCATAGCCATCTAACTCCTCATTTTCACGATAGCCCCAATTCCATTCTTTATTTAAATAAACTTTATCGGTAGTCACATTAAGGAATGACTTTACGCAATTACTTTGGCGAACACACTCCAAGATATTTACAGTACCAATAACATTGGTTTCGTATGTATAAGCAGGATCCTTGTAAGAGTCACGAACGATTGGCTGCGCAGCAAGGTGAAGAACGATCTCTGGTTGAGCCTCATTGAATGCAGCCATTAATGACTCACGATTGCGAATATCACCAATTACAGAATGAATATCACCTTCGATATTGGCAATCTTAAAAAGTGAAGGTTCTGTAGGGGCATTCAAAGAATAGCCAGTTACGATCGCTCCAGCATTGGCAAGCATCTTACACATCCAAGATCCCTTGAAGCCTGTATGACCTGTGAGAAATACACGCTTGTCTTTGTAAAAATCAAATATATCTTCCATTTTATTTATTTTGCGAAATCAGGAATATTTGGAACTGAGCGTTCCCAACGTTTCCACGGTGCCTTATTTTCAGCTAATAATTTTTCTAACATTGCTTTTTCACGTATGTTATCCATACACTGCCAGAAACCCTCATGAATATAAGACATCAACTGACCTTCTTCAGCTAGTTTTGTAAGTGCAATCTTCTCAAAAACACATGAATCATCAGTAAGATAATCAAAGATTTTAGGTTCAAGAACCATATATCCAGCATTAATAGGTGCACCATCAGAAGCACTCTTTTCACGGAATGATTTAACCGCATTATCACCGCCTATATCAAGAACACCTTTATCCTGCGTCATTTTCACTGCAGTAAGAGTTGCTAGTTTTCCATGTGATTTATGAAAATCAAGAAGTTTATCTATTTCTACGTCACAAACACCATCTCCATAAGTCATAAAGAAAGGTTCATTACCAACATATTCTTGAATACGTTTGATACGACCTCCAGTCATTGTATTATAACCAGTATCAACGACTGTAACTTTCCATGGTTCCATATTAGTCCTGTGAACAGTCATCTCATTCATACCATTACGATAATCGAAAGTAACATCAGAGTTATGAAGAAAATAATTGGCAAACCATTCCTTTGTATATTCCTGTTTATAGCCGGCACAAATAATAAATTCTTTATGACCAAAAAAGGCATATTCTTTCATTATATGCCAAAGTATGGGCATTCCACCAATTTCAATCATTGGCTTGGGTTTGAACTGACTTTCCTCACTTATACGTGAGCCAAATCCACCAGCAAGAAGAACAACTTTCATATTATGAAATTATTTAATTTTATTAAAAAATTTACGTAGGATGAGATATAATTTAGGATAATAACATATTAACCTTGCATCTATTTTTCGTTTAAATGGAAGATTAAGAGAGAATATAATCTTCTTATCTTCTTTTATCTTAGCAATTAATTTATCTCTTTCTGGCATTCCATTCTGATCACATCTCCATATAGCTGATACTATATAACCATAATATGAAATCATAGCAAGATTTGTAAGTGTAGGCTCTTTTTTTTCCTTTAAATATGTAATTCGATATTCTAGTTGTTTGCCTTTATAAAGATCTTTAGAATTGAACTTTGTATTAACAATGCTATTAGGATTATCTGTAAGATGATTCAAAAGTCCCCTTCTTAATAGTCCCACAGATTTGGCTTCATACAAAGCTTTGCAAGTCAACAAATAATCTTCATGAATTTCCCCAACAGGAAAACGATTAGTTTTCCAAAATTCTTTTTTGAACAATTTAGACCATACTGCGGTTCTTGGAAGCGATTGAACTGTTCTATTTTTAGAATCTAAGTGCCTGATTAAAGCATCTTTACCAGATAAAACTATAGATGGTTTTTCTATATATTTATTACTAATATTATTAGTAACCAAATTTATTCCGCACTCAACAAGGTCCAATTGTTCCTTTTCCATAAATGAAAGCATTTCTTCATACATGGTAGGCTCAATCCAATCATCACTATCAACAAAACCAATAAAATCACCAGAAGCAATATCCAACCCAGCATTTCGGGCAGAACTTAAACCTCCATTAGATTTATGTATTACATGAATTCGTTTATCAATTCTTGAATACTCATCAATAATTTCGCCACATTTATCAGGAGATCCATCATCGACTAAAATAATTTCCAAATTTTTATAAGACTGATGAATAATAGAATCAATACATTTATTAATGTAACGTTCAACATTATATATTGGAACAATGACACTAATCATATCACTTAATCAACTGTTTATGAGGTTTATTCGAAAGGAAACAAGCTAAAAAGAAAACAAAGGTATTACCATAATGATAAATGTAAGGTTCTTTTCCTTCCGCAAAAACAATAGATAGAAAAAGAAACCCCAATAATATACAAATAACTCGATTTTTTATATATCTAACATTTATAAACATAAGTCGATATAAATAAAAATAAAAAACAAGAGTTAAGATTAAGCCGTTTCCAAAATATGATTGTAAATAGCCAGTGTCCGACATTGTTGTTAATCCATCAACCGTTCCACGATAATATGATGTTCCCAATAAAGTATGCAGACAAATAGGAGCTACAGCTTGTTCTCTTAAAGTATGAACTGTATTTTGATTTTCAATTCCAACCTCTTGAAAGGCTAATATCTTATGAAAATTACCAAACTCTTCAATATCTGAAAAAAACACAGCTGCCAAAGAAAACAAGATAAAAAAACCAACTGTTCCAATAATTGCTAAGCTTGATTTTTGGTAGAAACTACCATAAATAAAGACTAAGCCTATAGTCAAGATTAGCAATAGAATTCCCAAAATAAAACCAGTTGAACCCACCAATAAAGCAGCAAATAATATTGCAATATATCCCAAAATATAAAATACATTTTTTGAACATCCAATGATCAAAATTGCAGTTGGAACAAGACCCAAAAAAAGATTTATAGCCAACAGTGACTCTGCGGCGCCTAAACCGTAAGCTCTTGAGCTAGACAAATAACCAAAATTTGCATCAACCATAAAATGGTTATAAAGAAACACTTTCACTTCAAATGAAAAGAAATCTGCAATGCAAATAACTGATTGAATCACAGTTGCGTAAAACATCGCAAGTAGAAACTGTTTAATATTATTAAAAAAGAAATAAGAAAAGGTACAAAAAAATGAAGTTAATAACAAAAACAGTAATGTTTTACCCCACATAGGTTGACCACTGCCTGTACCTGAATGTAGTAAAGTAATCAGAGTTTGCCATAAGAAAACGACAAAACCAATCGAAATTAATTTTTTTGATGTCCTTTTAAAATTAACATCATCAAAGGTCTTTGAATTAAAACGCTTTAAAAACCTTGTAATAAATGTAAAACCAGCAATGTAAAAAACTATCTTTCGCGAAGTCAACATGTCAGGCACTCCAAATGGTTGAACTTCATAAACGAAGAAAAAAACGAAGAATATCTGCCATATAAGTTTTTTCAAAGGAGCTTTTTGATCATCTAAAAAGTATCTATTCATATATGAATCTATTTGTTTTTTAATAGTTTTGCAGGTATTCCACCAACAATCTGTGATTTACTAACAGACTTAGTTACAATTGCACCAGGAGCAACAAAAACATCGTCCTCAATTACAATATCACCAAAGGCTTTAGCAGATGGACCAAACGAGACACGTTCACCTAATATCGGTTTCTTACTATTATCATCCTTGTTGCCTAACAAAACTCCCGAATTAAAAGAGCAATAATTTCCTATTTTTCTAGCATTTAGTAAAATCCCATCACCACCAGAAAGGTGACGAATACGTAAGCCATAACCACAAACATTTAATGGAATGTCAATGTTTAATTTCAATCCCAAATGTTGTCTCCTAATATTATATAAATGAAATCTTATTTTGTGGTGACAATTATAATGATATTCACAGTATCTCAAAAGCCTTAAATATTTCAATATATATGCATTTTCAAATCCATAAATAAGATAAGCAATATATTTCCAAAAAGACAAAGAATACTGAGACATGTCTTCTTTTAAATAAAACCTAAGATCTTCCCTATTTCTTATCATAATAAATAAAAGAATGAGATCCTACCTATAGCAATTTAATTTTGAGAGTAATCATTGCTGAATGTGTGGAAAAAGTAGGGATCTCATTCTAGTTATACTTATCCACTCTATATTATACCTCTTGTTCTCAACGATAGCCTTTAATGCGCATACATGGCCTTTCGCCAAATCTACAACATGTATGAAGTCACGAATACCAGTTCCATCAGGAGTATCGTAATCATTACAAAAATACCCAGTTCCTTGCACATGCCAATAGCCGTTTGCGTGATATAAGGCATCAGGTTGTTTGGAATGCCATTCGGATTCTCACCTATCAAACCACTCTCGTGAGCGCCAATAGGATTGAAATAACGAAGCAGCACCACATTCCACTCAGGATCAGACTTTTGCACGTCCATCAGCACCTGCTCCACCTGTTAAAAGAATATTCATATTTCAAATTATATTTGATCTGGCAGGAAGTATCGAACTTCGCCTTTCGCCTACCTGTGCTGCCAGAATACCATATGAGTTTATTTGAATGCTAATACATATAAACTCGACAGGTTTATTATATTATCCATAGTATTGTTTATACCACTCAGAGAACTTTCGTAAGCCCTCACGCAATGGTGTGTTTGGCTTATATCCGAAATCATCTTCTAGTGGTGTTGTATCTGCAAATGTTACAGGAACATCACCTGGTTGCATAGGTACAAGCTCTTTGTGAGCATCGAAATCGTAATCAAATGGCAATACTCCTGCACGAATCAATTCTTCCTGAAGGATAGTTACGAAATCAAGGAGACTCTCTGGTGAATTGTTACCAATGTTGTAAACCTTATATGGTGGGATTGGTAATCCATCCTCACCATTGGCTTTTTCTGGTGCATGTTGCATCACACGCAGTACACCTTCTACGATATCATCTACATAGGTGAAGTCGCGCTTGCAGTTGCCATAGTTGAAGATCTGAATAGTTTTGCCCTCACGCAACTTGTTGGTGAAGCCAAAGTAAGCCATATCTGGACGACCAGCAGGGCCATAAACAGTGAAGAAGCGAAGACCTGTAGATGGAATATTATAAAGCTTTGAATAAGCGTGAGCCATCAACTCGTTGCTCTTCTTGGTTGCTGCATAAAGTGAAACAGGATTATCCACCTTGTCCTCTGTAGAGTATGGAACTTTCTTATTGCTACCATATACGCTTGACGATGAAGCATAAACCAAGTGATCTACTTCATGATGACGACATGCTTCAAGAATGTTATAAAAACCAATGAGATTGCTTTGAATATAAGCATCTGGATTAGTAATGCTGTAGCGTACACCAGCCTGTGCGGCAAGGTTAACTACTACTGAAATCCGATTTTTTGTGAATATTTTATCGATAACCTCTTTGTTTGCAATAGATTCCTCCACGAATGACCAATTGCCACCAAGAGCCTCTATTCCACGAAGACGCTCTTTCTTAATATTAACATCATAATAATCGGTCATGGTATCAAGACCGATTACCTTTATATCTTTATAATCGTTTATAAGACGTTTTGCAAGATTACTACCGATAAATCCAGCAGCACCTGTTACCAAAATAGTCTTTCCGTTTAAATCTAAATTAAATTTTACCATGTTTATTTTCCGTATTTTTTTACTGCTTCGTAGTAAGTATCGAGAGATCCGATGTTGAAACGGCCTGCTGACATTTTCCATGCATGCATTTTAGTATTGTCAACCATGTAATGGGCAAGATTGCCTGGGGCATCCTTTCCACAACCATTAGCAACTGAATTGCAAACAAGGCCCAATTTTTTTTTAATATACATAGAATGGAGGAACAACCCAATGAGATTTTGGCTCTTGCGGTTTTTCTTACATATTGAGTACGCGCATGTTGTCATCAACGACAATGACTCCAGTGCGCTGGAGTTTCTCTATAGATGGTTGCTCATGACACATGATGCAGCTGGTATTCTTTGATTTTTCTTGTCTCGAATTAGAGATTTTTATTCCTCAACAAATTTTGCACCATCATCAGGGCAAACACGGTAAGGTGAGAATATGTGATATTGGAAATTGGCCATGTTAGTTTATAGTTTGTTTTTGGAAATCCTTAGTCACGCTGGAAGATGTCACGTGTGTAAACCTTGTCCTTTACGTCATCCAATGCGGTATCATAGCGATTAGCAATGATAGCATTGCTGAGTTTCTTGAATTCATCAAGGTTGTTGACAATCTTAGAGCCGAAGAATGTTTCACCATCAGTAAGTGTTGGCTCGTAGATGATGATGTTGGCACCCTTTGCCTTTACGCGCTTCATGATGCCCTGAATGGCACTCTGGCGGAAGTTGTCAGAATTTGACTTCATAGTAAGGCGGAATACACCGACTGTAACTTCCTTCTCTGAAGATTCATTCCAGTCGCTATTGGCGGTATAGTAACCGGCTTTACGAAGAACTTCATCAGCAATAAAGTCCTTACGCGTGCGGTTTGACTCCACGATAGCGCTCATCATGTTTTGAGGAACGTCTGCATAGTTAGCCAACAACTGCTTTGTATCTTTTGGCAAGCAGTAGCCACCATAACCGAATGAAGGATTGTTATAATGTGTGCCAATGCGAGGATCAAGACCTACACCAGATATGATTGCCTGAGAATCCAAGCCCTTTACCTCTGCATAAGTATCCAACTCATTGAAGTAAGATACGCGAAGAGCAAGATATGTGTTGGCAAATAGCTTAACAGCCTCTGCTTCAGTCATACCCATGATAAGGGTATCAATATTTTCCTTAATTGCGCCTTCCTGAAGGAGTGCGGCAAATGTTTTTGCATTTTTCTCAGCGTCAGCATTACTGATTGCCTCAATAGATGCATTTTCCTCATCCCACTTCTTATTGCGATCAGCCGGCAATATCTTTGGATAGCCAACGATTATACGAGATGGGTAGAGATTATCGTAAAGTGCCTTGCTCTCGCGAAGGAACTCTGGAGAGAAAAGCAAATTGAACTTCTTACCCTTGAGTGAAGGATCGGTCAAGAACTTGAGCGCATACTTCACGTAAAGTGAACGGCAATATCCTACAGGAATAGTAGATTTGATTACCATCACTGCACCAGGATTCACACTCAAAACGAGGTCGATCACATCCTCGATATGATGTGTATCGAAAAAGTTTTTCTGTGGGTCATAGTTAGTTGGAGCAGCGATTACTACATAATCTGCATCCTTGTAAGCTGCGGCACCATCGAGAGTTGCTGTGAGGTTAAGATCCTTTTCAGCAAGATACTTCTCGATATAATCGTCCTGGATTGGAGAAATCTTATTATTCAGTTTTTCCACCTTTTCGGGAATTACATCCACGGTGGTTACATGATGATGTTGTGATAGCAGTGTCGCTATGCTCAGCCCCACATAGCCCGTACCGGCTACGGCGACCTTAATGTTTTTAAAATCACGCATATTTTGTTTGATTTAATTATTTTTTACCTCCATGCTTCTCTCCATATCCGTAACCATAACCGTAACGTTTTCCATAACCATAATACTTGCCATATTTGCCATAGCCATAGTAATAACCATACTTCCTACTGTTCAGATCCAAACCATTGACAGCAATACAGAGATTAGGCAATTTGTTATTTTCAGCCAATTCATTAATCAAAGTAAACTCTGCCTTATGGGTATAATCAGCACGACATACATATACGGATAAATCTGCGACACGTCCTATAAGTAAAGTATCGGTTACCATACCCACCGGCGCTGTATCCAATATCACATAATCAAAATTCGCCTTCAATGTTTCAATGGCTTTCTCTAACCCTCCACGAGCCAATAATTCTGTCGGATTAGGTGGAACTGTACCACCGGGAAGAATAAACAGATTCTTGTTTATATCAGAAGGCTGCACAAAATCCATTAAATTCGCAGTTGTGTTTGTCAGATATTGAGTAATACCATGTTCCTTTTTAGGTATATTGAAGACTTTATTCAACCCCGGTTTACGAATATCCAGTCCTACTATCACCACTTTCTTCCCTAATAAAGAAAGACTAATTGCTAAATTAGCAGATATGAAAGACTTACCTTCACCACTGATAGTAGAAGTTACCAGAATTACATTCTTACCATTCTCAAGCATAAACTGGAGATTAGTACGGACATTCCGGAAAGTCTCACTCATCAGATTATTCTGATTCTCAAATACCGCTATAGAACCAGTCTTTTCATCTGCTAACGGAATATCACCAACAACAGGAAGTGAAGTCAATTTCTCAACGTCAGCACGACCTTCAATCTTGAATTTTGTCAAACCTATCAGATAAATAACTCCTACCGGAAGTCCCACACCTAAGACTAAA
>ERZ791802.2371-NODE-2371-length-11465-cov-2.700000_pt1 | contig 11465 bp, 9 predicted proteins | sample MGYA00510308_ERZ791802 | MGnify/ENA primary metagenome ERZ791802 (study PRJEB30046, sample SAMN00792028) | human gut metagenome | study: EMG produced TPA metagenomics assembly of the A metagenome-wide association study of gut microbiota in type 2...
TCGATGGTGCTGTGACAAAACAGCCTAACAAAACTAAAATGCATCAGACCTTTTCGGGCAACTGATGCATTTTCTTTTTTAAACTGTTTTCTTGAATAGACTGCGGTGGCACACCGCCGACATCATTATCTGTTTTCAACTTTCAATTCTTAATTGAAAGCACCGCTCGGGTATTTAACTTTCGCACAAGCAAATACTGCTACCCGAATTTGGTGCAACAACTTGTTGCTTATTCTTCCTCAGCAAGCTCATCGGCTGTAACTTCTGCCTGCGGTTCTTCCTTTGCAGCCTCCTCAGGCTCTTTTTCGGAAACAATATCGTCAATTTCCTCAATAAGCTTCTGTTCTGCGCATCTGTGCTTTTTTAAAGCGAGAAATGCTGCTGTGGCAGCCGCAAGTGCAGAGATTGCACCGATGATTGTGTAGAATAATTTTTTGTTTTTATCCATTCCGGCACCTCTTTCAGTATTAATACATCCACAATATCTGTGGCGGAAAAACCGTATTTTTCTACTTATTGCTATTTTATATCATTTTTACAAATTTTTCAATAGGCAACTGATAATCTTTGCACAAATGGCTGTCAGTGTGTTATATTCTCTTTTTACGCTCTGCAAGGGCAAAAAGCACTCCTCCCGAAATTACAACAAGCATCATAACAGCCGTTGCTGTCTCTCCTGTCTGAACACTACCGTTTTTATCAGGCTGTGAAGGAGTGCTGTCCGATGTTGCGGCACCGCCTGTTGCCGAAGTCGGATTTACAGAGGTTGTACCGACAGTTGCAGGCCCACCCGTCGGAGCAGTCTGAACAGTCTGTTCCTGAGTAGTAGTCGGTTCTTCCGACGGTGACGATTTCTCAACAAGGACAGCTTAAAAATCTTTGAATACACCTTTGATTCATCAATTTTGCTGAAGAAAAAACAACAAGAGCAGAATAACAAATAAAAATCAAAACAAAAACGGCAGTACCAAAAAAATCGGTACTGCCGTTGTTATATAAGAAATTAATCTCTTGTTTTTTCGCCGTTAAGAATCATTTCCGCATTCTTAACACGCTCTTTTGTCGGGGGCTCAATGCCCTCGAGAGGATAGTCATAACCGAGTGCCTTCCACTTGTACACACCGAGTGTGTGATACGGAAGAACTTCAACTCTTTCAACATTCCTGAGCGAACGGATAAAGTCAGCAAGTCTGAAAAGATACTCGTCCTTATCATTTCTTTCAGGCACAAGAACATGTCTTATCCATACGGGCTTGCCCATATCGGAAAGCTGTCTTGCCATTTCAAGAATATTGGTGTTTGGCTGTCCTGTAAGGATTTTGTGCTGTTCGTTGTCGATATGCTTTATATCAAGCAACAGCAAATCCGTATATTCCATTAGCTCTTTCCACTTTGAATAGAACGGCTCTTTTGTTGTAAACGGGTTGGCGCTTGTGTCAATACAGGTATTAACGCCCTGCTTTTTAGCCTTCTTGAACAAATCAAGCAAAAAGTCAATCTGTAAAAGCGGCTCACCTCCGCTTACTGTGATACCGCCCTTATTTTTCCAATAGGGGCGGTATGCAAGCGCTTTATTAAGCAACTCGTCGGCGGTGTATTCCACGGTGTTTTCATCGTGTTTCCATGTGTCGGGATTGTGGCAGAACTGGCAACGCATTGCGCAACCGCTCAGAAAAATCACAAATCTCACGCCCGGACCGTCAACAGAGCCAAAAGTTTCTATTGAGTGTACAAAGCCTTTAACAGCGTTGTCCGACATTACATTCTGTCGTGGCAGGTTCTGGCAATAACATCCAGCTGCTGCTCTCTTGTAAGGTCGATGAACTTAACAGCATAACCCGATACACGGATTGTGAAGTTAGCGTACTCTTCCTTCTCAGGATGCTCCATAGCGTCAATGAGTTTTTCTGTACCGAATACATTTACATTGAGGTGGTGTGCGCCCTGATCAAAGTAGCCGTCCATAACATTTACGAGGTTGTCAACACGCTCGTCATCGTTGTGTCCGAGAGCACCCGGGTTGATTGTCTGAGTATTTGAAATACCGTCAAGAGCGTACTCATAAGGAAGCTTAGCAACAGAGTTAAGTGAAGCAAGAAGGCCGTTCTGCTCTGCACCGTAGCTTGGGTTAGCACCCGGTGAAAGCGGCTCGCCGGCTTTTCTGCCGTCAGGAAGTGAACCTGTAGCCTTACCGTAAACAACATTTGATGTGATTGTAAGGATAGAAGTTGTAGGCTCTGAATCTCTGTATGTGTGGCAATACTTGAGCTTAGCCATGAATGTCTTGAGAAGATCAACGGCAATCTTATCTGCTCTCTCATCATTGTTACCGTATCTTGGGAAGTCACCCTCTGTTTCAAAGTCAACAGCAATGCCGTCCTCGTCACGGATAACCTTAACCTTAGCGTACTTAATAGCGCTGAGTGAGTCAACAACATGTGAGAAGCCTGCAATACCTGTTGCAAATGTTCTTCTTACATCTGTATCGATAAGAGCCATTTCTGCTGCCTCATAGTAGTACTTATCATGCATGTAGTGAATCATGTTAAGTGTGCCTACATAGAGGTGAGCAAGCCAATCCATCATTGTGTCATACTTCTTGATAACTTCGTCATAATCAAGGTACTCTGATGTGATAGGTGTATATTCAGGACCAACCTGCATCTTTGTCTTTTCATCAATACCGCCGTTGATAGCGTAGAGAAGGCACTTAGCAAGGTTAGCTCTTGCACCGAAGAACTGCATTTCCTTACCTGTCTGTGTTGCGGATACGCAGCAGCAGATTGAGTAATCATCGCCCCATACAGGACGCATTACATCATCGTTCTCGTACTGAATTGAGCTTGTTGTAACTGAAATATGAGCAGCATACTTCTTGAAGTTCTCCGGAAGTCTTGAAGAATAAAGAACTGTGAGGTTTGGCTCAGGTGAAGGTCCCATATTCTCAAGTGTGTGGAGGAAACGGTAGTCGTTCTTTGTAACCATTGAACGGCCGTCAATGCCAAGACCTGCAACTTCGAGTGTAGCCCATACAGGGTCGCCCGAGAAGAGCTGGTTGTAAGACTCAATTCTTGCAAACTTAACCATACGGAACTTCATAACAAAGTGGTCAACGAGTTCCTGAGCCTGTGATTCTGTAAGTGTACCGTTCTCAAGGTCACGCTCGATGTAGATGTCGAGGAATGTTGATACACGACCAACGCTCATTGCAGCGCCGTTCTGAGTCTTGATAGCAGCAAGATAGCCAAAGTAGAGCCACTGAACTGCCTCTGCAGCGTTCTTAGCAGGCTGTGAAATATCAAAGCCGTAAGAAAGTGCCATTTCCTTCATATCGTTAAGAGCACGAATCTGATCGGCGATTTCTTCACGAAGCTGGAAGTCGCCTCTTCTCATACCCTGACGGTTTGTTTCTGCAAAATCCTCTTTCTTGCCTTCGATAAGACGGTCAATACCGTAAAGAGCAACTCTTCTGTAGTCACCGACGATTCTGCCTCTGCCGTATGTGTCGGGAAGACCTGTAAGAATCTTGTTGTGACGGGCAAGCTTCATCTCGGGAGTATAGATATCGAATACACCCTGGTTGTGAGTCTTGTGATATTTTGTAAAGATTTCGTGGAGTTTAGGGCTTGGAGTGTAGCCATACATCTGGCATGACTGCTCAGCCATTTTGATACCGCCGTAAGGCATAAATGCACGCTTGAGAGGCTTGTCTGTCTGAAGACCTACAACCTTTTCAAGGTCTTTATCAAGATATGCAGCGCCGTAAGCTGTGATGCCGCTTACAACCTCAGTTTCCATATCAAGAACGCCGCCCTTGGCTCTTTCTTCCTTCTGGAGTTCCTTGAGCTCGCCCCAGAGCTTGTCTGTAGCTTCTGTAGGACCTTCAAGGAAAGACTGGTCGCCGTCATAAGGTGTGTAGTTTTTCTGAATGAAGTCTCTGACATCAATGTCGGACTCCCATTTGCCACCTGCAAAATTTGTCCATTCTTCTCTCATTACTGTAAAACCTCCGATAATGATAATTAATACTGAATTTTGTATATGACACAAAAAAATGCCGACTCAATTCCAAGCAGACGCCCGGTAAGGTCAGCTCCTTGAAAAAATCGTCATACATCCTTGTATTCTGTCATTTATTCACTTTTATAATCATATAACCAACACCATTAAAATAACACTTTTTAAGGGCGTTGTCAAGCATTTTGAGATACTTTTTACACCACTTTTTCACACTCAAAGCACTATAGTAAATGAGTACAATTTTAGGGTATGAGGAACATTATTTTCAGCAGATTTTTTCCTGTATTTGTGCGGAATATTTTGTCATATGCCTGCTCTGCTGCACTGCGGCTTGAATCGTCCTCATAAAGGTTCACAAGGAAGTCTGCCTCAACCAAAATTCGGTACGGCAAAGTATCAATATTTCCATAGGTGTGATGGTTTCCCACAAGGTAACAAACTTTGTCAATAAATGTTTTTTCGTAGCCAAGAGCAGCAAGCAACTTTTCAGCCTCGTGAGGACCTTCAAGTTCCTGATACTTTCCTGCAGACGAATTGTACTTTTCTTCGCTCACCTTTATGCCGATGTCGTGAACGATTGCGGAGATTTCAAGAAGCTCCTGATCGTCGGGCAAAAGATTTTCACTTTCACCGATTGTCTTTGCGAATGAATAAACCTTGAGAAAATGGTGAATTCTTTTCTTGTCACTTCCAAAATATTCAATCATAGCAGTTATAACCCTGTCGGTTTTCATATTATCACTCCTTACGGCGAGCCGCCGTACCCTATTCGTGTAGATAGTTTTTTGTTTGTGCAATTCTGTAGGGGTAGCCTTGTGACCGCCGCCTGTGGCGGATAAAGGGAGCAAAGCGCTGTCTGAAATAACGAGCAAAAGGCAGTACATTTATGTACAACGCATTGCGACTATATTTCAGACGGGAGGATTCGCACAAACAATCACTTTTTCAAACTTCTTATATATGCAAAGGTCTTTTCTTCACCCTCATCTCTCAGCATAACCAATAATTTTTCAAGCAAAGCCTCGGTGTTGGGGTGCATACGGTGTTTGCCTCTGATTCTGCAAAAATATGTAAACGGAGCGCCGTCCGTGTAATTTTTGCCGTTGTAGATTTTGCTTGCGGCAACTCGGTCGCAGAACATTTCGATAACATATTTTACAGGCATTTCAACATTTTCAATCTGCTTTGTCTTTGGGTTGTAATCGTTCCAGTATTCGTAATGGTGACGGTTTCTGCCCTTGTGATGCAGCCACGCCTGTGAATAGCCGTACAGCTCTCTTTCCTTTTCATTGGGACTTCTCGTGCCCTGAAAATACTTTGCACCCGGAATAAATTCTGTGGGCGAATACTTTGACAAATCGTGTATTAATCCCTGTCTGAGAATTCCTGCCCTTGCACAGTTGGCAATTACCTTGTGCCTGTGACGGGTTATTGTTCTGAAATGTTTAATCGGATGTGCCATAACTATCACCATAAATTGTTAGTTTGGAAAATACAAAACATTCTCCGACTGACATTTTACCACATTTCCTGCCGATTTAAAATAGCACTTGCAAGATTGTCGAAAAAAAGTTATAATATACAAAGGTTAAAATTTTGTAACCATTTAATGTTAAATTCTATAAGGATAGGTAATCTATGAAAAAGAAAATTTTCATTCTTTTACTTTGTGTTGTCCTCATTTCAACCTGCATATTATGCGGTGTGACGGGAATTTTCGGAAATGATTCTCAAAATTCTCCAAAACCGCAGACGCCCGATACGGCAGTAACCGAAAATATGACATTTCCGAGCAAGGTCGATTCGCTCACATTAAAAGTCGGCGAATCAAAGCTTATTGAACTGTCATCCGAAAAAGCAAAATCCGTTACCAAATGGACAAGCTCGGACAGTAAAATTGTTACCGTTGATGACGGCGGAAGGGTTGACGCTCTCAAAGAGGGTACGGCTCTGATTTCTGCCATTTCAAAAGACAAATCAAAGTCGGAATTTCAGGTTACGGTGGCAAAATCAACCATGAAAAAACAGCAAAGCTACTCAACCTGTATAACGGCAAATCTTGACAAGCTTGAAAGCAATAAGCGTAACACGGCAAAAAACCTGTACGCAATCAAGGTCAACCGCACGGCAAACTGCGTGACGGTTTACACATATGACGAAAAGGGCAAGTACACAATCCCCGTAAGGGCGATGATTTGCTCCACAGGTCTTGACAATTCAACAATCACGGGTGACTACACAATCGGAATCAAGTCCGAATGGCTTTTCCTTGTGGGCGATGTTTTCGGAAGATACATCAGCGGAATTTCGGGCGATTATCTTTTCCACTCCGTTCCCTACTACTCAATGAGCGAAGAAGATTTGGAGCTTGAGGAGTTCAACAAGCTTGGCGAACAGGCATCACAAGGATGCGTAAGACTTGCGGTTTCGGATGCAAAGTGGGTTTATGACAACTGCCCCACAGGCACGAATGTAAGCATATATGACGACGCAGAAAATGCAGGCCCTCTCGGAAAACCGGATGCAATCAAAATCACCGATTTTACCAACAAATGGGATCCGACAGACAGCAATAAAAAATGCCCGTATGCCAAAGCAACACCAATAATCAGCGGTGCAAACGATTACACAATCAAAAGCGGCGGCGAATTTTACGCCCTTGCAGGAGTAACAGCCGTTGACACCTGCGGCAACGACATAACTTCGAATATCGAAGTTTTCGGCAATGTGATAACCACCCGAAAAGGCAAGTACAAGGTAACATATTCAGTCACCGATGTGCTTAAAAGAACATCAAGCGTAACGATTACGGTAACGGTGCAATAAACACGGTGCAGTCAATTTAAGAAGATAGTTCCGCAAAAGCAAAAATAAAGATGCCCGAACGAAGATTTTAAATTGAAAATGGAAAATTGAAAATGGAAAATGAATGTCGGGAAGACAGTTTGCAAAATGCAAAACATCGTCTTCCCGACTGTTTTTTATATATGAAAGTTGTTGTTTATCTGTTGGGGCGGATATCATTCGCCCGCAAGCAACAGTACATACTATATTAATACAAATTTTATAAATGCTGCAAAGCAACTGTAATAATGTATGGATGAACCGTGTTCGCCCATACAGATTTGTACAAACATTGCATACCTACACTCGGGCATATTCACTCTCTCATTAAAAAGACTGTCTTCCCGAAAGGGCTGCGGTGGCACACCGCTGACCATAATTTTCAATTTTCCATTTTACATTTTCAATTTAAAAAGAATCTCCCGAACACGGCAAATGCCATATTCGGGAGAATTTTTTATTTATTCACATATTCACTTTGTACAAGCTTTAGCCAAAATTATTCGGCATCGGGAAGGCTTGCAAGCTTTTCAAGGTGAGCATACTTATCAGCAGCAACCTTTTCAGCCTTTTCAAAGAGTTTTTCTGCTCTATCGGGGAATGAACGAGTGAGTGAGTTGTAACGAACTTCTCCCATGATGAAGTCACGATATGATGCAGAAGGAGCTTTACCGTCAAGCATGAACGGATTCTTTCCTTCATCTGCAAGACGAGGATCGTAACGGAAGATGTTCCAGTAACCTGCCTCAACAGCCTTTTTCTCCTCAAGCTGAGCAATGCCCATGCCACCCTTGATACCGTGGTTGATACACGGAGCGTAGCAGATTACGAGTGACGGACCGTTGTAGCTTTCAGCCTCAACCATAGCCTTGAGAACCTGATTGTTGTCAGCACCCATAGCGCACTGTGCAACATAAACATAGCCGTAGCTCATTGCAATAGCGGCGAGGTCTTTCTTCTTAACAGCCTTACCTGCGGCGGCAAACTGTGCAACCGAACCTACAGGAGTAGCCTTTGAAGCCTGACCGCCTGTGTTAGAATAAACCTCAGTATCGAATACGAGGATATTAACATTTTCGCCTGATGCGATTACATGGTCAAGACCGCCGAAACCGATATCGTAAGCCCAACCGTCACCGCCGAAGATCCACATTGACTTCTTAGCAAGTTCGTCCTTGTCAACGAGTGTTTTCTTAACAAGTTCGCCAACCTTTGTATCCTCTGTGTTCTTTTCGAGTTCAGCGATAAGAGCGTCTGTTGCAGGACGGCTTGAAGTTGAATCTGTTACTGTGTCGAGATAGTTCTGGCAAGCTGTCTTGAGGTCAGCGCTGTCTGTATCCTTCTGAATACCCTCAACATACTCGATAAGTCTGTTGCGGATAGCCTTCTGACCGAGAGCCATACCAAGACCAAACTCTGCGTTATCTTCAAAGAGTGAGTTCTGCCAAGCAGGACCGTAACCCTTCTTATTCTTTGTATAAGGTGTTGCAGGAGCAGATGCACCCCAAATTGATGAACAGCCTGTTGCGTTAGCGATAAACATTCTGTCACCGAAAAGCTGTGTAACAAGCTTTGCATACGGTGTTTCACCGCAGCCTGCGCAAGCGCCTGAGAATTCAAGCAACGGCTGTTTGAACTGACTGCCCTTAACTGTAGTGAACTTGAACTTCTCGTGAACTTCAGGCTTATCTTCAAGTGTGAGAGCGTAGTCAAATACTGCCTGCTTAGGACGCTGTGAGTCGATTGGCTGCATTGTGAGAGCCTTAGCACCCTTCTTACCCGGACAAACCTGAGCACAAGCGCCGCAACCTGTACAGTCGAGTGTTGAAACTGTCATTACAAAGTTGAGGTCCTTGAGTCCCATCATCGGGAGGCTCTTTGTACCCTCGGGAGCTTTTGCAAGCTCATCGGCTGTCATGGCAACAGGACGGATTACAGCGTGAGGACATACGATTGCACATCTGTTACACTGAATACAGTTTTCAGGATTCCATTCGGGAACATCAACTGCGATACCTCTCTTTTCATAAGCGGCAGAACCGTTAGGAGCAGTACCGTCAACATGATCCATAAATGTTGAAACAGGGAGCTTGTTACCCTTATATGCATTTACAGGCTTGAGGATTTCGTTTACATACTCAACGAGAGCGCCGTTACCCTCTGCCTTGTCGGCAACTGAATTATCAACAGCATTAGCCCAATCAGCAGGAATTTCAACCTTTTTGAGGTCTTCCATACCACGGTCAATAGCGGCGTAGTTCATATCTACGATAGCTTGACCTTTCTTCATGTATGACTTCTTAGCGGCAGCCTTCATAAGCTCCTTAGCCTTGTCGGCAGGAATGATATCTGCAATCTTGAAGAATGCTGACTGAAGAACTGTGTTGATACGACCGCCGAGACCGATTTCCTTACCGATCTTGATACCGTCAATTGTGTAGAAGTTGATGTGTCTTTCAGCGAGAATCTTCTTCATCTTACCCGGGAGACGTTCGGAAAGCTCTTCTGTATCCCATGGGCAGTTAAGAAGGAATGAACCGCCTTCTTTAAGGTCATCAACAATATCGTACTTGTCAACATAAGACGGATTGTGACAGGCAACAAAGTCTGCCTTTGAAATGTAGTATGTTGACTTAATAGGAGTTTTACCGAAACGAAGGTGAGAAACCGTAAGACCGCCCGACTTCTTTGAGTCATATGCAAAGTAGCCCTGAGCATACATATCGGTGTTATCGCCGATAATCTTGATTGAGTTCTTGTTAGCACCGACAGTACCATCAGCACCAAGACCCCAATTTACAGCTGTGTGTACCCTTCGGAGTTGTATCGGGATTTTCAACAATCGGAAGTGAGAGGTTTGTAACATCATCAACAATGCCGATTGTAAATCTTCTCTTAGGTGTTTCGCTTTCAGCGTTTCTGTAAACAGCGATGATGTCGCCGGGTGTTGTATCCTTTGAGCCAAGACCGTATCTGCCTGTGTAAACCTTTACACCTGCAAAGTCCGAACCGTTGATAGCGGCGAGAACATCAAGATAAAGAGGTTCGCCGATTGAACCGGGTTCCTTTGTTCTGTCAAGAACAGAGATTGTCTTAACAGTCTTAGGAAGCTCTCTGAGCATATAGTCGGCAACGAAAGGTCTGTAAAGGTGAACTTTAAGAAGACCAACCTTTTCGCCTGCGGCATTGAGGTAATCGACAACTTCTTCCGTACAGTCGCAAACAGAACCCATAGCAACAATAACATGCTCTGCATCCTCTGCACCGTAGTAGTTGAATGGCTTGTAGTCAGTGCCGATTTTAGCATTAACCTTGTCCATGTACTTAACAACAACTTCGGGAACTGCGTCATAATACTTGTTACAAGCTTCTCTTGCCTGGAAGAAGATATCGTCGTTCTGAGCAGTACCTCTTGTTACAGGATGCTCAGGGTTAAGAGCACGACGACGGAAAGCCTCAACTGCATCCCAGTTAAGCATATCGGCGAGGTCTGCGTAATCCCACTCCTCAATCTTCTGAATTTCGTGAGAAGTTCTGAAACCGTCAAAGAAATGAAGGAAAGGAACTCTGCCTTCAATAGCTGCAAGGTGAGCAACAGCAGCAAGGTCCATACATTCCTGAGGATTGTTTGAACAAAGCATAGCATAACCTGTCTGACGGCAAGCGTAGATATCTGAGTGGTCACCAAAAATAGAAAGTGCGTGGCTTGTGAGCGCACGGGCTGATACATGAATAACGCCCGGAAGGAGCTCACCTGCCATCTTGTACATATTCGGAATCATAAGGAGCAGGCCCTGTGATGCTGTGTAAGTTGTGGTCAAAGCACCTGCTGCGAGTGAGCCGTGAACAGCACCTGATGCGCCGCCCTCCGACTGCATTTCCGTTACCTGAACCTGTCTGCCGAAAAGGTTCTTGGCACCCTGTGCCGAGAACTTGTCGGTAAGGTCAGCCATTACGGAAGAAGGTGTAATAGGATAGATAGCCGCAACATCGGTAAACGCATAAGAAACATGAGCTACTGCGCTGTTACCATCCATAGTTTTCATTTTTCTTGCCAATGGAATCGTCCTCCTTTTTAATCAAAGCGGCAAAGGAAATGATGCCGCATAAATTTTCGATACCCGTTAATTACGCACCGTAAATCAACAAGCGGTACGGATACTTTGTATCATCTTAAATTTTATCACTTAAACACCGATTTGTAAAGTGTTTTACACAAGAAATTCAAAGCAGGATATATATTTTTGTTTCGTTTTTTACAAAAAAGTTTTTTATATTTACTTGTTCCTGTCAAAATACTTTGTTGTTGATTTTTTAAAAATCAATAACAAAGGTTTTGGTTATTTGTAGTGGCGGATATTATCCGCCTGCTTGATGAATTTATATGTTTATACACATAGCTTTTTATTAAAAGCAGTGTATAATCTGTAGGGGGCGAACAATTGCAATGTTACGCCCGGGCATAATATGTTTTTTACATTACAAACTTGCTTCCCGACCATAATTTTCCATTTTCCATTTTCAATTTTACATTTAATTAAACCTTTCGCTCGGGCATAATTTGTTTTTTGACATTGCAAACTATCTACACGAATTGGGAA
>ERZ791802.2380-NODE-2380-length-11430-cov-7.773714_pt1 | contig 11430 bp, 5 predicted proteins | sample MGYA00510308_ERZ791802 | MGnify/ENA primary metagenome ERZ791802 (study PRJEB30046, sample SAMN00792028) | human gut metagenome | study: EMG produced TPA metagenomics assembly of the A metagenome-wide association study of gut microbiota in type 2...
GCCGCAGAGCAAGTTCAGCCCACGGTGCAGGAACGTTTGGAGCATTACAGGCCGGTGGTGATGGCAGCGGTTTCGGAGGATACGGCCTATCGCAACGCCTGCGGGCACTCTGACCGGGAAAATGCGGAGATCGAGTGTAATGCAGCCGTGCGCCGCGCCGTTCTCAATTCAAAAGATATGGAGCTTATCCGGCTATTTTCGGATATGCCGGAGTTCCGCAGCCGCCTGCACCGAGAGACTTTTGAGGGAACCTATGCGCGGCTCCATGATCTGCTGCGTCCGCTCTCGCAGGACGATATAGACGATGCGCTCCGTGCATGGAACGGAAATATCGAGAGCAAGCACGACGTAGTGCGATATATGGAGCAGCACGGGCGCGAAAAAGAAACTGCTGCATGGCTTGCTCACGAGTACGGCGGCAAGGAGGGCAACAATCTCTTTATCGTCCGTGCCGGAAGTCCGGAAACCGCCGAATTGACATGGTCAAAGGTGCAGCGGCGTATCGCACAGCTTATCCGCGAGGATCAATTCTTCACAGAGCAGGAAAAGTCTGTGTTGGAGCAGAACCGGAATTACCTGATTTTAGACCGGCTGCGGGCAGACTGCGAATACTTTCTTGGCGCAGGCAATCGCGCAGAAAAGCATCTGTGGGCGGGCAGCGTCTATGCACAGATCGTCAAAATGCGGGAGCTGTATGACGCGCTCCCCCAAAAACCGGAATGGCTGACGAAAGAAATGATTGATGATTATGCCGACCGGATGGCACCGCAGTATCAGGTCGTAGTGTATCATCACTTTGAAAACGGCTTTGATGAGAAGCGGGACTATCAAACGCTGGAAGAAGCAGAAAAAGCCGCACAGGGTTATGTGGACGGCACGATGGAAAGCGACGGCTTTGCGTATGACGGCGCAGCCATCTACGACCAGCAGGCACGGAAGTATCTGCGTATCTACGGCGATTACCCGGATGAACAGGCGCACGCAGAGGTAGCGGGACGTGAGCCGACCGCAGAAAGCATTATCCCCGCAGACCGCTTTCATGTGGTGAGCCTTGACCGGGGCTTTCGTACCCTGTACGCCGTGTGGGACGACGAGGCCCACGGCTACTATGTGGATGCGGACGGCGTGACCGAGGAATTTACAAGCGAGTGGCAGGCGGAGACGTACCGGCTGGAGCTGCAAGGACAGGCGGAGCAGGCGCTTTTAGAGCGTGCAAAGGGGCTGATCTCCGACTTCTGCCGGAGTGAATACGGCTCGGAGGCGGATTTCAGCGACCCCGCGAAGATCGGCGTCGCCTACACCACCGTCACCGACGATGAGATTCCCGTTCAGGTGAATATCGACCTTGTGAATTACCGACTGGAGCGCTATCTGGATGACGAGCATCTGGAAACCCGGCAGTACGCCTCTTTGCAGGAGCTTATTACCAACGAGCTGGAAAACCTCGATTTCAGCGACCTCATTCATGTTTCGGATGAGGACATGGAGCAGCACCGCCGGCACGCGCCGGAGGAAACAGCTCCTGCCCCGCAGAGAGAACCGTTCCCGTATTCCGTAGGGGATACGGTGTATCTGGAAAACGGCAAGCCCTATATCATCGAGAGCGTCGGCCTTTTTGATATTACCCTCAGCGACCCGACGCTTTTCTATCCCATCTCCCGTGCGGAGAGCAGGGAGAGCTTCGCGCGGCTCATGGAGCGGTATCCGCAGCCGGGAAAGGAACCTGCTTATACCGAGGAAACCGTGGCGGTATATCCCGGTGACAAAAACAACCTCCCCTATGATGTAGAGATTCGTACCCTGCGCTTTGACGAGCCGGAGCCTCCATCTTTTGAGGAGGTCGTGGACGCCAATCCCATTTCCGTGCAGGTAGGCGGCGAGTGGCAGACCTTCCCCAACCGTGAAGCCGCCGAAAAAGCCATGTACGAGGAGTACAAGGACAATCTTCGCCGGAACGCAGAAAACTTCCGCATCACCGACGATGAGCTGGGCGTCGGCGGCGCAAAGGCCAAGTTCCGGGCGAATATGGCGGCAATCAATCTTATGAAAGAGCTGGAGTTTGAGGGCGCACAGGCCACGCCGGAGCAGCAGGAAATCCTATCCCGTTACGTAGGCTGGGGCGGCCTTGCGGATGCTTTTGATGAAAGCAAGGATAACTGGAAAGACGAATTTGCGGAGCTGTACGCCACACTTTCCCCGGAGGAATACGCCGCCGCCCGCGCCTCCACCCTCAACGCCCACTACACCAGCCCCACGGTTATCAAGGCAATCTATGAAGCCGTTGGAACCATGGGCTTCCAGACCGGCAACATCTTGGAGCCTGCCATGGGCGTCGGGAACTTTTTTGGGCTTCTCCCGCAGGAGATGCAAGGAAGCCGCTTGTACGGCGTGGAGCTGGATTCCATCACGGGACGCATCGCCAAGCAGCTCTATCCCAAGGCGGACATTACCGTGGCAGGCTTTGAAACCACCGACAGGCGGGATTTCTTCGACCTTGCCATCGGCAACGTGCCCTTTGGACAGTACCAGGTCAACGACCGGGCTTATAACAAGCTCGGTTTTTCCATCCATGACTACTTTTTTGCCAAAACGCTCGACCAAGTTCGTCCGGGCGGCGTGATTGCCTTTGTGACCTCCCGCTATACGATGGACAAACAATCTCCCGAAGTCCGCAAATACATCGCGCAGCGGGCGGAGCTGTTGGGTGCGATCCGCCTGCCCAACAATGCGTTCAAGGCCAACGCCGGTACGGAGGTGGTGTCCGACATCATCTTCCTGCAAAAGCGTGACCGGCCTATCGACATTGAACCTGACTGGGTGCATCTCGGTGAAAATGAGGACGGATTCCCCATCAATCAGTATTTCATCGACAACCCCGAAATGGTATTAGGCCGACAGACCTCGGAGAGTACGCAGTACGGCAGGCAGGATTTTACCGTGGAACCGTATGAGGATTTGGACCTTGCCACGCAGCTTAGATACGCCATTCAGAATATCGGCGGCAAGTACGAAGCCGCAGAGCTGCCTGACCTCGGTGAGAACGAAACCATACAGGATACCATTCCGGCAGACCCCAACGTGAAGAATTACAGCTATGCCGTGGTGGACGGTGAGGTGTACTACCGGGAGAACTCCGTCATGGTCAAGCCCAACCTGAACGCCACCGCAAAGGAGCGCGTCAAGGGCATGGCAGAGCTGCGGGACTGCGTTCACCGGCTCATCGACCTTCAGATGTGGGAATCCGACGATGTTTCCATCCGCGCCGAACAGCAGAAGCTCAACCGCCTCTATGACCGCTTCACGGAGAAATACGGCCTCATCAACAGCCGGGGCAACGCCCTCGCTTTTGCAGACGACAGCTCCTACTACCTGCTCTGCTCCCTTGAGATGCTGGACGATGAGGACAAGACAAAGCTCAAGGGCAAGGCGGATATGTTCACCAAGCGTACCATCCGGCAGCGACAGTCCGTCACCAGCGTGGACACCGCCGCAGAAGCCCTCGCTCTGTCCATTGGGGAAAAAGCCCGCGTGGATATGGCGTATATGTCCCAGCTCACCGGCAAAAGTGAGGACGACATCATCGACGAGCTGAACGGCGTCATTTTCCTCGACCCTGTTTACGGCGACTGGCAGACGGCGGACGAATACCTCTCCGGCAACGTGCGCCAGAAGCTGCGGGAGGCGGAGAAAGCCGCCGTTGACAGCCCCGGCTATCTGCCCAACGTGGAGGCGCTGCAAGCGGCGCAGCCCAAAGACCTCGACGCTTCGGAAATCGAGGTGCGCCTCGGCGCGACGTGGATCGACAAAAAGTACATTCAGCAGTTCATGTTCGAGCTGCTGGAGCCGCCTCTGTATGCCCGCCGCTCCTTGGAGGTCAACTACTCGGAGTTCACGGCGGAATGGAACATCTCCGGCAAGAACAGCATCCCCTACAACGACATCAACGCCCGCATGACCTACGGCACCGACTGCGCCAACGCCTACAAAATCCTTGAAGATACGCTGAACCTGCGGGACGTGCGCATCTACGACACCGTAAGGGACGCGGACGGCAAGGAAAAGCGCGTCCTCAACAGCAAGGAAACCACCCTTGCCCAGCAGAAGCAGCAGGCAATCAAGGAGGCGTTCCGTGACTGGATCTGGCGCGACCCCGACAGGCGGCGGGAGCTGGTACAGCTCTACAATGAGCGTTTCAATTCCACCCGTCCCCGGGAATATGACGGCAGGCACCTGATCTTTCCGGGCATGAATCCTGAGATCACCCTGCGGGAGCATCAGCTCAACGCCATCGCCCACGACCTCTACGGCGGCAACACGCTCCTTGCCCATGAGGTGGGCGCGGGCAAGACATTTGAGATGATCGCCGCAGCCATGGAGGGAAAGCGCCTCGGCCTGTGCCAGAAATCCCTCTTTGCCGTGCCGAACCACCTGACGGAGCAGTGGGCCTCGGAGTTCCTGCGGCTCTATCCCTCCGCCAATATCCTTGTCGCTACCAAAAAGGACTTTGAGACACGAAACCGCAAGAAGTTCTGCGCCCGCATTGCCACCGGCGACTACGACGCCGTCATCATCGGCCACAGCCAGTTTGAGCGCATCCCCGTGTCCAGAGAGCGGCAGGAACGGCTCTTGCAGGAGCAGATCTGGGAGATCGAGGACGGCATCTCGGAGCTCAAGGCCAGCCGCGCCGAACACTTTACCATCAAGGAGCTGGAGCGTACCAAGAAAAATCTGAAGGCCAAGCTGCAAAAGCTCCACGACGCCGCCCGCAAGGACGACGTTGTGACCTTTGAACAGCTCGGCGTAGACCGGCTCTATGTGGACGAGGCGCACAGTTTTAAGAATTTGTTCCTTTACACAAAAATGCGGAATGTGGCGGGGCTTTCCACCACCGACGCCCAGAAGTCCTCGGATATGCTGCTCAAATGCCGCTATATCGACGAGCTTACCCACGGCAAGGGCGTCACCTTCGCCACGGGCACGCCGATCTCAAATTCCATGACGGAATTGTATGTGCGCCCGTAAGGGTATATATCAAAAACCGCCTTTAGCAAGCGGCAGGTAAAAATATCAGGAAAGGAAGGTGAAAATAGCAACCTGTCATCCCGCGACTTATCCGGACGGGGAAACCCAATGGGGAGTGCAGCATGTCGCTGACCGCATAAAGCGGCTGGTATGCAGCGGTGAATAAAGTTTCTAAATGACCGCTGTGTATGGGGATGAAAATTTGTGTATGAGGTTGAAAGCGAAACTGCCTAAACGATAGCCAGAGCTTGGACCCATCGTGTGTCTCCGTGCGAAAGGAACTGAAACGCACGGCATTCTGGCGGTTGTCATGTGTATAGGGACAACCGTGGGATATTCGGAATGAAGCGCCTCCGGATAGAGGGAAATGGCGAACATCGCAACCGACAACACAAAACGCTAATGTTTGATATATGCTACCGGGGATTACCTAAACCCACAGCTAGTGGGCAAGGTAACACAGCTTCCATAGTAGTCCGCTAACCCTGAACCGACAGGGAAAGCCGTAAAAACGGATGCAGGTAATTCTGCTACATGGCGAAGGGAAGCAGTTTGTTTCTTCAATACTAAATGAAAGGATGGTGCGTGAGGCACTATGAGAAATCCAACTGATGTGTTGAATAGTTTAAGCGATAAATCGAAGAATCCCGAGTACAGGTTTCAGCGTCTTTACCGAAATCTGTATAATCCCGACTTCTATCTGCTCGCCTACAAGAATATCTACGCAAACGGCGGCAGTATGACACCGGGAGTAAACGGCATCACCATCGACGGTATGAGCAGTCAGAGAATTGCAAAGCTGATAGAATCCCTGAAAGACCGCTCCTACCAGCCTAATCCTGCACGCCGCACTTATATCGCCAAGAAAAACAACCCGGCGAAAAAGCGACCGCTTGGCATTCCATCCGGGGATGACAAGTTAGTGCAGGAAGTTATCCGAATGCTGCTGGAAAGCATCTACGAACCCAACTTTTCAGACGCTTCTCATGGATTCAGACCCCAAAAGAGCTGCCATACTGCGCTCACGAAGATTCAAAAGACCTTTACAGGCGCAAAATGGTTTGTCGAGGGAGACATTAAAGCGTGCTTTGACAGCTTTGACCACCATGTACTGATCGACATCCTGCGTAAAAGAATTGACGATGAGGCGTTCATCAGCCTCATGTGGAAATTCCTGAAAGCCGGATATATGGAGCAATGGCAATACCACATGACCTATTCCGGTACGCCGCAGGGGTCGGGAATGAGCCCAATTCTTGCAAATATCTACCTCAATGAGCTCGACAGATATATGGGGGAATACAAAGCAAGGTTCTACAAGCCGACACGCACGGCAAACCCCGCTCATCGTAATATGGCATCGAAGATATTCTACTACAAAGCCAAGAACGACAAGGTTTGGGATGACTTAAGCGTGGAGGAAAAGAAAGAGTGCGCCAGAACGCTCCGGCAGATGCGCTCCGAACAGCGAAAGCTTCCTACACATCCGGTGCAGGAGACAAGCTACAAGGCTATCCAGTATGTACGCTACGCAGACGATTTTATCGTGGGCGTAATTGGTAGTCATGAGGACGCAAAAAAGCTCAAACAAGACCTCACTGTGTTTCTGAAAGAGAAGCTTGGGCTTACCCTGTCCACAGAAAAGACGAAGATTACAAATACTGCGGAAAACGCAAGATTTCTTGGCTACGATATATCCGTATCGCGCAGTCAGGACATCAAGCGTCTGAAAAACGGGAAACGCCAGCGGGTATACAGCGGTGTTGTTCAGCTCCGTATGCCGCTTGAAAAATGGACGGCTAAGCTGCTGGAATACGGCGCAATTCGCATTAAAAAGGATGAATCGGGTAAAGAGCGATGGAAAACCATGCCAAGAGGAAAACTCATTAACAGGACGGATATTGAGATACTCAGTCGCTACAATTCGGAGATACGAGGATTGTACAATTACTACGCAATAGCGGGCAATGTGTCAACCTTGAATCATTTCTCCAGCCGTATGAAATACAGTATGCTCAAGACCTTTGGTTCCAAATACCGCTGCAAGGTAAGGAAGATTAAGGAACGGTACGTCAAGAATGGCGAATTCACGGTTGCCTACAAGACCAAATCCGGCATGAAAGAATCTGTCTATTACCACGATGGCTTTAGAAAGAAAACGGAACCTGCGTTGGGTCAAGTGGATATGCTGGACATCTACAAAAAGTATGACAAGCCCAACAGTCTGGCTATACGCCTCCACACTAACAAGTGTGAATTATGCGGGATGGACTGCGACGGGCTTGAAATGCATCAGGTACGGCGGCTGAAAGATCTTAATGGGGAACAAGAATGGGAGCGTATCATGCTTCAGCGTCGGCGTAAAACGCTGGCGGTCTGCCCGTCCTGCCATATTGAGATTCACAATTCGATGAAGTCGTAAAACGATAACAAACGGAGAGCCGTGTGCATCGAGAGGTGCCCGCACGGTTCGGGAGGGAGTCGGTACTGCCGGCTTACCTCATACCATGATGCGGTATTTGCAGCACGATATGCTCAAGCGCAACAGCCTGACACACTTCGACTGTTGGGCCTCCGCCTTTGGGGAAACCACCACCGCCATCGAGCTTGCGCCGGAGGGTACGGGCTACCGGGCGCGGACCCGATTTGCCAAGTTCTTTAACCTGCCGGAGCTGATGAACCTGTTCCGGGAGGCAGCGGACATCAAGACCGCCGACCAGCTAAACCTCCCCACGCCCACTGCCGTCTACCACACCGAGGTCACACAGCCCACGGCGCTGCAACAGCAGATGGTGCAGGAGCTGTCCGAACGCGCCGCCAAGGTACATTCCGGCGCGGTTGCTCCCACGGAGGACAATATGCTGAAAATCACCTCGGACGGGCGCAAGCTGGGCCTTGACCAGCGGGTAATCAACCCCGACCTGCCGGACGACCCGAACAGCAAGGTCAACCGCTGCGTGGACAACATCCACCGCATCTGGCAGGACGGGCAGGCGGACAAGCTGACGCAGCTCGTGTTCTGCGACCTGTCCACTCCCAAGGGCAAGGCGGCGCAGAGCGGCAGGATCGCCGCGAAAGGCACGGACAGCCCGGAGCTTCACGCGCTGGAAGCTGCCATTGACGCGGAAACCGAACCGGAAGATCCGCCCTTTACCATCTACGACGACATCCGGGAAAAGCTCGTTGCCAGAGGAATCCCCCGCGAGCAGATCGCATTCATCCATGAGGCGAATACGGAAGTCCGAAAGAAGGAGCTGTTTGCAAAAGTCCGCTCCGGTCAGGTGCGGGTGCTCATGGGCAGCACCTTCAAGATGGGCGCTGGCATGAACGTCCAAGACCGGCTCGTGGCGCTCCACGACCTGGACTGCCCGTGGCGGCCGGGCGATCTGGAACAGCGCAGCGGGCGCATCATCCGGCAGGGCAACCGCAACAAGGAGGTACACATCTACCGCTATGTCACGGAATCCACATTCGACGCCTACCTCTGGCAGACGGTGGAAAATAAGCAGAAATTCATCTCCCAGATCATGACCTCAAAATCCCCGGTGAGAAGCTGTGAGGATATTGACGAGGCGGCGCTCTCCTATGCCGAGATCAAGGCGCTGTGCGCCGGAGACGAGCGCATCCGTGAAAAGATGGACCTTGACGTGGACGTGGCGCGGCTGCGGCTGATGAAGGCCAATCACCAGAGCCAGCAGTACCGCTTGGAGGACAACATCCTGCGGCATTTTCCGGCGCAGATTGAGGAAAACAAAGGTTTCCTCTCCGGCTTTGAGGCGGATATGAAAACGCTGGAACAGCATCCCCACCCCAAGGACGGCTTTGCGGGCATGGAGGTCAAGGGCGACCTTCTCACCGACAAGGATAACGCAGGCGCGGCGCTGCTGGAGGCGTTCAAGGACGCAAAGGGCCTCGAAAGTGTTCCCATCGGCAGCTATCGTGGCTTTTCTATGTCGCTGACCGTTGAAAACTTCGGCAAGGACTTCGTTCTCACCCTCAAGGGCAGGATGAGCCACCGGGTAGAACTGGGCAAGGACGCGAGGGGCAACCTTGTCCGCATCGACAACGCCCTCGCCCAGATGCCGGAGCGGTACAAAACGGTGCAGAGCAGGCTTGAAAACGTGCAGGCACAGCTTGCGACGGCAAAGGCGGAGCTGGGCAAGCCCTTCCCGCAGGAAGCGGAGCTTCGTGAAAAGTCCGCGCGGCTGGCGGAGCTGAACGCCGAGCTGAACATCGACGACCGGACGCCCATGGAACAGGCGGCGGAGAATGTGGTGGCAAAACGCCCCTCCGTCCTCGGCAAGCTGAAAGCGCCCTGCGTCCACGGTGCGGGCGACCGGAAAAAATCTCACGAACAGGAGGCACGATGAATATGAACGAGGCATTACAGCAATCGTTATACGACAAGCTCTCGCGGGAGCAGGACAAGTACCGGGACTGGCTGAAGGGCCAGCCCCCGGAGGAAATCCTCCATCACAGCTGTGAATACACCGTGCGGGAGGATATTTTGATGAGTATGGAGGAGCTGACGCTCAGCGAGGCGGAAACGCGGGCGCTGCTGCTGTCTCCCTCGCCCATGGCGATCCTCTACGACAAGTTCTCCGATCTTGAAACCGGCTACATGGACACGATCCGCGACAGCATCGAGGACACGGCAAAAGACGAAGCAAAAAAGCTCCGGGATCTGCCGGTCTATCCCTACCCCGCCGATCACGCGCGGGAACAAGGGGAGCTGGACGTTTACCGCGCGTCCTTCCGCGCCAATGTGAGCTGTAAGGACGCCATTGAAGCCGCCATCCGGGACAATTACCATGACAACCGCCTTGACACTGCGGCGGTGGGACAGGTAGCGGAGCAGTTCGGACAGGAGCGGATGCTCTACGTCCTCGCGGCCACCGTCCGCCATTTTGATTACGATGGACGCATTTCGAGGGACAACAAGCGCTGGGCGAATACCATCCCCGTCTATGAAAACAAGGACGGCATGGATAGCGACCGCTCGGTGCAGTTTGTGGTCTGCTCACATCCCGGCCTGACGGATCTGTTTCTCACGGGGGCGCGGCGTGAGCAGCCCCTCACAGCCGACGAGATCAAAACGGAGGCTGCGCGGCTGCTGGGTAAGCTGCAAGAGCCTGTGCAGCCCAACAGCCCCGGCGGAACGCATTTCATGGCAGAGGTGTCCCGTGACTTCATGGAACGCGCCGGAGCGAAGGACACGGCGGCGCTGCAAAAGCTGCTGCCCTTTTCCACCCTTGCCCTCACGACCCTCAAAGACCGCAGGGGCGTGTTTGCCGTCATCTCCAAGGAGGAGGACCGCACACAGCCGCTCCGCAGCCGGAAGCCCTCCGTCCGCTCCAAGCTGCAACAGGCTTCGGCGGAGCAGAAGCAGCCTGCTGCAAAGAAGAAGGATATGGAGCTGTGACATGGCGAAGCGGAAACGGGACATCCAGCTTAAAGTCCGTGTGACGCCGGAGGAACGGGCGATGATCGAGACGAAGATGGCGCAGCTCGGCACGACGAACATGGGCGCATATCTTCGGAAAATGGCCATTGACGGCTATGTGGTGAAGCTCGATCTGCCGGAGCTGCGGGAGATGGTGTCGCTGCTGCGGTATTCCTCCAACAACCTCAATCAGCTTTCGCGGCGGGTGCATGAAACAGGGCGCGTTTACGCTGCGGATATGGATGATATACTCCAAAATCAGGAGCGGATTTGGCAGGCGGCAAGCGGTATCCTTTCTCGGCTTGCCGCCATCAAATAAAGGGGTATTTATCCCATGCGGGGCGGCTTGCTGCGAGGTAAGCCGCCCCTGCTTTTTTGTGGTCCGGCATCCTTGCAGGGCAAGGCAGCTTCCTGTATGCTGAAATCAGAAACAAACAAAACTGGAGGGATATTGATATGCGTTTCCTTTTGAAAATCCTCTTTGCGCCCATCCTCGCGGTGCTTGCCGTCGTCACATGGTTTTTCGTGTTCGTTGTCAGCCTGTCCAGCGGCATCCTCTGCATCCCCGCCGCCATTCTCGGCTTCTTCGGTCTGTTCATCATCTTCGTGGATTCCGTCAGCTACGGCGCGGGGCTGCTGGTGATCGCGTTCCTCATAAGCCCCTACGGACTGCCCATGCTGGCGACGTGGCTGTTAGCAAAGCTCCACGTCCTGCGCTACGCGATTCAGGACAGGATTTACGGGTAGCATCGTTTTTAGAAACGCGCAAAACATTTTGAAAAGCTATATTTTTGTGCAATTTCAGAAACACCATATTACGCAGCAAGCGCGGGGCGATATGCTCCGCGCTTGTATTGTTTATTCGATCTCGTAGTCCTCACTGTCGTCGGCCTCGCCGGTGGTGCAGGTGAAGCACAGGTACGTCCCTGTGACGCCGCTGCCTGCCGCCCAGATGGGTGCGCCGC
>ERZ791802.2384-NODE-2384-length-11416-cov-5.356483_pt1 | contig 11416 bp, 14 predicted proteins | sample MGYA00510308_ERZ791802 | MGnify/ENA primary metagenome ERZ791802 (study PRJEB30046, sample SAMN00792028) | human gut metagenome | study: EMG produced TPA metagenomics assembly of the A metagenome-wide association study of gut microbiota in type 2...
CGGAGCTGGGGCAGCATGGGATGCTGCCCACGGACATGCTCAGCGCCCTTCCGCGACTTATGAAATAAGGCGGGGTTTCTTTGAAAAAATTCGCGGCGGCTGTGGCGGTGCTTGTGTTTCTCACCGGGTGTTCCGGCGGGTCAAAGGAGATGCAGCGGGGGCTTGACCTCCGCTCGGAGCTGCTGAAGGCTTCCGAATGCCGCTTTTCCTGCGAAATTACGGCGGATTATGCGGACAAAGTATACACCTTTTCCATGGACTGCCAGTGCGATTCCCAGGGCAATCTGACCTTTGCCGTCACAGCTCCCGAGACCATCGCGGGCATCACCGGCAAGGTATCCGACGGCGGGGGAAAGCTGACCTTCGACGACACGGCACTGCAATTCGATTTGATGGCGGAGGAGCAGGTGACCCCCGTCAGCGCCCCGTGGATATTGATGAAAACCCTGCGAAGCGGCTGCATCACCTCCGCCGGGATGGACAGCGGGCGTCTGCGGCTGACCGTTGACGACAGCTACGAGGATGACGCGCTCCATCTGGACATCTGGCTGGGGGAGGACGATCGCCCGGAAAACGCCGAAATTCTCTACAAGGAACGGCGCATTCTGTCATTGAAGGTCACAAATTTTGAAATTGTGTAGCTTTTTGGAAAAACCGTGCATAGGATATTTTACCAGCCCGGCCGTATAAATCCGGTAATGGCGTGGGAGAATAGAATCACCGCGTTACATATGGATTCATCCGGTAGCGTGGGTATTGATGCACGGAGAGTGAACACTATGACGGAACCATCAGTCAAGCGGGGCGACATATTTTATGCCGACCTGTCGCCGGTCGTGGGCAGTGAGCAGGGGGGTACCCGGCCTGTTTTGATTGTGCAGAACGACACCGGAAACCGCCATTCCCCCACGGTCATTGCGGCGGCCATCACCAGCCAGACGGGGAAAGCCCGGCTTCCTACCCATATCAACATCGCGGGAGGAAGCGTGGGTCTGAGCAAGGATTCCATCATTCTGCTGGAGCAAATCAGAACCATCGACAAGCGCCGCCTGCGGGAGCACATGGGGCATCTGGACGAAAACCAGATGGCGCAGGTGGACGATGCCATTGCCGTCAGCTTCGGCCTTCCCGGCGGCGGACGGGCAACATGATTCATAACGAAGCCCCCTGCGGCATAGAATGCGGCAGGGGGCGTTGCATTTGGAAGAAAATTACGCTGTGTATTTTGGAAACCGTCCGGTGGGAAAAGTACAGGTGACAAGGCAGGGGCTATACTATCATTTCCTGTGCCGCTGTCAGCTGACCGGGGATGTGATGTGCAGGCTCTGGGTAGGCTGCGGGGACAAGCGGGAGAGCCTGGGGCTGGTGGTGCCGGTGGATGGTGGCTTCGGGCTGAATACCTCGCTGCCGGTCAAGCGGCTGGGGGAGGGAGAGCTGACATTTTCGCTCCTGCCAAAGCATGACAAGCCCGCCGGGACATTTATCCCCATTTCCCCGGAGGAACCCTTTGCCTACATAGAGCGTCTGAAAAAAAGCTATCTGGCTCGGAAAGGGGAGCAGGTGGGGATCGAGATTTCAGAGTAACAAAGTGGCAGGAACGGTTTTCGTTTCTGCCATTTTGACGTTACAATTCGATTTCCAGTCCCACCGGGCAGTGGTCGGAGCCTTGAATGTCCGAATAAATGGGTGTGGCGGTGATTTTGTCCGCAATGCGGTCGGAGACGAGGAAATAGTCAATGCGCCAGCCTGCGTTGTTCGCCCGGGCATTGAACATGTAGCTCCACCAGGTGTACGCGCCGGTGGCGTCCGGATGGAGACGGCGGAAGGAGTCGGTGAACCCGGCGTCCAGAAGCCGCCCGAAGCTCTCCCGCTCCTCGTCGGAGAAGCCCGCGTTGCCCCGATTGGAGGCGGGATTTTTCAGGTCGATCTCCTTATGGGCGACGTTCAGATCGCCGCAGGCGATGACGGGCTTGCGCTTATCCAGCTCGCTGAGATAGGCCCGAAAGGCTTCGTCCCATTTTAACCGGTGGTCAATGCGGGCAAGCCCCCGCTGGGCGTTGGGGGTGTAGCAGGTGACGAGGAAAAAACCGGGATATTCCAGCGTAATGAGCCGCCCCTCGGTATCCAGCTCCGGCTGACCTAAGCCATAGCGGACGGAGACGGGGGCTTGCTTTGCGAAAATGGCCGTGCCGGAATAGCCTTTTTTCTCGGCATAGTTCCAGTATTGGCTGTAGCCCTCCAGGGGAAGGGTGAGCTGTCCCGCTTGCAGCTTCGTCTCCTGCAAGCAGAAAAAGTCGGCGTCCAGGGCGGTGAAGGCGTCCAGAAAGCCTTTGCCCACACAGGCGCGCAGGCCGTTTGTATTCCAGGAAATGAATTTCATTTGGTTTCCTCCGTTGTGGAAGCGGTGCTGTCGTCAATGAGGGTCAGGCTGTCCCGGCGCATGGTGATGCTTCGGCTTCCGCTGGTGATGGTGACCTCGTCCCCGCCGGTGATGGACAGAGTGGTCATGGTCAGGCAGGCGCAGGCAAGGGTGAATTCCGTGTCCGTCACGGACTGGGCGGTGTCCGTCAGTTCCAGCGTGACAGTGCCGTTTTCCCGGCTGACCCCAAGAAGCCGCGTACCCCATGGCAGGGGAGAAACCAGCTCGTCGCTGGACGGGCCGATCAGGTACAGGGAGAGAAGATAGCGCAGATCGTTCGTGTGGCCGGAGGCCTCCCGCTGCTCGCTGGAGATCACACCGTCCTCTGCGCCGTACTGATATTCCCGCCGGGGATAGTAAAAGGTGACGGGGTTCTTCATCAGCTCGCCGGAACAGCCGGGCAGAAACAGGCACAGACAGAGAAGAAGACACAGGAATCGCTTCATGACTTATCCACCTCCGTGTCAAAGGCGGGGAAGGTGACGGTAAAGACGGAACCCTTGCCCACCGTGCTGGAAACGGCGATCTCGCCCCGGTTGCGCTGGACGATGGTGCGGACGATGGCAAGCCCCAGTCCGCTGCCGCCGCTTTTCCGGGAACGGGCTTTATCCACCCGGTAAAACCGCTCGAAAATGTGCTCCAGCGCGTCCTCGGGAATGCCCATGCCCGTATCGCTGACGGTGAGTACCGCGTTGTCCTCCTGACGGCCAAGATGCACCGTCAGCGTTCCGCCGGGCAGGTTGTATTTGATGCCGTTCTCCATCAGGTTGAAGACGATCTGATACAGATCGTCTTCCAGAATCAGGACGGGAGTGTCCTCGTCCAGCTCCAGACAGAAGGTCACGCCCGACCAGCTGGCGTTCGTACGAAGCATCTTCGCCACCCGCTGCACCGTGGGCGCCATATAGATGATCTCGCTCTCCTGGGGCTGGGGGGTTTCGGCTCTGGTGAGGGAGAGTAGCTTGGCGGTCATGCGGTTCAGGCGGTCGGCCTCGTTGCCGATGTCCGCTACAAATTCCTTTACCGTGTCCATGTCCATGTTGTTCTGCAAAATGGAATCGGTGAGCAGCTTGATGGAGGCGAGGGGCGTTTTCAGCTCGTGGGAGGCGTCGGAGACAAACTGACTGCGCTTGCGCTCAGAGGTTTGCAGCCGCTCCGTCAGGTCGTTGAATTCCTCCCCCAGCACGGTCAGCTCGTCGCTGCCGCCCATGTCCACCTTGTGGGAGTAATCCCCCTCCCGGATAATACGCATGGAGGCCATGATCCGGTTCAGACGCCGGGAAAAGGCGTTGGAAAAGGCGATGGAAAAGGCCGCGACGATGATTTCCAGCATCAGGGTGATGCGAAGCAGGGTCTGCTGCAAGGATTTGATCAGCGCGCCCTGGGTGGTATCGTACTCCGTCATGTATACGCAGCCCACCACGGTGCCATAGTAGACGATGGGGGTCGCCGCCCGGGAATCGGTGATGCCGTCGTGGTACGTCCAGGTAAAGACGTTGTTCCCCTCGGGCGCCTGTTTGCTGACGGTGAGCGCCTGCAAGACCTCCGGAAGCAGGACATAGGTACCCACGGAAGCGCCGCTGCTGTCGTACAGCGCTGCACCGCTGTGGTCAGTGACCACAAGCCGCGTGACCTTCAGGCTTTCCAGCTGGTTGACGATGCCGGTGACGGTGGAGCTGTTCAGCACCTCCAGAGTGGAAATTTCGTCGGAGGCCAGCAGACATTTTTCAATCATGGAGGCTTCCTTGCTCTGATAGAACAGCTTGTGGCTGACGCCGGAGCAGTAGATATTCAGAAAAACCAGCACCACCAGCGTGACCGCCACATAGGTCATGGCATACCGGAACTGGGTGTTGCCGTAGCCCCGAAAAACGGTTTTTTTATTTGCGGAAATAATAGCCAACGCCCCACTTCGTTAAAATGTATTTCGGCTCCGCTGGATTTTCCTCCAGCTTCTCCCGCAGACGGCGGATATGCACGTCCACGGTGCGGATATCGCTGCGGTATTCGTATGCCCAGATGGTGTCCAGCAGCGCTTCCCGGGAGTAGACGCGGTTGGGATTGCGCATGAGAAATTCGATGACGTCGAATTCCTTGGCGGTCAGATCGGCCAGCTGGCCGTTTCTGTAGGCGTTCCGAGCGTCCAAATCCAGGGTGATGGTGCCGATGGTCAGGCTGTTTCCCGCGGCCTTTTCCTCGGTGCGTCCGGCGCGGCGCAGCAGGGCGCGGATTCTCGCTTTCAGCTCCAGAATGTTGAAGGGCTTCGTCAGGTAATCGTCCGCCCCGTGGTCAAAGCCGATGAGCTTGTCCATGTCGTCGCCCTTGGCGGTGAGCATGATGATGGGCACGTCGGAAAATTCCCGGATCTTGGCGCAGGCGGAAAGCCCGTCCATGTTGGGCATCATCACGTCCAGCACCACCAGGTCCGGGTGCTGAGCCTGCACCGCCTGGACGGCTTCCAGACCGTCGCTGCCGGTGATGACCTCGTAGCCCTCGTTCTGCAAATTGAAGCGAATGCCCTTTACCAGAAGGGCTTCGTCGTCTACCACTAAAATTTTCATTTTCATCCTCCAACTGTGATAAGGTCAAGTATGGCGTCCAATCGCTTTTCTCCGATGCCCTCCACATTCTGTAGCTCCTGGGTGGAAAGAAAGCTGCCGTTTTCCTCCCGGTAGGCAATGATGCGCCCGGCGAGAACCTCCCCGATGCCGGGAAGCGCCGTGAGCTGCTCCGCGTCCGCCCGGTTGATGTCGATGGGGAAGGTGACGGCCACGGTCTCCGGGGTGGTCGGCTCCGGACAGGTGGTCTGGGGCGGGAGCGTCTGCATGGCGGCGGGAACGGACAGCTCCACGCTGCCGTGACTGCCGTTTCTGCCCAGAAAGAAGCCCAGGGTGAAGACGGCAAAAAGAAGGGTTACGGCGACAAGAATGCTGAGCCGCGGTTTTTTCATGGGAATCTGCCTCCCGGATTGACTAGAGGGGGAAAAGCTGTTATAATATCTCCATCATTATACACGACTTTTCACCGCCGGACAAGTCCGGCGAAGAAATATTGAGGGGAAAATATGAAAAAATTGAGATTGTTAAGCTTGCTTCTGTGTGTGGCGCTCCTCTGTCAGACGGCGATTCCGGCGTCTGCCGCGGAAACCGTCGCGTCTACCCAGGAAACGCAGCCCGTCGAGCAGCAGACTGCCCAGATTCCCTTCGGCCAGGTCTGCATCGAAAACGGCTGCCGCACCCTGAACGGTATGCGCCCTCTGGCGGGAAGCGACAGCCGGCTGGATACGGCGGTGGCGGCCTTCGCCTTTGAGACGAATACCGAGACGGTCATCTACTCCTACAATCCCGACACCAAGCTGCCCACCGGTACCCTTGCCAAGATGGTCACGGCGCTGGTGGCAATCGAAAACAGCAATCTGGACGATATCGTCACCTGCTCGGAAGGCATCCAGTCCAAGGTGCCGGGAAGCAGTCTGAAACTGAGTCCCAACCTGAAAAGCGGCGAGCAGCTGACCGTGAACGATCTGCTGCACGGACTGCTGATGATCGGCGCCAACGACGCCGCCGTGGCGCTGGCGGAGCATGTGGCGGGTACCACCGAGCGCTTCAAGGAAATGATGAACGCCCGGGTCAAGCAGATGGGCTGCGTCACCACGGAGTTCGGCAACATTTCCGGTCTGGATACGGCAACATCCTACACCACCGCCCGGGAAATGGTGAAGATCACCATGGAAGTGACCAAAAACGAGACTTTCGCGGAGATTTTCAAGACGGCGACCTATAAGATACCCGCGACAAACTTGGTCGAGAAGGAGCGCCCTCTCACCACGACGAACTATTTGGTCGACAACCACATTGTTCCCCAGTTCATGAGTACCCGCTATACCGGCGGCCTTGCCAGCTACACGGAAAACTCCGGGGCAGGCGTTGCCTGTACCGCGGAATACAACAACATGCGCGTCGTGTTCGTGGTCATGGGCGCTACCCGTAAAACCAACGAGGAAACCGGTACGGTGGAGTCCTACGGTAACTTTGAAGAAGTGACCGAGCTTGCCAATTACGTTTTCAACAACTATAAGGTCAACCGGATAATTTACGACGGCATGGCGGTGAACCAGTGGCCGGTGTCCGGCGGCGAATGCCAGGTGGTGGGACAGTCCTTCACGGATGTGGATACCGTGGTTCCCGCCAGTGTGCAGATGAAAAATTACGTCATGAACTATACCGTGGAGGGCGGCGGCATGACCGCGCCCATCAAGAAGGACGATAAGATCGCCACGATGGAGGTCTGGTATCAGAATTCCTGCGTCACGGAGGTGGAGCTGTACGCCATGGCGGACGTCCGGGCAACCGGGGACACCGGCGTGTCCATCCGCTCCAACGGAGAGAAGGACGGCGTCGGCGGCTCCGGCGTGCTGTCCACCATCGGAACCATCTGCGTGATCGGTCTGGGGCTTGTGGGCGCGTATCTGGCCTTCAATTCCTTTATGCGCTCCCGCATCCGCGCCCAGCGCCGCCGGAGACGGGCAGAACGCAGGAGGAGCCGGTAACGATGCTGAACTGGGACGGACTGAAAAGCGTCTGCGCCGACTGCACCCGCTGCGGCCTGTGCGAGACGAGACATAACGTGGTGTTCGGCGTGGGGAATGAGGACGCGGACATCATGTTCGTGGGAGAAGGCCCCGGGGAACAGGAGGACTTGAAGGGGCAGCCCTTTGTCGGCCCGGCGGGAAAGCTGCTGGACGATATGCTGTGCATCATCGACCTGAGCCGGGAGACGAACTGCTATATCGCCAACATCGTCAAGTGCCGCCCGCCCCACAACCGTGACCCCCTGGAAACGGAGCAGGACGCCTGCATCGGCTATCTGCGCAATCAGGTGGCGCTGGTAAAGCCGAAGATCATCGTCTGCCTTGGGCGTATCGCCGCCAAGCGGCTGATCGACCCGGACTACCGCATTACGAGACAACACGGCCAGTGGGTGGAGCGAAACGGCGTCTGGATGACGGCCATTTATCACCCGTCGGCACTCCTGCGGGACGTGTCCAAGCGCCCGGAGACCTTTGATGACTTACTTGCCATCCGGGCGAAAATCCGGGAAATAGATGCAAATATGTGAAAAATCCGCTGTTTTCGTTTCCGAAAACAGCGGATTCTGCTCGTTAACAAACGGAATCGTTGCCTGCCTTATGAAGAAATTGCATTATGGCTGCCGGTGACGGAAAACTCCACCCACTCGGCGATGTTCGTGGCATGGTCGCCGATGCGCTCAAAGTATTTGGCGATCATCAGCAGGTCGAGGGCATATTCTCCCTCGGCGGGGTTCTTGGCGATCATGTCGATCAGCCCGCTCTTGATCCGGGTGAAGTAGTTGTCCACCACGTCGTCGTGCATCTGCACGGCCTTGGCGAGGTACACGTCCTGCTTGACGTAGGCGTCCACGCTGTCCGTGACCATGGCGATGGTCTCCTTCGCCATTTCCCGGATTTTGGGGTATTCCTCGTGGGGATGGGCGATCATACAGGGGACAATCTCCGCAATGTCCTCTGCCTGATCGCCGATGCGCTCCATGTCCGTGATCATTTTCAGCGCGGCGGAGACGGCGCGCAGGTCCCGCGCCACCGGCTGCTGACGCAGCAGCAGACGCATACAAATCGTCTCAATGGTGCGCTCCTCCTCGTCGATCTTTGCGCCGACCTTGGAGACCTTTTCTCCAAGCGCTTTGTTATAGGAAACCAGCGCCTGAGAGGCAAGGGAGATGATCTCCTCGCACAGCGCGCCCATTTCCGTCAATTCCTGATTCAGCAGCAGAAGCTGCTCTTCAAATAGTTCCCGCATTATCCGAACCTCCCCGTGATGTAATCTTCCGTCCGTTTGTCCAGCGGCTGAGAGAAAATCTGTTCCGTTCCGCCGAATTCCACCAGCTCGCCCAGAAGGAAGAAGGCGGTGTAATCGGAGATACGGACGGCCTGCTGCATGTTGTGGGTAACGATGACGATGGTGTAGTTTTTCTTGAGAGACGCGGCCAGCTCCTCGATTTTTAAGGTGGAAATGGGGTCGAGGGCGGAGGTCGGCTCGTCCATCAGAAGTACCTTCGGCTCCACCGCCAAGGCTCTCGCGATGCACAGCCGCTGCTGCTGGCCGCCGGAAAGACCCAGAGCGTTCTTTTTCAGCCGGTCTTTCACCTCGTCCCAGATGGCGGCGTCCCGGAGAGAACGCTCCACGATCTCGTCCAGCTTGGCCTTGCTGTGAATGCCGTGGGTGCGGGGGCCGTAGGCGATGTTGTCGTAAATGCTCATGGGGAAGGGGTTGGGCTTCTGGAACACCATGCCCACTTCCTTGCGCAGATTGTTGACCTCCGCCTGGAAGATGTCCTTGCCCTCATAGCGCACGTCTCCCGTGATTTTTACGCCGGGAATCAGATCGTTCATACGGTTCAGGGTTTTTAAGAAGGTGGATTTGCCGCAGCCGGAGGGGCCGATGAGGGCGGTGATGCTGTGCTCCGGGACGGCGATGTTGATGGATTTCAGCGCCTGGGTATCCCCGTACCAGAGGCACAGATTTTTCGCGGTAATAATGTCAGCCAATTCGATTTTTCCTCCCATAATACTTACTTACCAGAGACGCGGACAGGTTAATGAGAAATGCCAGCACCATCAGAATGGCGGCAATGGCGAAGGCGACACCAAATTCTCCCTGCTCCTTGGCGTAGACGTACAGGGCAACCGTCAAGGTCGCGCCCGCGCTGTTTCTCGCAGCCCAGAAGCCGTTGACCACATGGGCAAATCCGGCGGTGAACAGCAGGGCGGCGGACTCGCCCAGAATGCGGCCGACGGAAAGGATGCAGCCGGTGACGATTCCGTCCACGCAGTTGGGAAGCACCACCGTGCGGATGACCCGCCATTTCCCGGCGCCCAGACCGAAGGCACCCTCCCGGTAGCTCTGGGGAACGGTTTTCAGGCTTTCCTGGGTGTTGCGCATGATGGTTGGCAGGTTCATGATGACCAGGGTCAGCGCGCCCGCCAGCAGGGAAGTGCCCATATTGTTGGAAAACAGCAGCATACCCACAAGACCGTAGATGATGGAGGGAATGCCGGAGAGGGTCTCGGCGGCGTACTCAATAATGGCGACGACCTTTTTGTTATGGGCGTACTCCGTCAGGTAAATTGCCGCGCCCACGCCCAGGGGAAGCACCAGAACCAGGGTGTAAATGATGATGTACAGGGTGTTGAGAATGTCCGGCAGAATGCCGATGCGGTCGGCAAGGTAGCTGGGCTTGGTGCTGAGCAGCTCCCAGCTAATATTGGGAATGCCCTTCGCCAGAACGTAGACCATGAGAAACAGGGTCAGTCCGGCGGTCAGCGCGGTGGCAAGATACATCCCGCCCCGCACCGTCCAGAGGTATAAGTTTCTTCGTTTGGAAATCATTTTGCTTTGTCTCCCTTCAGGAAGAAATTCAGAGCGGCGTTGATGAGCATGATGAACAGGAACAGCACCAGGGCGATGGAGAACAGCGCCTGCTTTTGCAGACCGCTGGAATAGGACATTTCGCTGGCCACGGCGGTGGTGAGGAAGCGGACGCTCTGAAACAGGGAGGTGGGCATGTTGGGGACGTTGCCCGCCACCATCATGACGGCCATGGCTTCGCCGATGGCTCTGCCCACGCCCAGCACCACGGCAGCGGCAATGCCGCTTTTGGCGGAGGGGACGGAGACACGGAAGTAGGTTTCCTCCGGCGTCGCGCCCAGGGCAAGGGAAGCGTCCTCGTATTCCTTGGGAACCGCCTCCAGGGCGGTGACGGACATTTTGATGATGGAGGGCAGGATCATTACGGCGAGGACGATGATGGCGGCAAACAGGCTGGAGCCGTCGGGAATGTGAAAGAGCTTCCGCAGTCCCGGCACCAGCACCATCATGCCGACGAGGCCGTAAACCACGGAGGGGATACCCGCCAGCATGGAAACCGCCTGCTCCATGAAGCGCTTGACGGGCTTCGGCGCCATTTTTGCCAGATAAACCGCCGTTAAGAATCCAATCGGCACGCCGAGGATGACGGCTCCGGCGGTGCCGTAGACGCTGGTGAGAATGAAGGGGAGAATGCCGTATTCCGGCTGCGCCGCCGTAGACGCCCATTTGGTGCCAAACAGGAAGGAAACCAGTCCGATCTGACGGATGGCGGGAATGCCGGAAATGATTAAATATATGGTGATCAGAAGCACGCAGCCCACGGTAATTAGTCCGAGAATCAGGAAAATACCGTGGACAACGGCCTCAAAAGCGTTTGAGTTATGTTTCATGTTATCAGCCTTTCGAGAAGGTTTACCATCTTGCCGAATTGAAAAGTTGGCTCCCCCGTGTGGGGGAGCCGTTGCTCGCTTGCTTAGCCGTTGGCGGGAACCACACCGGAGGCGGTGATGATGTCATTGGCCTGACCCTTGGTGGCATAGTCGAAGAATGCCCGGGCGACGGGGCTCAGCGCAACGCCTTCCTTGGTGACCAGAACGAAGGGACGCTGGATGAGGTAGGTGCCGTCCTTGACGGTCTCTTCGCTGGGGGTCACGCCCGCGACCTTCAGAGCCTTGACGGAATCCTTGACGGAGGCCAGGGAAGCGTAGCCGATGGCGTCGGGGTTCTGAGCGACCGCGGTGATGACGTCGCCGGTGGAGGTCAGCTCCTGACGGTACTGGCACTTGTCAACGGTCCCGGTCAGTTCCTCGAAGCCGCTGCGGGTGCCGGAGCCGGCTTCACGACCCACCAGAACGATCTCGGCGTCGGCGCCGCCGACCTCGGACCAGTTGGTGATTTCGCCGGTGTAGATCCTGGCGATGGTCTCAATGTCCAGGTCTTCCACGGTGTTGGCGGGGTTGACAATCACGGCAATGCCGTCGTAGGCCAGAACGGTGCCGACCAGGCCGGACGCAGCCTCGGAATCCTTCAGCGCACGGGAGGACAGGCCGATGTCGCAGCGGCCTTCGGAAACGGCGGTGATGCCGGACCC
>ERZ791802.2410-NODE-2410-length-11331-cov-7.729957_pt1 | contig 11331 bp, 8 predicted proteins | sample MGYA00510308_ERZ791802 | MGnify/ENA primary metagenome ERZ791802 (study PRJEB30046, sample SAMN00792028) | human gut metagenome | study: EMG produced TPA metagenomics assembly of the A metagenome-wide association study of gut microbiota in type 2...
CGCCGACCGTGACGCGGCAGCCGCCGCACATGCCGGTGCCGTCCACCATGATGGGGTTCAGGGAAACCATGGTATGGACGCCGAAGGGCTGGGTGGTCTTGCAGACGAACTTCATCATGGGCACGGGGCCGATGGCCAGCACCTCGTCGAAGGTCTCACCGGCCTCCAGCATTTCCTGCAGGGGCTGGGTGACCAGGCCGTGGCGGCCATAGGTTCCGTCGTCGGTCATGAGAATCAGCCGGTCGGCAACCGCCTTGAACTCGTCCTCCAGGATGACGATGTCCTTGCTGCGGAAACCGACAATCACGGTCACGTCCGCGCCGGCTTCCTTGAACGCCTTGGCAGAGGGCAGAGCGATGGCGCAGCCCACGCCGCCGCCCACCACGCAGACCTTCTTCTTGCCCTCCACGGGGGTGGGCTTGCCCAGAGGGCCTACAAAGTCGTGGATGTAGTCGCCTTCCTCCAGCGCGCCCAGGGCGTTGGTGGAGAAGCCGACCTTCTGGAAGATAATGGTAACGGTACCTTTCTCCCGGTCATAACCGGCGATGGTCAGGGGAACACGCTCACCCATCTCGTCGATGCGGAAAATGATGAACTGACCGGCCTTTGCCTTACGGGCGACAAAGGGCGCTTCGATCTCCATCAGGGTGACGGAGGCGTTCAGCTCCTGCTTGCGAACGATTTTATACATGTTCTAATCCGTCCTTTTCAGATTTTTCAGGGGATAGAGTCACACACACCTATCGAATTCATTATAAAGCGTTCGGGGTATTTTGTCAAATGAGAATGTTCCTTTTTTGTGGAAAATGCTTACAAAACCCGAAACATGTCCCTTATCCCGCCAGCGCGAAGTAAACCAGCACCACCACGCCCAGGATGATGCGGTAAACGCCGAAGGCGGAGAAGGAGTGCCTGCGCACATATTCCATCAGTCCCCGGATGACAAGCAGGCTTACCAGGAACGACACCACGCACCCCACGATCAGCACGCCGATCTCGGTGCCGGTGGCGGTAACGCCGCTGAGCAGAAATTTCAGCCCCTTGACGGCGGACGCCCCCAGCATGGTGGGAATGGCCATGAAGAAGGAGAACTCCGCGCCGGCGCTGCGTCCCACGCCGATGAGAATCGCGCCCAGAATGGTGGAGCCGGAGCGGGAGGTGCCGGGGATCAGGCTCAGGCACTGGAAGCAGCCGATGAGCAGGGCGGTCTTATAATCGATGGCGTACACGTCCTCCACCGTCTTGCCGCCCACGCGGCGGGCGTTGCGCCGCTCCACCAGGATGAAGGCCACACCGTAGACGATCAGCGCGATGGAGACCACGGTGGCGTTATGGAAATGGGCTTCCATCCAGTCGTCAAACAGCACGCCCACGATGCCCGAGGGGATGATGGCGGCGACGACCTTGAACCACAGCTGCCAGGTCTGCTTCTTTTCTCCCTCCGACTTTTGGGGGGAGAAGGGGTTGAGCTTATGGAAGAACAGGACGATCACGGCCAGAATCGCCCCCAGCTGGATGACCACGTCGAACATGCTCCGGAATGCGTCGGAAACGTTCAGGGTGATAAATTCGTTCAGTAAAATCAGATGTCCCGTGGAGGAAATGGGCAGCCACTCCGTGACGCCCTCCACAATGCCGAAAAGCACGGCTTTTAACAGTTCCATCAAATCAGTCTCCTTCTTTCAGCTTGGGGGAAACATTGGCAGTCCCCCGATTTTCCTCCCCTATCATACCCGCAAAGCGCCGGATTTTCAAGTGCAACCTGTCCGTTCATAAATTGGGGTGGAAGTCTTTACAATTTGTTCACTAGAAAACGGAAATTCTCGCTATAATAGTGGGAAAGGGAAATTATAGAGAAATTGGATTGGGAGGAAGATAATCATGGCTGTTTCCGTTTTGATCGTAGAGGACGACCGCAATATTGCGGAGCTGCTGCAAATGTATCTGGAGAAGGAGGGCTACGCCGTCACCGTGGCGGCGGACGGCGGGCAGGGTCTTGCCAAATTCCGGGCCATCAAGCCCGATCTGGTGCTGCTGGACGTGATGATGCCCGTGATGGACGGCTGGTCGGTGTGCAAGGCCATCCGTGCCGAGGCACAGACCCCCATCATCATGCTCACCGCCAAGGGCGACACCGAGTCCAAGGTCATGGGATTGAAAACCGGCGCCGACGACTATGTCACCAAGCCTTTTGAAATGAAGGAGGTGCTTGCCCGGATTGAAGCGGTTCTGCGGCGCACCTCCGGCGTGGCCGCGGAGAAGAAGGCGCGGCGGCTTGTGTTCGACAAGCTCATCATCGACATGGACGCCTTTGAGCTGACCGTGGACGGCAAGAAGGTGGATACGCCCCCCAAGGAGATGGAGCTGCTTTACTACCTGGCCTCCTCACCCAACCGGGTCTACACCCGCAACCAGCTGCTGGACGAGGTGTGGGGCTTCGACTATTTCGGCGACTCCCGCACCGTGGACGTCCACGTGAAGCGCCTTCGCGAGAAGCTGGAGGGCGTCAGCGACCAGTGGAGCCTGAAAACCGTCTGGGGTGTCGGGTATAAATTCGAGGTGCTGTAAGCATGAAAAGTAGCTTCGGCCGCAGCTTTTTCACCGCCGCGGCGATCCTGCTGGTGGCCATGACCATTCTGGGCGCGTCCTTTCAGATAAAGGTCAACCGGTTCCTCACGGACACCACCCTCTCCGGGTTGCAGCAGAACGCGGACACCATCTCGGAGCTGGCCGCCGCCTACTTTAACAGCGGCGGGCTGTCCAACCGGACGTTTCAGCTGAACCTGACCGTGGCGTCCCAGGTGTCCGGGGCTGACGCGGTGGTCTGCGACAGCGAGGGGAACGTGGTGCTTTGCTCCGACACTCCCTCCGGCTGTGAGCATCAGGGCTTGCAGCTGAATCAGGCCTACCTGCAAAAGGTTGTCCGGAACGGCGGCGACACCGCCACCGGCGTCATCAACGGCCTGTACACCGACCGCCGCTACATGGTGTCCCGCCCGATTCTTGTGGACGGCAATGCCAAGGGCATCGTGCTGGTTTCCACCCCGGCCAATGACATCACCCAGATCATGAACAAGATCTCCAACATTTTCCTCACCGCGGCGCTGTTCGTGGTGCTGATTTCCGTGCTGGCAGTCACCGCTTTTGCCCGGCGGGAGAGCCGGCCGCTGAAGGAGCTGGCAAAAGCCGCCAACGCCTTCGGTCATGGCGACCTGGAAGCCCGGGTTCGCCTGGAGGACGACTGCTCCGAGGAAATGGAGGAGGTGGCGGTCGCCTTCAACAATATGGCGGTCTCCCTGCAAAAGAGCGAGTACCGGCGGCAGGAGTTCGTCGCCAACGTCTCCCACGAGCTGAAAACCCCCATGACCACCATTTCCGGCTATGTGGACGGCATTCTGGACGGCACCATCCCGGAGGACAAGCGGGAGCATTACCTGCACATTGTCTCCGACGAAACCAAGCGCTTAAGCCGCCTTGTGCGCAGTATGCTGGACATCTCCCAGCTGCAAAAGGAGGGCGGTATTCCCGAGGAAAAGAAGATGCACTTTGACCTGGAGGAATGCGCCGGGCAGGTGCTGATCACCTTCGAAAAGAAGATCAACGACAAGCACCTGAACGTCAACGTGGATATGCCGGAGCATCCGGTGTACACCATGGCGAATCCGGACTACATCACCCAGGTCATCTACAATCTCACCGACAACGCCGTAAAGTTCTGCCCCGACGGGGGCAATCTGGGGCTGCGCATCAAAGAGGGCGGCAGCAAGGCCTACGTCTCCGTCTCCAACGACGGCGAGACCATCCCCCCGGACGAGCTGCCCCTGGTATTCGACCGGTTCCACAAGCTGGACAAATCCCGCTCCCAGAACCGGGACGGCTGGGGTCTGGGTCTGTACATTGTCAAAACCATCGTGTGCAGCCACGGCGAGGATATTTCCGTCAGCTCCAAGGACGGGAAAACCGAATTTACCTTCACCATGCCGCTGGTGAACTGACCTTTTCGAGGTAACCATATGGACGAACGTAAAAAATACAACCATCCCTGGGATGACAGCGTGTACGGCACAGGCCGTACCGAGCCGCCGAAAAACCATGGCGGCACCGTGGCGCTGCTGCTGATCCTGATCATCTTTCTGTGCGGCATCATCACGGTTCTGGGCATTCTCAACGTGCGGCTGTTCCAGAAGCTGAACACCCGGAGAGAAAGCGAGCAGTCCATTTCCTTCGCCACCGGCGCGGCGGCACTGCCTACGGAAGCCGCCACATTCCCCACGGAATCCGTAGACGCCGCCCTTGAGGAGGACACCCCCACCATCGACTTGCAGAAATGCCCCCAGGGCGTGGATAACGTTCCTGCCGAGGGCGCGCTGTCCCTCCAGGAGATCTACAGCCGGAACATCGACTCCGTGGTGTCCATCACCAGCGCCGGTCAGAGCGCCACCTCCACCGGCACCGGCGTGATTCTGACCGAGGACGGGTACATCGTGACCAACTGCCATGTGGTGGAAAACGGCATTTCCGTCACGGCGCAGCTGACCGACGGGCGGACGCTGCCCGCCATGCTGGTGGGCGCCGATTCCGTGTCCGACCTCGCGGTACTCCACGTGGACGCAACGGGTCTGACCCCGGCGCAGTTCGGAGATTCCGGCAGCCTGCGGGTGGGCGACACCGTGGTCGCCATCGGCGACCCCCTGGGCGTCAAGTTCCGGGGTACCTACACGGACGGCATCATCTCCGGCATCGGCCGGGACATGGATATGGGCGGGCGCACCATGACCCTGATCCAGACCAACGCCGCCCTGAATTCCGGCAACTCCGGCGGCCCGCTCATTAACTGCTACGGCCAGGTCATCGGCATCAACACCATGAAGATCGGCGCGTTCACCGACTCCGCCGGTGTGGAGGGCTTAGGCTTCGCCATTCCCAGCTCCACCGTGAAGGAGGTGGCCGAGCAGCTGATCTCCCAGGGCTATGTCTCCGGCAGGCCGACCCTGGGACTGGAAGGAGAACCCCTGTCCTCCTTCGACCAGCATTACTACCGGCTTCCTGCCGGCCTGTATATCACCGGCGTTGACCGCACCAGCGACGCCGCCGCCAAGGGCATCGAGGAGGGCGACATCCTCATCAGCATCAACGGAATCAACGTGACCACCATGGACGCTCTGACCGGCGCGGTCTACAAGCTGGACATTGGCGATACGGTGGAGGCTGTGGTTTACCGCAGCGGCAAGCAGTACCGGGTCTCCCTCACCGTCACGGAGGACAAAGGATAAAACGTATTCCCTGCCGGCGTCCTCACGGGAACGTCGGCAGGATTTATTTGGAGGAAACAGTATGGAACCAATTTTTCAGCAGGACTTTCAGGTGCAGGACATGTGCGTCGACCGCTACGGACGCCTGAAACCGTCCACCCTTTTGTATTTCGCCCAGGAGATCGCGGGGCGGCACTGCGACGAGCTTGCGGACACCCTGGAAAGCCACCGGCTGTTCTGGGCGGTCACCCGGCATCGGGTGCAGATCAACCGGCTCCCGGAACGGGGCGAGACCGTCCGCATTGAGACCTGGCCTATGCCAAACACCCACGTCGGCTATCCCCGCTCCATGGTGATTTACGATCAGGCGGGCAATGAGTGTTCCCGCTCCATCAGTCTGTGGGTTCTGATGGATCAGGATACCCGCAGCAGCGTTTCCCCAGACAAGAGCGGTATCATCGTTCCCGGCACCCTCCGGGGAACGGAGCTGGCACTTCCCGGCGGTCTTGTTCCCAAGGTGATGGACCACATCTGTCGGCGGGACGTATGCTTCACCGACCTCGACCGCAACGGCCACATGAACAACACCCGGTACTTAGACTGGATCGACGATCTTCTCCCCAGCGACTTCCACCGGGAGCATCCCGTGAAAGAATTCGCCCTGCGCTACCACAGCGAAGCGCGGGAGGGGCAGAGCCTTGACCTACGCTGGGATTTCATGGCAGACGATTGCCTGCGGGTGGACGCTTATCGCAAGAGCGAAGGCAAGGACGAGCTGGTGTTTTCCTCCAGGGTTCTGTTCGACTGACCCCTCGGAAAATTCCAAATCCAGTGTTATGTAAATTTGAGATATCTCCACAGCTTTGTGCAAAGCTGTGGAGATATTTTGATACGCCCCTGTTTCTCCCTTATTTTTCAACCATTTTCCCGGCCAAGCCTGTGGAGAAAGCTGTGGAGAATGTGGATAACTTGTTTTATGTAAACATTACAGGTTGTTACAGAATATATTATGTTAACTTTCATTTCGACAAGACCCGTCACGTGCAGTAGATGGGCGGGTCGCATCAGACGGTTAACCGGCACAGTGGAATAGTGAACCGCACCCCTTGCCTCTCCCTTTGGGAGAAGTGGCCGAGCGAAGCGAGGACGGAGAGGGGAAACCGGGGTGCAATGCCCTCTCAGTCACTTTCGGTGACAGCTCTCCCAGAGGGAGAGCCAAGGGGCTGTACCGATTCAAAACAGCGGTATCCGTGGGAAAACGGATACCGCTGTGACAGACGAAAGCGGCGCAGCTTACGCTGCGCCGCTTATCGGTTATCATAAAATTGTGCCGCTGATTACAGCTTGGGGCCAGCCTCGACCAGAGCCTTGCCGGCGTCGTTGCCCTCGTACTTGACGAAGTTCTTGACGAACCGACCGGCCAGATCCTTGGCCTTGGTCTCCCAGTCCTCCACGTTGGCGTAGGTGTCCCGGGGATCCAGGATGGCGGGGTTCACGCCGGGCAGAGCGGTGGGGACCTCCAGGTCGAACATGGGGATCTTCTTGGTCTCGGCCTTCAGGATGTCGCCGCTCAGGATGGCGTCGATGATGCCGCGGGTATCCTTGATGGTGATACGCTTGCCGGTGCCGTTCCAGCCGGTGTTGACCAGGTAAGCCTTGGCGCCGGAAACCTGCATCTTCTTGACCAGCTCCTCAGCATACTTGGTGGGATGCAGCTCCAGGAAGGCCTGGCCGAAGCAGGCGGAGAAGGTGGGGGTAGGCTCGGTGATGCCCCGCTCGGTGCCGGCCAGCTTTGCGGTGAAGCCGGACAGGAAGTAGTACTGGGTCTGCTCGGGGGTCAGGATGGACACGGGAGGCAGAACGCCGAAGGCGTCGGCGGACAGGAAGATCACGTTCTTGGCAGCGGGAGCCGCGGAAACGGGACGGACGATCTTCTCGATGTGGTCGATGGGGTAGGACACACGGGTGTTCTCGGTGACGGACTTGTCGGCGAAGTCGATCTTACCGTTACCGTCCACGGTGACGTTCTCCAGCAGAGCGTCCCGGCGGATGGCGTTGTAGATGTCAGGCTCGGAGTCCTTGTCCAGGTTGATGACCTTGGCGTAGCAGCCGCCCTCGAAGTTGAACACGCCGTTGTCGTCCCAGCCGTGCTCGTCGTCGCCGATCAGCAGACGCTTGGGGTCGGTGGACAGGGTGGTCTTGCCGGTGCCGGACAGGCCGAAGAAGATGGCGGTGTTCTCGCCGTTCATATCGGTGTTGGCGGAGCAGTGCATGGAGGCGATGCCCTTCAGAGGCAGGTAGTAGTTCATCATGGAGAACATGCCCTTCTTCATCTCGCCGCCGTACCAGGTGTTGATGATGACCTGCTCACGGGAGGTGATGTTGAAGGCCACGCAGGTCTCGGAGTTCAACCCCAGCTCCTTGTAGTTCTCGACCTTCGCCTTGGAAGCGTTGTAGACGATGAAGTCGGGCTTGAAGTTCTTCAGCTCCTCCTCGGAGGGACGGATGAACATGTTGGTGACGAAGTGCGCCTGCCATGCCACTTCCATGATGAAGCGGACGGCCATGCGGGTGTCGGGGTTTGCACCGCAGAAAGCGTCAACCACGTACAGCTTCTTGTTGCACAGCTCCTTGACGGCCAGCTCCTTGACGGTCGCCCAGGTGGACTCGCTCATGGGATGGTTGTCGTTCTTGTAGCCGTCGCTGGTCCACCACACGGTGTCCTTGGAGTTGGCGTCCATAACGATGTACTTGTCTTTGGGGGAGCGGCCGGTGTACACGCCGGTCATGACGTTGACAGCGCCCAGCTCGGTGAGCTGACCCTTTTCGTAGCCGGTGAGGGTGGGATCCATCTCGGCGTCGAACAGCGCCTCATAAGAGGGGTTGTGGACGATCTCGGTGGTACCGGAGATACCATAATGCTTCAAGTCGATTGCCATAATACAGTAACCTCTTTCACTATAATATAGATATGGGAGTCAGGCCAAACCGTTTTTCTGCTCTCTGGCTCGGTTTCCCATATTTTTCGATTGTATCATACACTATCGATATAAAAAAATCAATATAAAAATGTGTGAATTTTTTACTTCCGCCGGGGCAGGCGCTTCAAAAGCTGTTCGCCCCAGGTGAACATAATGGCCGCAATCAGCGACAGCACCGCCACCGCAAAGGGCTGAATCCAAGCCTCGGCGTTTTCCAAAAAAACGGTCAGCATCGCAGGGCGGCAGAATCTGGTGTAGACGGAGAGAATCTGCATGTGCAGGATATAGACGTAGGTCGACCACGCGCCGAATTTCCCCACGCAGGCAGCAAGGAACCCCCGCTCCTTTGTGACCGTGGGATGGTATGTCATGAACAGCAGCAGCGCCGGAATCTCCAGCAATGTACCCATGGCCGCCTGCCCCATGCCTACCGTAAAATACTGCATGATTCCAAGAATAAAGCCCGCCAATGCCAGCGCCAGGAGCTTGCCGGAGGTGAGATTAAAATTTGTGAGGATACGATCCTGATATTCCCGCAGGAAAATGCCCAGGGTAAACATGGGCAGACCGCAGAAAAAGCCGTTGCGGTACAGCAGATACGGCACGTTCATTCCCGCCACGGCGGCCAGGCACCCCAGGGCGAGGAAGACTGCAAAAAGACTGAATGCCGCGTAATACAGCGGCCGGTAATTCACCGGCTTGTCCCCGAAAAAGCGGACGTAGAGATACAGAATCAGGTAGCACAGACACGCGGACGTCAGATACCAGAGCTGTCCGTTCCGGGGATCCTGCTGCAAAATCAGCCAGTTCATGATTTCTTCCCATTTAGGGAAATAGGTAATCAGAAACGCTACAGAACTACCGCCGGTGAGTTCTGTGGTAATTATCCCAAAAGCCACCGAGGCCAACATTGCTACAAGGTAAAGCCGCAAAAGATGTTTTATCCGACGGGTCAACGTCCGTTGACTTGCGCCATAGTTAAAATATCCGGTAATGGCAAAAAATAAAGGCACTGCGCTGTTGGTAAGGACAAACATCAGTCCCTGCGCCTTGCTGCTCGGGAAGGAAACGTGCAGGAACACCACAAAAATAGCTGCCACCATCTTGAAGCATTCCATGGACTGATTTCTGACCTGGGTACTCGGGGGGGGGGGACAATACGTTTGGTCGTCATATCGGTTCTCTCCTTTTTGCTTATTTTCAACAGTCTAGCATACTTCCGCCGAAAACGCAACTGCGGTCGGCAATTTACGGACGCCGCCCACCGCCCCCATTCCCTAATCTTCGGCAAAGAAACGATATAAATATACCGAAAAAGCAAAAAAATGTATTTACAACCTTTCCCCCTTGTGGTAGTATATATCTTGGTGGGAGTTGGGACTTCCCCCGTTTCCCCTTCGTGTTTTTAACCATGATCCGCTTCCCGGCTCTTGGTCTAAAAATATACGGGCAAATCGGCACCCCCGATGCGTCCACTTAAATTCCATCTACGGAGGTTACATACAAATGGCTCAAAAAGTTCAGTTTGTGGAGACCGTGCTGCGTGATGCAAATCAGTCTCTCATCGCAACCCGCCTGCCTTACGACAAGTTTGCTCCCATGTTGGAGACCATCGATAAGACCGGCTACTACGCAGTTGAGTGCTGGGGCGGCGCTACCTTTGACGTCTGCCTGCGCTACCTGAACGAAGATCCCTGGGAGCGTCTGCGCAAGATCCGCGCCGCCGTGCCCAACACCAAGCTGCAGATGCTGCTGCGCGGTCAGAACGTTCTGGGTTACTCCCACTACCCCGATGACTTTGTCAAACTCTTCGTGCAGAAGTCTGTGGAAAACGGCATTGACATCATCCGCATCTTCGACGCCCTCAACGATACGAACAACCTGAAGGTCGCCATGGAAGCCACCGTAAAGGCCGGCGCCATCGCCTCCGGCACTCTGTCCTACACCACCTCTCCCGTCCACACCCAGAAGAAGTACGTGGAAATGGTGAAGGAGCTGAAGGAAATGGGCGCCTCCACCATCTGCATCAAGGATATGGCCGGTATCATGGGTCCCAAGGAAGCTTACGATCTGGTTTCCGCCATCAAGGACGCCGCTCCCGAGCTGCCCATCGACCTGCATACCCACTCCACCACCGGTCTTGCCTTCATGACCTACCTGAAGGCCGTGGAAGCCGGCGTGGACATTATCGACACCGCCATTTCTCCCTTCTCCGGCGGCACCTCCCAGCCTGCCACCGAGACCCTGGCCTACGCGCTGCGTCAGCTGGGCTACGAGGTCGATCTGGACGACAAGTGCACCAAGAAGATGGCCGACTACTTCAAGGTCGTCCGTGACGACTACATCAAGGACGGCACCCTGATGCCCAAGTCCATGGCCACCGACACCCAGTGCCTGACCTATCAGATTCCCGGCGGTATGCTCAGCAATCTGCTCAGCCAGCTGAAGCAGGTCAACGCCCTCGACCGCTTCGACGAGGTTCTGGTGGAGACGCCCAAGGTTCGTAAGGACATGGGTTATCCCCCGCTGGTCACCCCCACCTCTCAGATGGTCGGCGTGCAGGCCGTGCGCAACGTGCTGGACGGCCAGCGCTACAAGTCCGTCTCCAAGGAGATCAAGGCTTACTGCCGCGGCGAGTACGGCCGTACTCCCGCGCCCATCGACCCCGAAATCCAGAAGCAGATCCTGGGCGACGAGCAGCCTCTGACCGTCCGCTACGCCGACACCCTGGAGCCTGTCGTGGACAAGACCCGGGAGAAGCTGGGCGATCTGGCCCGCTCCGACGAGGACGTGCTGAGCTACATTGCCTTCCCCAACCTGGCCGAGAAGTTCTTCGAGGAACGCAAGGCCAAGGAAGAGAACGTTGCTACCTACTCCATCGTGGAGTGCTAAGGAGGTACCGTTATGGTGTTAACTTCCACTTTGACGGATATCGGCTTTGTTGACGCCGCCGTCGTCGCGCTGCTGGGCTACGCCGTGGTATTCTTCGGCCTGGTTCTGCTGATGTGCGTCGTCATCGGCATGGGCAAGATCTTCATCGCCAAGGAGAAGAAGGTTGCCGCCCACTCTGACGCCGCCAAGGCCGCCATTGCCGCCGT
>ERZ791802.2414-NODE-2414-length-11317-cov-3.500444_pt1 | contig 11317 bp, 7 predicted proteins | sample MGYA00510308_ERZ791802 | MGnify/ENA primary metagenome ERZ791802 (study PRJEB30046, sample SAMN00792028) | human gut metagenome | study: EMG produced TPA metagenomics assembly of the A metagenome-wide association study of gut microbiota in type 2...
GCTTGCCGCAGCCGCTTGATTATTATCCAATAACACGTAAGAACGTCCTTTCTCAAACAAGGCATCGTCCACATATTGTGATTCCGGGAACTCACGGATCAAGCGATCCATCACGCTGATCTTTCCCTTATAATCTTTCTGCAATCCCAGCAAGAAGCCCTTCTGATACACCGAATAATCTCCGGCGGACGGTTGCAATTGCGCCGCACGGGTATAATTCTCTTCCGCCATAGCGAACTGACGGTTGTGGAATAAACAATCGCCGATACGATTATAAGCGTCCGCATAAGCCGGAGTCTGCTGATTGCTTTCCAAATTCACGTATTGACGGAAGCGGTTCAACGCCTCGCCATACTCTTTCAATTTGAAGTAGCTGTAACCTAAGTTATAATGTGCCAAGGCATACATATCCGTATTACGTTGGCGGGTATTATTCAAATAGGTACGATAATCGGAAATCGCCTTGTTATACTCACCTTGGCGATAATAAGATTCCCCACGCCAGAAATAAGCGTCGTTACGAGATTCCAGATTATAAGCGCCCAACGAAATCGCACGGCTGAAAAGATCGACCGCCTTATCCAATTCCATATTCGTGAACGCCTGCGTTCCCAACTGGAATAAGATATCTTGCTTCGCCTCCAAGATCTTCGTGCTCGGATGCTTGATCTTATCGATAGAGTTCAGAGCCGCTTGATAGTTCTTGGTAGTCAAATAAACCTCCACCAGATAATCGTTTACCTTATCGGCATATTTGGAATTCGGGAAATCATTCAAGAAATCCTCGAAGATTGTCACCGACTCGCCAAAGCCAGTGAAAGCGGTCTCGTGGATCAATAAAGCGTAATTATACATAGCCGCCTCTTTCACTTGCTTATCGAAAGAAGAAGTCGCGGCAGCCTCGAAGGCCATACGGGCGTTATTCTTATCTTTTAATTTCAGATAACTTTGCCCCAGATACAGATAAGCGTTCTGCGAAAGGGCATCGTTCTCACGTACGGTCCGCCCCAAAGCGTTCACGGCGCTACTGTAATTACCCTTATTGTAATAACATACGCCCAAGATATATAAATCGCCCCTCAACGGGCTATCCGTCGAGGATACATATTTACTCAGCATATTAATCGCCTGATCCTCATTTCCCAGATGATAGTAGGCGTTACCCATGATACGGTAAACCTCGCTATTGTTCTCGCTATCCGGATAAGAGGCTAGCAATTCCTTACCTTCGCTGATCACTTTCTCGTATTTATTCTGGATAAAATAAATTTGCGTGATATAGTACAAAGATCGCTCCTTATAATCAGGCAAGTCCTTCAAGCGGGTAAATTCCACCAAGGCATTGTTGTATTTACCGGTTGCGTAATCGATATAAGCGACATAATAGGTAGATGCTTCCCGGTACTTCGTTCCGATCTGCTCGATCCGTGCGAAATAACCACGGGCCTTCTCCATATCCCCAATTTGCAACAAGGAATAAGCCAAACGGAAACAATAAACCTCCTGTTGTTCCGGACTTAGCATATCAATGTTCGATTCGTTAAACCAAAAGATAGCTTTCTGATATTCTCCCTGTCCGAAATGGGCGGAACCGATCAAGAAGTTCACCTCGTCCGCATGACGGGAAGCCGGGTACACATCCAGATAATCTTTCAATAACTCAACGGCATTGGGACGGCCTTGCTCATAAGCGGAGTAGACCAACATATAATCGGCTTCTTGAATCAAGTCGGCATCCGTGGAATGCTGTTTATACGCCTCCAGCTTATCGATGCAACCTGAATAATTCTTCAAACTAAACAACTCCTTGCCTTCGACAAACAAACGGTTCGGCGCATCAAATTGATACGATCTCTGCCCGCTTGCCATGTGGCTGCCTACTACCAGACACAGCGGAATAAGTATTCTTTTCATCACTCATTTGCTTTTTAATACAAGCACTTACTTCAGTGCCTATTCGTTCTAATTCGCAAATATAAGTAATATGCGCCAAACAGCAGGCAAGTTCTATCAATATTTACCAAGATAGATCGGTACCGCCTTTCGGATAGAGTCTAAACCGAAGTCTTCCGGATTCACATCCTCCGGGTGAAGGATCACGATCTCGGCGGCATCATCTTCCGCATGCACGTTATTGAAATCATCTACCAAACACTCATAAAACATATCCAGCGTATGCACCTCAAAGCCGGAATACATATATAAATTAGGCAAGGAAAACAAATAACGACAATTCTGGATATGCAACCCCGTCTCCTCCCTTACTTCCCGGCGAGCGGCCTCCTCCCCCGACTCAAACATATCGACGAAGCCACCGGGCAAATCCAATGTACCCTTAGCCGGCTCTTTTCCTCGGCGAACCAGCAATAACTCCCCCTTAGCGTTCTTTATGAAACAAGCGACAGCCGACGACGGGTTGAAATAATAAACAAAACCGCACGCCATACATTTTTTCGCTTTCTCGTTATGTTCCACGAAAGCTTTTGCCCCGCAAACCGGGCAAAACTGAAATTGATACAACGGATGTCTCATACTTTATGATTTATAATTCAATTAAAAACAACAAGCCGCACCTAAATATAGATGCGGCTTGCCTTATTTCGCAAATGTCTTTTCGTTATACGCAAAACCGGATTTAGACTTCCAAACCAGCGCTTTGGTCTCTTACTTCCCAACCCAAAGCACTTGCTCCTAATACGGCAGCATCGCTCTCTTTCAATTGAGAGAATAATAATTTAGTCTTGCCTTCGAACACTTTCAACATATTTTTCTCCATTGAACGTTTAATCGGGTTCATGATCAAATCACCAGCTTTCGTAAGACCGCCAAACAAAATGATAGCCTCCGGGCTAGAGAATGCTACGAAATCAGCGAAAGCCTCTCCCAACATAGAGCCGGTAGCCTCGAAAATCTCAAGAGCGATCTTATCATTCTTCATAGCTGCGTCGTATACGTCTTTTGAAGTGATTTCATCCGGATCCAAGTCGCGAAGAACACTCTCGTCCTTACGGATTTCCAGATATTCACGAGCCGTACGAGCCACACCGGTAGCTGAAGCATAAGCCTCCAGACATCCTTGGCGACCGCAACCGCACTGACGACCATTGTTACGACGCATGATAACGTGGCCCAACTCGCCGGCAAAACCGTCATGTCCGTATACCAAGTTACCACCGATTACGATACCGCTACCCACGCCAGTACCCAAAGTGATCACGATAAAATCTTTCATACCGCGAGCGGCTCCATAAGTCATCTCACCGATAGCGGCAGCGTTGGCGTCGTTTGTTAAAGCAACAGGAATACCATCGATCTGTTCGCTGATCAATTGAGCCAAAGGAATCTTACCTTTCCAAGGCAAGTTCGGAGCGAATTCGATACATCCGTTGAAAAAGTTTCCGTTCGGAGCACCTACACCCACACCTTTAATCTTATCCGGACCACCAGCCTGATCAATAACAGACTTCAGACCTTTAGCAAGTTCCGCTACATAGTCATTAACGTCTGCATATTTACCAGTCTTAATTGATCCACTATACAAGATTGTTCCTCTTGCGTCAACTACACCAAAAACAGTGTTGGTACCACCTATATCGATACCTACTACATAAGGCTTCTCCATGATTTTATATTTAGGATTAATAATGATTTTCCTCTTTCTGGGTAGCAAATATAAGAGGTTTAACACAAGTTGCAATACGATTTGAAGAAAATTTTACAGATTCCTGTCATTTTATCTTCTTTTTTCGAAAACTTATGTTAAGCAACATTGTTATATAATAATGGAGAATTATCGCAACGGTAATATCTCGATCCAATAGTCATCCGGATCATTAATAAAATACAATCCCATCTTGGTATTCTCGAAGCAAACCGCTCCCATTTCCTTGTGGTATTTACGTACCTCCTCATAATCGCCGGCTACCCGGAAACAAAGATGGCTCTCATTGTCGCCTAGCTCATAAGGTTCTTTCCGGTCACGCAGCCAAGTCAGCTCCATCAAGAAACCGGTTTGCTCATCCGTTAAATAAACCAATATAAAAGAACCGTCTTCTGCGACCTTTCGATGATGCTCTTTCAATCCCAACGCTTTGTTATAAAAAGCGATACTTTTCTCCAAATCCAATACGTTAATATTGAAATGGTCAAATCTGCCTTTAACTTCCATACCTAAATAAATTTATATGTTTTCTAAAACCTATACATTAATAATATATTATATATCGGTACCCTCACCCGGTACAGAAAGGACAACATACCGGCAACCTTTCGATTCGGCATACGGGGCAAAAGCCATGACCTCCGCCGGACGTTCCCAGAAATGCATCGGCACAAAGATACCGGTCTTTATCCGGTCGATGAATTGTTGGGCACCTCGCATAAAATCGGTCCCTAAGCGGGGATCTACCGGAAACATGACAACATCCATCGCCTGCGTATATTTCGCTATTATATCCAGTTCTTTCAGGTAATTCCCTTCCGCCTCCGCAACTTCCTGTGGAGTAGACTCATCTTTCCAATGCCAATTATTCAAGTCTCCGGCATGAAAAATCAGTTTACCTTGCGCCTCGATCAAAAAAGAGATACCGACATCGGTCGATCCGAACGCCCTAATCGTTAAATGCTCATCTTGGTACACATCTCCCTTCTTCATATAAAAAGCGTCCTCGGCTTTTGCCCGGCGGCGTTTCAAGATATCCTTGGAGAAAATATATTTGATATCGTCTTTCTCCTCTTTCCATTTCAACACGTCCGGATTAAAATGATCCGGATGGAAATGTGATGCCAAGACGTACAACGTCCCCGGACGTTTTAATAGCTCCCCACGCACAAACCCCTTCGCCGGGCCCGGATTCGTATCTTTGAAATAATCGATCAAGATGGAGAAGCCTTCCGCCTCTACAACAAACCCGCTATGATAAATATACACCAGTCTCATCCTATTCTCTTTATTTGTTTATTAAAAAACACCGAAACCCTCCGGGTTGTTGACTTCATGCCGCAAATATACAAAACGGTCAGACATATCACATGCCTGACCGATACAGATTATTAACCTACGATTTATTTCCAATTCTCATTCTGGACTAAAACGCCTTCCATGGTCACGATTTGATCATTCGGGATCGGAAGAGTTACCCATTTAGCGTTATAAACGCAGTTGGCAAACTTTCCGAGATGCCTCTTCTCGTAAGTGATATAATTACTTATCTCATCGTACGCTATTCCCCAACGAGCTAAGTCGTACCAGCGATGACCTTCCATCGCCAACTCTAATTTACGCTCGAAACGTAAAGCGGCTAAAGCACCATCCTTGCTGTTGAATTGCGAATCCGGATACAAACCTACACGATAATTAGCCGCAGCGTTCGAATCCAACTTCCCATTCACTTTATCATCCAAGACATAAGATGTAGAAGTGGGCAACATCGTGGCAGCATCAACGCCCTTCACATACGAGTTTGCCGCACGGGCACGTACCTCATTTATATACTTCCCGGCCTCCTTATAATTTCCGTCGTGAATCAAGACTTCGGCATACCAAAGTAAAACATCCGCATAACGGATCAAATGGTAATTCTTGGCTGTAGAACTCGTCTCCGTAGATACGCTCGTACCGCCTTTATCCGCTTTTTTCGGTTGCCGCTTCTTATTCATATAAGGACCACCATTCGCGATATCACGTACCCACCCATCCAAGATAGAAGGAACCGTCCAGTCCCAATAAGGGACATCAAAACGACCGGTACTGATATCCAGACGAGGATCGGTAAAAACCTCTAAATCCGTATGTGGAATATTATCTGTCAAGGTAGTCAACGCCGGTTTATCTTGATATGATTTATCCAGATACGGCAAACCACTCTCGTCTACGATATGTGAGTTTACCAACTCATAGGAAGGTTGATAGAAACCCCATCCGGATGTACCCATACCTCCCGGAGGAGCCGTATGCCATGAACCTTCGATAGAGTTCGTGATTACCTGAGAACCAGAGATAGTCCGCTGTATATCGAACACGGACTCACCGCTCCAATCGGCACTACCTGCCGTAAACAAATCCTCATAAGTATCCGCTAGTTTGAATTTCGTGCCATTATTATCCTGCCCATTCGCGATAATAGCCTCCAATAAAGCCTTGGCATCCGCCCAATGATCGGAAGTACCATTCGTACCGTTATAGGGTGAAGACTGATACAGCCTCAATTTTGCCAAGAAAGCGGCGGCGGCCCATTTATTGACACGCCCTTTATCGCTCGCCCAAATATCCGGCAAGTTATCATAAGCGAACTGTAAATCCTCAGCCACCTTATCCCATATGTAAATATAATTGCCAGACTCATCCACATTGGAAACTTTTGGGTTTACATCGCTAGCGAACTCCTCGCTTCCCACGTAAGGAATAGCGGCACCAAATAATTTCATTCCCTCAAAATGCCAGAATCCGCGGAAGAATCGGGCTTGGGCGATCGCTTCGGTATAAAAATCCTTTGATACGCCTTTTACGGAGGAAAGCTCGTCCTTGATTTTATCGATCATATTAATCACGTTGTTCGCACGATAGACACCTTCATAAACCACTTTCCATTTGGTATTCAAATATCCGTTGTCCGTAGTGATCGCATACGTTTCCAAGTTCGTAAAGTCAGACTGGTCCGTAAACGTAGACCCTTTATTCGCGCTTCCACCCAGTACATCGCCATAGGCATAATTTGTCAAAGGAGCCGCAAAATACTCCTGTGTAAGCATCGATGAATACATTCCTGTAATCGCATAATTTACGCCTTCCTGATTCAGTAACTCTTCTTCACTGACCGCACCCACCGGCTTCACATCCAAGAAGTCAGAGCAAGAGGTCATCGCTCCTAATGAAGACGCCACTAACATTGAATATATAAATAGTCTTTTCATACTGTTTTTTTTAATCGTTATCAATATCCTTATCGAAAATCCTTTTAGAAAGAAATATTCACGCCTAAAATGAACTGGCGTGGCATACCATAAGAACCGTAGTCGATACCTTTCATCATATCGTTACTGCTATCTTCATTATTGCTACGAACCTCCGGATCCAAACCTGAATAGCCTGTTAATGTAAACACATTGGAAACCTGACCGTAAACACGAATCTTCTCAAATTTGATCTTATTCAAGATACTCTTTGGCAACGTATAACCGAGCGTCAATGTCTGCATACGCAAGTATGAACCGTCTTCTATATAAGTAGAATTGGATTCATTAGCCGCCTCCGTACCTTCATTAGATGTACCAGCCCATAATGGATAGATACCATCCGGGTTTGTAACGGGATCCCAAGAGTTTTCCAAGCGATCTTTAGAGAAGTTACTTTGTAATGCCCCGAAATGCGTATAATACTGATAATGTTTATACAAGTCGTTACCTACAGAGAAATAAAGGTATGTACTCAAATCAAAACCTTTCCAACCAACACTAAGGTTCACACCTCCCGTGAAGTCCGGATGCGGATTACCGATAATCGTACGGTCTTCCGCCCCAATCTTTCCATCTCCGTTCACGTCACGAATCTTATAACGACCTACCCATGATTGAGGATTCAAGCTGGCCTCGTCCGCCACGGCATACGGTAAAATCGTTTTTCCATCCGCGGTCTTATAGTTCAGCACATCTTGTTCACTCGTATAGATTCCGTCCACTTGATAACCGTAGAACATCGCTACCGGTTGACCAACCGTGGTGATGTTTACCTTACTCAAACGCGTATTCGTAAATAGATCCGAGGAACCTAATTGGGTAACCTTATTCTTATAGGTTGAGATATTGGCGTTTACCGAGTAACTAAAATCACCGACTTTATCTCTCCAGCCCACACTGAAATCAAGACCTTTATTCTGCATATCGCCAATATTGATCTTTGGCTTAGTAGCGTTACCGGCCAAAGCGGACCAGTTAGCGTTCACCAACAAATCTGAAGTCTTCTTAATATAATAATCGATACTTCCGGTCAAACGATTATTCAACGCCGTTACGTCTAAACCGACGTTAAACATCTTGGTTGTTTCCCACTTAGCATTCACATCACCCAGATTTGAGATCGCATAGCCCGGAGACGCCCCTGAATCCGCACCTGTGATTCCATATAAATAATCATTTCCGGTCGCATATTGAAACGCATAATTATAGGCTCCGATATTAGAGTTACCGGTCGTTCCATAACCCGCACGCACCTTTAAATCATCCAACCACGTACGTGTCTTTTCCATAAAGACCTCATCCGACATACGCCAGCCTAAAGAAAGAGAAGGGAATGTACCCCAGCGGTTATCCTCGCCAAACCGGGAAGAAGCATCCCGGCGAACCGTTACAGTTGCCAAGTATTTACCTTTATAGGAATAATCGCCACGGAAAAACAAGCCGAACATCGTACTTTTATCAAACATTTTTCCTTCATTCTTCATATTGTCGGAAGAACCATTGTTTAATATCCATGTATTGGGATTATTCTCGAAGATATAATCATAGCGAATGGCTTTCATACTTCGTCCCACACCAAATTTCATAGCTTCCGTACCGATCATAAATGTCACGTCATGATCTTCATTGAATTTCGTCTTATAAGTCGCCGTATTGGTCCACTGATAATCCAACCTCCAATTCGCGTTTTCCTCCAGATAATTTTGAGATTGCCCCTCTTTATTGGTAGCGATCGTCTTCTCACTCAACGCTTGGCTCCACATACCCATCAAACGAACACTGAACTGCGTACGAAGACTCAGGCCTTTGATCGGTTTCAACTCGGCGAAAGCCGCACTTTGCAATCGCATGAAACGAGTCCAATCATCCTGTTGATTCATGGCTGTCTGATAAGCCGTATTCGCACGTCCACCTTCCGAGGCCTGTGATCCCGCATAATCGCCACCTACATTATAAACAGGTACCCATGGCTGGATCGTATATGTTTGGGCGAATACGCTCGCATCCCCTTGACGACCCCGCTCACCGCCCATCTCCATTACGGCGATATTGGAATTCTGGCCTATCGTGAAATATTTATTCGCGTTATAAGTAGAGTTGGCACGCAGTGAATAACGTTTAAAGAAAGAAGAGATAATCGTTCCTTCCCGATTAGTATAGCCTAAAGAAGCCGAGTAAGTTCCTTTCTCTCCACCTCCTAATAAAGAGATCTGATGATCCTGTACTTTACCCGTACGAGTCACCATATCATACCAATTCGTTCCTTTCTGGGCCTCCGCTTCCGAATATCCATCTTCCAACATCTGGTAATAAGCGGAGCGTGACCACGAATTACTACCATCCGGTTTATAGGAAGCCACCCACGCATCGATACTACCAAACTGCGAGATTACTTGATCTTTTGATAAACCAGCCGGTTTAATCGCATAAGGCATCGTCAATTCATCTTTATCGTTCAACGATCCGAATTGAGGATGAGCGGTGGGTGTTTGTCCGCGATAATCCCGCACGTTTCTCATACCTTGTGCTTGCCATTCCATCGCCTCCCATCCATTCAACAAATCATAACCACTATTCGCCATCTTCGCCACACCAAAGTAACCATCATAAGATACTCGTACCCGGCCGCTTTTAGTTCCTTGCTTTGTCGTGATAATGATTACACCATTCGCTCCTTGCGCACCGTAGATCGCAGTAGCGGAAGCATCTTTCAAGACTTGCAAAGACTCGATATCATTCGGATTGACCGCATCGATATCCACATTCGAGACACCGTCCACAACAATCAATGGGTCCGAACCATTCAACGAGCCGACACCACGGATACGGATAGTCGTCTCACCACTAGGTCCACCCGAGTTCGAGATATACACACCGGAAGCCTTTCCTTGCAAGGCTTCTGAGAATGTCGCTACCGGAGTCTCCTTCAACTCTTCCGTAGATACGACAGCGACAGATCCCGTAATCTTTCTTCGCTTGGGTACCATAACCTACAACAACGACCTCATCCAAGGCTTGTGTGTCTTCCGCTAATTTTACTTTGATATTGTTCTGGCTATTCTTCAGAGAGATCTCTTGAGTTACATAGCCAATGTAAGATACCACCAATATGGTATTATCCGGCACACCATCAAGTATGACCCGTCCGTCCATATCGGAAATATTTCCGATAGTTGTCCCTTTAATAAGGACATTCGCTCCAACAATTGGTCCAGCTTTGTCTGAAATAGTGCAAGTGACTCTACGTCCATCTTGTTGCAGGGCATTGCCCCTTACGTCTGGTACTAAATCGCCTACTTCTGTGGCCATAACTGGACTTGTGCCACATAGAAACAAAGAGGCTCCTAGAAACACCTGTTTCCATAATACTACATTTCTCATACAAATTTAGAATTTAAGGTATAAATCAATAAAAAACACAATCTAACAGCAAAATGATCTTTCTATATACAATAACATTCTAGATTTCAGCAAATTCTTGAATACTTATGGTCTAAATGTTTTTTCATAAAACGACTAATCGAAACGATCGTTTCTATTAGTCGTTTGTAAAGGTCTGTTTTTTTTTCGACACGTGCAACTTTTTGTTGATTTTTTTTTATTTTATCTTATTGCTAATGGGAGAGATAACCCTTCATCGATCTAAAAAAAGATTTTCTTTTTCAAATCATCATTTCCTCTTTTCAAAAACGCAAGATTTAAACGATCGTTTAGACTAGTCGTTTTTTTAGTATTATGAAAGATAGCAAGAAGCGGCTTTTATCATTAAAGACATGATAATGAAGAAGCTACACAAATGAAGTTGAGAAGAAGAGAATGATGTTTGCCTATTTTGAGATGTAAACAGATGTAACATACCCTAGAGGTATGGCAGAGTAGTGAATTCATTTTGTTAAAAGTCTGTGTTTTTTATTTTATTATACCTTAAATTCTAAATTTGTATGAGAAATGTTGTATCATGGAAGCCATTAGTCTTAGGAGCTTCTTTTCTTCTGTACGGAGCCGGAACTGCTTTTGCTACAGAAACAGATTATTTGTATCCAACATCCAGTACAGGACTTATGAGCGTACAGCAAGATGGACGACAAGTTAACTGTACCATCGTAGACAAATCTGGCCCTATCCTCGGAGCTAATGTAGTCGTAAAAGGGACTACTATCGGAAACATCTCGGACATGGACGGTCGTGCTATAATCGACAATGTGCCCGCAAACGCAGTCTTAGTAGTATCTTACATCGGATACGTAACTCAAGAAGTGCATCTTAAAGATAACCAGACCTCTATCAAAATTACATTAGTAGAAGACTCCCAAGCCTTGGACGAGGTTGTCGTAACGGGTTATAGTACCCAAGCGAAGAAAGA
>ERZ791802.2419-NODE-2419-length-11306-cov-12.113057_pt1 | contig 11306 bp, 7 predicted proteins | sample MGYA00510308_ERZ791802 | MGnify/ENA primary metagenome ERZ791802 (study PRJEB30046, sample SAMN00792028) | human gut metagenome | study: EMG produced TPA metagenomics assembly of the A metagenome-wide association study of gut microbiota in type 2...
TACGAGGCGATGGGATATAAAGATTCTATGCCGGATGGAATGGTTATAGAAGAAATAAATACGTTACTTGACCGTATCACTCCCCTTCTTCGTCCCCGTTTTTTCTTTTTCCTCACTGACGGACTGCTTGACACTGAAAAAGCAACACTGACTGTAAAAGATACGGTTCTCTCAATCGGTAAAACCATTGCCCGCCAATTACGGGGTTCGGAAGCTTTTGCCTTTTTTACCGCAACTGCCGGAGTTGAATTTGAGGAGTTCCAACATCTCCTCCAGCAAGAGGACGACATGGTGAAAGTATATATAGCAGACTCATTGGGGAGCATCATTGCAGAAAAGGCTGCTGATTGCATGGAAGAGGAGTTGGCTGCATTTATCGAAAAGAGAGGTTGGAAGCACACTAACAGATACAGCCCCGGTTATTGCGGATGGCACGTATCGGAACAACAAAAACTATTCTCCTTATTTCCGGTCGCTTCGCCCTGTGGTATTCAGTTGACAGATTCCAGTCTAATGATTCCCATCAAATCTGTAAGTGGTATTATTGGAGTGGGTTCTCATGTCCGTAAGCTGGAATATACTTGCGGGCTGTGTACGTACGAAAATTGTTTTCGTAGAAAATAGTTTCACCACAGAGGACGCAGAGACACGGAGTCTTTTTATTATTAGATAATAATCTCTGCGTCCTCTGCGTCCTCTGTGGTGAATAAAAATTAGTGGCCATTGAAGAAGATGTAAAGCCCAATCATGGTCACAATAAGTAATCCCCATAGGATAAGAACAATTCGTGCAGGTTTGTCCTCTATCTTTTCCATATTCAAGATGCCCAATTGCGGAGACTTATCCCACAGGCTGACTACTATCATGCCTATTCCGATGATAACGAATAAGTAGAAGGAAAGCAGCATAAAATGAGGCCATGCATCATATTGTTCTGCCGGAAACACCCATAAATACAAGATTCCTACTCCGATACTGAACACTGTTCCCAATGTTAGAGCCATATTAGCAGCCAGAGTAGTGGTGCGTTTCCAGAACACGCCAAAGAGAAATACAGCTGCCATCGGAGGAGCTATAAATCCCAGTACAGACTGGAAAACATTAAATAGATTCAGTCCCTTGATGCTGTCGATCGCTATGGTTATTATCACAGAAATCAGTGCACCGACTACCGTAACCACTTGTCCCACTCTGATAATCTCTTTCTGCTTGGCCTGCGGTCGGATTTTCTTCACATAGATATCCATCGTGAATACCGTACTTAATGCATTCAAAGCAGAGCCGACAGTACTTACCAATGCTGCTGTCAATACAGCCAATACCAAGCCAACCATTCCTGTCGGGAACAGATGAGTCACCATTGTCATGTAAGCCTCATCGGGATTCTCCAATTGTGGGAATAAAGCGAGGCAGATAATGCCGGGAAGAATGTAAAGAGGTACATCTAATATTTTCAACCATCCGGTAAAGTTGGTTCCCATCTGTCCTTCTTTGAGATTCTTGGCAGCAAGAACCGGTTGCACCATCGACTGATCCGTACACCAAAACCAAACTCCCATAATAGGATAACCCAGGATAATAGGTAGCCGGGTCATCATTTGGATGGAAAAGATTCCAGTAATCCGCTGGAACGGCGTCCACCAGTGCTCCTACACCACCCACTTTATAGATTCCCATGATAGCCAGTGTGGCTGATACTACAATCAACAGTATCATTTGATATACATTCGTGTAGGCCACAGCTTTCAGTCCGCCAAGCATTGTGAAGAAAGCGGAGATGACAAGTAACAGCAATGCCGATTGCCACATAGGAATATCGAAGACCTGACGGATCAGGACTCCACCGGCAAATAAAGTCAATGCAAGCCATGAAATAAGAATGGTAATAATGGTATACCAGGCAAGGATGTTACGGGTAGATTGTCCGAAACGTTTTCCCATAAATTCGGGCAATGTCGTGATGCGACTACCCAAATATCGGGGAGCAAAGACAAAAGCAAGCAGACATATAAAGACAAATGCATACCAGGCATAATTCCCCGAAACAATACCAGTAGTAAATCCGGCACTTGCGGAAGCTATCAACATGGAAGGTCCGACATTCGTCCCCCACATGGAGAAGCCGATATGATACCATCTCAACGAATTCTCCGCAAGGAAAAGACTACTCCCCTTTTTTCGTTTTGAACTTGCCCATATACCAATAGCTATCAAAATCAGGAAGTAGGCAATCAGAATACTCCAATCTAATGTCTCTAAAAATTTCACATGCATAATTCAAGTATTAAATAAGTAACGTAAGTTTAAATCTAATTTTCTTTAGGCAAGGATTACATGGATTTCACGGTTTTAATAGGCTATGTAATTAAGAGCCGTGTTGATCCGTGTAATCCGTGCCTTTTTATTCTATTTTTTATTTCCAATCAGTTCTTTGGCAACTGCTACAGCTGTATTCGCATTGTCATTATATCCGTCCGCACCGATTTCGTCAGCAAACCCCTGACTGACGGGTGCTCCGCCAATCATCACTTTCACTTGATTACGAATACCGGCCTCTTCCAATGCCTGAATAACCTCTTTCATATACGTCATGGTAGTAGTCAGCAATGCGCTCATGCACAAGATGTCAGCATGGTTTTCCTTCACAGCTTCCACAAACTTGTCACAAGTCACATCAATACCAATATTAATGACTTCAAAGCCGCAACCCTCCAGCATGGAAGCCACTAGGTTTTTACCAATATCATGGAGATCTCCTTTCACTGTACCGATGACAATCTTACCGATTGTAGTGGAAGCACTTCCTGCCAATAAAGGTTTCAGTAGCTCCAAAGCCCCTTTCATGGCACGTCCTGCCATCAACAGTTGAGGAACAAAAGCTTTTCCATCCTGGAAACGTTGTCCCACTTCGCCCATTGCTTTAATCATATAATTATTGATAATCATTTGGGGAGCTACTCCTTCCGCAATGGCTTGCCGGGTGATTTCAACCGCAGGTTCCAGTTTCCCGGCAACAATGGCTTCATACAGAGGTTTCAGTTTATCCTCTTCCAGGTGTTGTTCTTCCCGTATACAAATACGTTCCTGTCCGGTAGCTGCCAAGTCGGCATCCTGTTGATGTTCATTGGTATTTACAGAAGTAGAAGAACCGGTATATTCTTCAACAATCCGCATGGCCTGTTCCACTTCCTTTTCGTTATGGAAATCCATTTCCAAATGTATACCGTCCACGCCGATATGATCCAATAGGGGTTTTAGTTCGTCTAATGTCACCCAGCAAGCCATCACGCTCTTTCCTCCTGCCAGAATCTTCTTATACAGATCGTACCATTTGGGAGATCCTCCTTGTGGTTCGCCCACTCCGGGGGTCCATTGAATCGCATTCAATTCTTCAATTTCAAGCAAGGCAGGCAGGTGATGCATAGCTCCCACTCCATCCAGATGATAAAGGGTATAATCAATCTTCTGACATTGTTCACGAATAAAAGGTTGCACAAACCGGCGATAATCATCCTGACTAATCATGGTTGAAATATCACTTTGCAGTTTACTCATCTTTCCGGGAGCCCAAGACGAGAAATAACAGAAAGCCATCTCGTCGCCTTCACGGATGATGTCGTATAGTTCATCAAATACTTTGAAGTAGATGTCGTTAATTTGCTGCATCTGTTGTTCCAGGATTTCGGGCTGCATCACTGTGTCCAATAATACCCTATCCGTTCCTTTCAGTGCGGCCAGGACATCCAGTCCTTCCATCAGGTCGGGCATACCGACAAAGTAGTGTCCGTTGGCTTTCGCTTTACAGGCTTTCAGGAGTTCTTTATGAAGAATCCAGTTCGGGTGTTCGGGGTTAAAGACTATTTCATCGGTGAAATCCGGGTTGGGATGAATCCAAATGGTATCTTCCCCACCTTCAAACACTCCGCCTAAGATGGCGGCCAGTGAGCCGGGGCCCAGTTGGGTATTCGCAACCGGAAGAATATCCGCTTTCAGACTGCTGTGCGCTACGTACCAGTCCAGATATTCAGCTCTCCATTGAGGGTCGAACCACTTTTGCGACAAATCTTTTGCCGGTGCGGGAGGTGTTATCTCTGCATGTGGTTGCACTCCTTCCTGGAAGTGCTCCCACATATTGAGAATGATTCCTTTATGGTTCCACCAATTTATATAACGTTGTTTTGTTTCTTCTAAATTACTCTTCCATGTTTTCATACTATACTAAATTAATTAATTTTCTACCACAATCTATCATAGTCCACCACAGATTACACAGATTAACACAGATATGATTTATCTCCCCTTATCATCTGTGTCAATCTGTGTAATCTGTGGTGAACTATTCCAAAATCCTTTATAATCATTATCTATGCGTAAAGCCATGCTCTTGCTTAAATCCATTTCATCCGTACAGTCCACGTCTTCCGAATAGATGGGTATCACGGCATTTGCACGCACATATACGGGCATTTCTTCCAACGGAACATACACGTCTCTCAACCAGCATGCTCCTTCCAAATGTTCTCCCGTAAAGAAGTTCACCCATTTTCCTTCGGGAAGATAGATATCCCGACGGTTTTCGCTGTTCATCACCGGAGCTACCAGGAAATCATTGCCGAAATAGTATTCATCATCTATATGCCAACAAAGTTTATCTTCCGGATGATGCAGAATGAGTGCCTGCAAGAGCGGATAGCCGCTTTCTATGGCTAGTTTACTTTGTTCTACGATGTATGGAATGAGCGAATAACGCAATTTCCACCACTTTTTCACCAACGGAGCTATGGCCGGATAGTGCCAGGGTTCACGCTTATTGGTTCCGTGATAACGGATATGCGATGTGAATACGCCGAATTGAGTCCAACGCATGTACACATCATCTGCTACTACCGAGTTCATAAAATTGGGCAATGTATGGAAGCCGGGAACATCATGGCTCCAAAAAGCAAATCCCGACAGGCCGAAATGTAGACCGCCTTTCAGAGAACCTGCCATTCCATCCCAGGAACTACAGGAATCGCCTCCCCAATGCAAAGGATAACGCTGGCATCCCGCCCATGCGGAACGTGCCCAGACTATGCCGTCACCTGTCACTTCTTTCGTAATTTCGTAAGCGGCCTTTTGATAAAGCAGGGCATACAGGTTGTTCAACAATTCCGGCTTCATACCTTTATAGAGGGCGTCCATGTGAATGTTTTCACCGAAATCGGTTTTGATACAGGTTACTCCCATATCCAGGAGTTGTTTCAATAGTCCTTTGTACCATTCGGTTGCTTTCGGATAAGTAAAGTCGATTGTTCCGGCATAATCCAGGGCGGAGAAGTTGGAACCATCGGTCGCTTGTTGTTTGGTCAATGGGGCTATATAATCATTGGCTCTGGCTTCATCAATCTGCTCTGCATTTTCTGCAACGTATGGAAGTTGCCATAAAGAGACACGATAGCCGTTCTTTTTCAACCGCCCGATGAATCCTTTCGGATCGGGGAACCGTTCTTCATTGAATTTCCATTCGCAGAGCCAATCGGTACGGAACCAGCCCGTATCCAGATGAATTACATCACAGGGATAGTGTTCGGCACGCATGCGGTCGCATATTTCGTCTACTTCATCGGCACTGAAATAAGTCATACGGCTCATCCAAACGCCAAAACTCCAAAGAGGAGGCATAGACGGATAGCCGGTCAGGTCACGATAACCGCGAAGAATATCTTCCATCGTATCACCGCCTATTACAAATACATCCAGCAATGCCTGGTCGCTTAGAAACTGTACGGAACGGGTGGAATGTCCGGCCAGCGAGAGCTTGCTATGAGCACATGTATGGTAGAATGTTCCATACATGCGGCTGGATAGATAGAAGGGGATATTCTTATAAGTACGCCGGTTATTGACTCCTTGCCCGTCCTGGTTTTTCAGGAAGAAAGTCTGTCCGCTCAAGTCCATTTTAAAGAAACGTTCTCCGGTTCCGGCAAAACATTCATCGGGCTTACATTCAAAAGAAAGCGTTGCCCGTTCTTTCCGACCATCGCGTTTGCAAAAGGCAACAGGTAACGCATCGTAACGGGGAGGCGAAAAATGGTCGTAGGCTGACAAGCGGATTTCACGCTTTCCATCAGGGTATAAAGTGATGTCAAGCGTTTCTTGAGGGTCGGGAAGCAATTCGCTCCATCGGTCTAATAGAGGCTCTTCCACATTGATAACGGCACGCTTCGTTCCGTCTTCCGTCGAAAGAATCCATTTTCCTTTTTGTTCTTTTATAAACAGGGGCACTTTCTGAATCCGGTCACTGAATTGTAGCATTTCCGACTCATCTGTCAGTACATAATCACCGAAGCCAAGAAACAGGCGGGTGATGCCGATGTTATACTGACGGATGATTAACGTATATTCCTCCTGGGGAACATCGGTATCCGCCATCATATCGTTAGCCAGCTTTTGCTTCTGAAAGGGAACTGTTACGTAAATATCTCCTTCCTTTTCATAAACAGCCGTTGGCTTGTATGCTTTCCAAAGCGACTCATTCCTTGATAACTCGGTATCGAAATCAAGGAAATCAAATAAGTGGTAGTTCGTTGGTTTCATCTATTTTATTGATTAAATATCGTTTATTGATTACTATAATTATCATATTAGTTTGAATGATTACCATACTAGTCTAGTTCTAATGATTATTACACTAGTTTATTGATTGCTATACTAGTACATTAATGACTATGTTAATCCATTGATTTGTTTCAATCTTGCTTTATTCTTCCGGCTTTGTATTTAATACTGTCCGCCACTTGAGGCCCGTTATTCTTCCACACGTTCTTTTTCCCGGGGCGGTTCGAATCAAAACGTTCAGCAGGACACCAGTTGTTTTCCATTGTATATCCGTCCGTAGCTTCATCCAGATAGATATAAAAAGCACGGTCATTCGTAGCGTAGGGTGCCTCGATTAAATGTTCGATCCGATTATTTCGCATGACGGAACCCGGCTGGTTGGAAAGAGTATACAGACCGCCTGCATCGTATAGCCGACGGGCAAAGTGATGTACATAGTTTGCTTCTATCCGGTTGTTACACATTCCGCTCTCCAGCGATGTCCATCCCCAGCCTACACAAATCCCTGAATAGTTCAGATGGCAGACTTCATTATGAGAAATATCCATGTTTCTGACATATCCGGCGCCGATACCTACACATCCCCAGTCTTCATTAGTCACATTACTGATGAAATTGTTTCTGATAGTAATATGGGAACATAATTCCCGTACGTCAGCAGGAATAAAAGGAATGTGCGTCTCAAATCCTCCGTCCGGAAATGCACCGACCAGTAAAGCCGTTCCTCCAATATCCGTAAATTGACAATCTTCGACACTCGATGCAGTAACGGCCCATTCATAATCCAGTCCGGTGGATGATAAATGACGGAACGTGCAATGCTTGAAATCAATATGCTCGGCACCTCTTACACGTATTGCCGTTTCGGGACGGGTGATCCAGGCTTGGTTCTCCAGTTCCGCTTTTTCCGGAAGCCCCGGTTCTTGTAGTTTATAGGCATCCAATAAAGGAAATCCCCCTTGCAAGGTGACGTGCCCCTGAAAAGAAGGACGCATCCAGGAGGTATGCGCAAAAGTAATTCCGTTAAATTGTATATGTTTTACCGGACGAGACAATGTACCGTCTATGGTCACTAAAGTTTCTAAGGTAGGGATAATCACTTCAGCTGTTTCCATATTTTCGCTCGCCTGCGGATAATAGTAAATCGTGCCGGAAGGATATTCCTGGAACCATTCACCGGGTTGGTCCAGCAATTCCAGTGCATTGATCAGGCAGAAGGAAGAATTTCCTTTCTCTCCTCCGATGACGGGTTGCGGCCAGGGATGCGCAAACTCCAGGTGACTTTCAGGTTCATGGAAGCGAACTACAGCTTGTCCGTCTTTCACGTCTATACTTTTCACGCGCAAAATAGCAATCGCCCAGCGTTGATGGACAATCATTTCCAGTTGACTGGCATTTTGTAGTCCAGTTATACTCTGTGATTCCCGGGAACTGTTCACATAAGAGGCAGGGATCGTTATCGTTTGTTCCTCCGGATTGAAGTCAATCATTCGTTCCATTCCTCCGTCAGGAAATTGCGCAGCTCTTTGAACTTTATTGCCATTCACCCACATTTGCCGGGTTTCGACTCTTCTATTTCCTATTAGGGGAACCTCTGCCGACCATATCTTCTGCCTCAACTCTTCAGGAATTGCCGGATTATCGCATCCACGCTTCCATCCTGTAACAGCAACTCCACCACTAATCACAGGGTGAGCACCATCTACCGCACAAATCACTGTTGGAGAATCGGGTGTCCCACTATCTTCCGAACGAAGAAACAGAGAATTGCGCTGGGCATAAACGCCCTCTTCCAAACGAATATAAATTCCTCCGGCTACTTCCGGCCGATTCAGTCTACGCCATTCACGAGCCTGCTTGATTGCCCGGTTTAATGTATTAAACGGGGCTTCCTTTGTCCCGGAATTCTTATCATTCCCCTGCAGGGATACATAAATTTCTCCCGCAAAAAGCAAGGGAAACCACCCCAAGAAAATGATAAAAGAAAGATAAGTAAAAGTCTTTTTCATGGTACTACCTCAATGTGCTACTTCAATAAAGACGAACACACATCGATTTAGTACTCTATGTAAAGGCAATAGATAGGTTATTCTTACGAATGTTTTACAACATCAAATAGGTTACCGAATAAGACCTATGATAAATTGATAGCAAAAATAACCGCAGACAACGAACTTCAGTAAAGTTCCGAATATAAATCCGAGTAAAGAGCCCACACCTGATTTGAGTGCCTGCGAGAACTCTTTATTTCCTAATAGTTCACCAATCACCGCTCCTAGAAACGGACCGAGAATAATCCCCCAAGGCAAGAAAAGAAGACCGACAAGAGTTCCTATGATACATCCCCAATTACCCCATTTACTACCGCCACTATATTTACTTCCCAGCATCGGAGTGAAATAATCCAATACCTGCAAAACAGCTACAATCAATAACCATACGATTAATTGTGTCGTAGAATATTGTACCTTATCCGTGAAGTGCAGAATGATCAACCCCACATAAGCAATAGGCGGACCGGGAAGAAACGGCAGAATACAACCTGCTAACCCGGCTATCATACAAAGGGCACTAATTACAATCAAAATAATGTCCAACATAGTCTGTTCTTTTTTTAGTTCTGCACAAAAATACAGTATCTTTCAATATATACAAGCTAACCTCGAGAATTATTTCCGCCACTTCACTGCTGTTTCAGAATAGCTTTGTCAGGGCTGTAGTTCTTTGTGTGAATGAGTTTTTCCAATACTTTTTTGAGGATGCCTCGTACCCAACAAGAACTTTTACTATCTTTGTGTCGTTAACGCTAAAGAAGCAAGTTGTTAAATAAGAAATCAGCAGGAGGACAGAAGATGGATCCAATGGAATATATAGTACCCAACAGAAAGCGTTTGCCTTACGGTATGATGAACTTCGCAGTCATCCGCCGCGAAGACTATTATTATGTAGACAAAACCCGCTTCATTCCTATGATAGAGCAGGCAGACCGGTTCTTTTTCTTCATCCGTCCCCGCCGCTTCGGCAAAAGCCTCACGCTGAACGTACTGCAACACTACTACGATGTGCGTACCCGCGATAAGTTCAACGACTTATTCGGCGACCTCTACATTGGGAAGCATCCCACAGCAAACCGCAACAGCTATCTGGTGCTTTACCTCAACTTTTCAGGTATCACCGGCGAACTGAACGATTATCGAAAAGGACTGGATGCACATTGCCAAATCCGCTTCGACTTCTTCTGTGAAGTCTATTCTGACCTCCTGCCACAAGGTATCAGAGAACGATTGGACGAAAAGGACGGGGCTGTCAACCAACTGGACTATTTGGTTTCGGAGTGCGAACGTGCCGGACAGAAAATGTATCTCTTCATCGACGAATACGACCACTTCACCAACGCCATCCTTTCCGATGCGGAAAGTTTGCACCGCTACACTGATGAAACGCATGGCGAAGGTTATCTGCGTGCTTTCTTCAATAAGGTGAAGGCAGGAACTTATTCCAGCATAGAGCGTTGTTTCATCACCGGCGTAAGCCCCGTAACGATGGATGACCTGACGAGTGGCTTCAACATCGGCACAAACTACTCACTTACCCCTCAATTTAACCAAATGATGGGGTTCACCGAAGAAGAAGTGCGCGAAATGCTGACTTATTATTCAACGAACAGCCCTTTCCGCCATACTGTTGACGAACTGATGGAAATAATGAAACCGTGGTACGACAATTATTGCTTCGCACAGGATTGTTACGGTGAAACTACCATGTACAACTCCAACATGGTGCTCTACTTCGTGAAGAATTACATAGATAACGGCAAAGCACCACGAGAAATGATAGAAGATAATATACGTATCGACTATGAAAAGCTGCGTATGCTCATTCGAAAGGATAAGGAGTTTGCACACGATGCTTCCGTCATTCAAACTTTAGTGAGTCAAGGTTATATCACTGGTGACCTGAAGAAAGGTTTCCCTGCCGTCAACATCACCAATCCGGACAATTTTATAAGCCTGCTCTACTATTTCGGAATGTTAACCATTAGCGGAATAGATAAAGGCAAGACCAAACTGACCATTCCGAACCTGGTGGTTCAAGAGCAGCTCTACACTTATTTGCTGAATACCTATAACGACGCAGACTTGAATTTCAGCAGCTACGAAAAGAGCGAACTTTCAAGTCAACTCGCCTATGATGGCAATTGGCAAGCCTATTTCGGTTACATTGCCGACTGCCTGAAACGTTATGCATCCCAGCGTGACAAGCAAAAGGGCGAATTCTTCGTTCACGGCTTCACCTTGGCCATGACTGCGCAAAACCGCTTCTACCGTCCTATCTCCGAGCAAGATACACAAGCGGGTTACGTCGATATTTTCCTCTGTCCCATGTTGGACATATATTCTGACATGAAGCACAGCTACATCGTTGAGTTGAAGTACGCCAAATATCGCGATTCTGAAAACCGTGTGGAGGAATTGCGTCAGGAAGCCATCGCCCAGGCCAACCGCTATGCCGACACGGACACGGTGAAACAAGCTATTGGCTCCACGCAACTACACAAGATTGTAGTGGTATATAAAGGTATGGAAATGCGGGTATGCGAAGAGTTATAATGAACAATCTCTTCACCCTTCACTTTTCCTTGTATTATCCTATCTATAAGCAGTTTATAGGTGAAGGGTGTTCCCTTCACCCATCCTTTCACGTTT
>ERZ791802.2433-NODE-2433-length-11214-cov-4.132091_pt1 | contig 11214 bp, 6 predicted proteins | sample MGYA00510308_ERZ791802 | MGnify/ENA primary metagenome ERZ791802 (study PRJEB30046, sample SAMN00792028) | human gut metagenome | study: EMG produced TPA metagenomics assembly of the A metagenome-wide association study of gut microbiota in type 2...
ATTGCGCTTCGGGAGAGGATACGGAGAAAAGGGAATCGACAAGCAGGGTATCACCGGGAGTACCGATACAACGGCTGATATAGATTTCTCTTCGGTCAATAGTCGGTTGCCCGATGGCGGCGGGATTATTAAAGACTACAACATCTTGTTGCCGGACAGATCGCTCGCACCAACGGTGATATGAGAACAGTGACATCAGCGGAACCCGCAGGCCGTAGCTCCATTTGTTGACCAGAATACGTTCACCCTGAAAAAGTGAATTCTCCATACCGGTGGAAGGGATAAGGCAGGATGTAAAAGCGAATCCCCGGAGCAGAAGCACGACGGCTATTGCTCCGGCGAATGCGAATATCCATTTGAATTTACGAATGTTCATCAATTTCTATCACCTTATCACTCTATCACGTCTGTATCCTTATCAGTCTACCCACTTGAAGAGGCGGTTCCAACGGATTTTTCCGTCAAACCATCCGCGGTCTTTGTCAAGTGACAGCCATACAACGATAGGTTTACCTACTACATGGTCTTCAGGAACGAATCCCCAATAGCGGGAGTCCGCAGAATTGTGGCGGTTGTCGCCCATCATCCAGTAATAGTCCATCTTAAAGGTATATTGATCGGTTTTCTCGCCGTTGATATAAATACCGTCCGGCTTGATCTCCAGTTTATTTCCTTCGTAAGCGACAATACAACGTTCGTAGATAGGCAGGTTATCTTCAGTCAGAGTGATAGTAGCACCTTTGGCGGGAATCCAGATCGGACCGTAGTTGTTACGGTTCCATTTGGTATGTAAGTTGAGCGGGTACATCTGTCCGGCATACTCTTCCGGTTCCATGACGATCTTGCTGATGAGCTTTTTGTTGCCGGACAATGTTTCGTACATTTTCTTCGTCAGCGGAAGATGATAAATAGGAGCCATCTTTCCTTGTGCATTCCGATTGTCCAGTCCGATCTGTCTGAAGGTTTCTTCCCATGAAGAATCATCATACAATGTCTGGTCTGCCTTGCTGATGCCTAATTCACGGAACATATCTTCCGTGATATACGGGCCTGTGGTCTGTACGAAGTAGTTGAACTGCAGATTTTCGGGATTCTCGATAGCCTTGCCGTCAATCATGACCTGACCGTCTACGATCTGCAGCGTATCTCCGGGCAGACCGACACAGCGTTTTACATAGTTTTCACGGCGGTCTACCGGACGATAAACGATCTCTCCGTAAACACGCGGATTCGATAGAATCTGCTGGCGACCGGCATTATAATACAAATCGTAAACAGCACGTTGCTGCTGGCGTGTCAGACTGTCCATCTCTATCTGCTTGGGATACAGGCGCTGACCTTCACCGTAGGCTATAGAGTAGAAATCTGTTTGCTGATTGTTGAGCGCTACCGTATCACCGGCAGGAAAGTTGAAGACAACAATGTCATTGAGTTTCACTTTTCCGAACCCGGGAACTCTTTTATATTTCCACTGAGGCCATTCGATATATGATTTGGTATTTAAAATAGGCAGCGTATGTTGCGCCAACGGCATGGAAAGCGGCGTATTCGGCACACGTGGCCCGTAGCTCATCTTACTGACGTACAGGAAGTCGCCTACCAGCAATGACTTTTCCAAAGACGAGGAAGGAATCTGATAGTTTTGGAAAATGTAGATATTGACAAAGTAGACAGCAACCAATGCAAAGACAATGGCATCTACCCAACTCATAACATTACGAACGGTAGGATTCTTCGATTTCTTCCAGAATGACCAGGGTATTTTCTTGGTGATATAAATATCGAAGATGAAAGGAAGGACAATCAGCCCCCACCAACTGCGTACCCAGATGAGGAAGGCGAGATAAAGGAGAATAGCAATGGTGCATTTGATCCATTGTGTGCGTGTGGCTTGTCTCATAATCTATATTCGTTTGATAGTGGCTTTGAAGCCTTATTCGTTTAAGAATGGGAATAAATCACTCATGCCCAGATATCCCTCATGTTGGGCCGTGTATTCGGCAGCAAGGATGGCTCCCAATACAAAGCCGCCGCGATTCTTGGCATCGTGCGTGATGGAAATGCTGTCTACTTCTGACTCGTAGCGGATGGTATGAATGCCGAAAACCTCTCCTTCACGGATCGAGTCGATAGGAAACTCGTTGGAAGCGCAGGCGTCGGTGCCGCTGACGGTACCGTCCGGTGCAAGGAGCGTTCCTTTTACCCATTTGTCTTTGCGGTCCATGTTTTCCAGTATGCCTTCAGCCAGTGTGATGGCAGTGCCGCTGGGTGCATCCAGTTTATGGATATGATGAGTCTCGCTCATAGTGACGTCATAACCGGGGAATTGATTCATTATTTTTGCCAGATACTTGTTGACAGATGAGAAGATGGCTACTCCAAGACTGAAGTTGGACGACCAGAAAAGGGTTTTTCCTCCTTCGGTACATAGCTTTTTGATTTCTTCGCCATGTTCCGCCATCCATCCTGTACTGCCTGATACTAATTTGACTCCGGCTTTGAAAGCTTTCATATAATTGCTGTAGGCTACCATCGGATTGGTGAACTCAATGGCTACGTCGGCGGACTTGAATGCTTCCGACTCAAAGTCTTCCTGATTATCAACATCAATAATGCAGACAATTTCGTGTCCGCGACTAAGGGCTGCCTTTTCAAGTTCCTTGCCCATTTTTCCATAACCGATCAACGCTATTTTCATTGTTTTCTGACTTATATTCAAAATAATAGTCGCAAAGATAAGATTTTTATTACATTTGCAGTGCACATTAACTTTCTGTTAACATGGAACACCTTCTCCACTACGTGTGGAAACATAAATTATTCCCTCTCAAAATACTGCAAACCACCAAAGGCTTACTGGTAGAAATTATCGATTCCGGACTGCAGAACCCTGATGCCGGTCCCGACTTCTTTAATGCGAAGCTGAAGATAGACGGTACATTGTGGGTGGGAAATATAGAGATACATACTCATTCTTCAGACTGGTACCGTCACGGTCACGACCATGATAAAGCATACGATTCTGTGATTCTGCATGTGGTGGCCGAGGCAGATGCCGAAGTAACCCGTTCCAACGGTGAGCAAATCCCCCAACTGCTATTGACCTGCCCCGAGAATGTACAAACCCATTATCATGAACTCTGCATTGCCGACCAATATCCTGCCTGCTACTCCATCATAGGGTCCTTATCCAAATTAACGATTCACTCCTGGCTGACGGCTCTTCAGACCGAACGACTGGAGCAAAAAGCAAGGCAAATTGCCGACCGGCTGGAACGATGTGACCGTCATTGGGAAGATGCCTTCTTTATCACTCTTGCCCGTAATTTCGGTTTCGGCTTGAATGGCGATGCTTTTGAGACGTGGGCAGGACTGCTTCCGTTCCGGGCGATAGACAAGCATCGGAATGATCTGTTTCAGATAGAGGCTTTTTTCTTCGGGCAGGCCGGTTTGCTGGAGGAGGCGTTTTTAAAGAAGGAGCAGGAAGATGAGTATAGTCTTCGGCTTCGTAAGGAATTTCGCTATCTGCAACGGAAGTTTGAAATAACTCAGGTGATGGATGCCGGTTTATGGCGTTTTTTGAGGCTTCGTCCGGAAAACTTCCCCCATATCCGGTTAGCACAGTTGGCCTACTTGTATCAGAAAGTTGATAAGCTTTTTTCGCAGATGATGGAGGCAGAAACCTTGCCGGAAGTGCGTCAACTACTGTCTACTCATGCTTCTGCTTATTGGGATAATCATTATATATTCGGCCGGCCTTCTTCGCAAAAAGAGAAATCGATGGGAGAGAGGTCACAGGACTTGATTGTGATTAATACCGTTGTTCCTTTCTTATATGCTTATGGTCTGCATAGAACCGATGAGCGGATGTGTGATCGTGCCGGACGTTTTCTGGAAGAGTTGAAAGCGGAGAATAATCATATTATCCGGTCGTGGGGAGATGCCGGGCTACCGGTCGGTTCGGCGGCAGATAGCCAGGCATTGATACAGCTCCGCAAAGAGTATTGTGATAAACGGAAATGTCTCTTTTGCCGTTTCGGATACGAGTATTTGCGGAAGAAATGAGTCGTTTATTTCTCTAATAACTTATAGACTGCATTGAGAAGATCATTTTCCCTGTTGGGTCTGGGGGCGTCACGGTTTACGATGTTTCCTTCCTTGTCTATCAACATATAGGTGGGGAAGGAGCGAACCTGCAGGAACTTCTCAATAGCCCTTTGCTGCTCATCGGGCAAGTTATAGTGGACGGCAATTTTGCCGGTCAGTCCATATTCCTTGATAATGTTTTTCCACGATTTGTCTGAGGAATGGTTGCAGAGATATAAGAATATCACGTCTTTTCCCTCAAACAGTTTCTTGGCGCTTCCTGCATATTGCATCATGTCCTTGCACGGACCGCACCAGGTGCCCCATACATCCAGATAAACCACTTTCCCTTTATAAGGCTCAATGATTTTGCGGAATAATTGTTCTCCGTCTGTGATCTCTGCCAGAGGTTCGTTAGGCATCAGGCTTTCGGGATATTCGATGGCCTTATGGGATATTTCTTCGTATATCCCTTGTTGGTTTAATACATAAGCCTGTAGGGAAGGATTAGAAACTTCTGCTTTGAATTTATTGATGAGGCTGTCCGGCAATTCTTTGTGAGTCTGCTGCAACATCTCATAATAGCAATTTGCCTTTAGTATCTCCTTTAATTTTTCGTCCATTTGCAGGGAGTCAATGATAGCAAGGGTACGATTGATGGAATTAGCGAGCAAGTTTCCCATCATATAGTCATTGAAAATTTCGTCTCTGCCTACGAGGCTCTGTATTGTTTTGATGCTCGGTTCCATCTTTTTGTTGTAGGCAGCCATTGTCAGCGAGTCAGCAGTATTCGCAGCTTTCATTTTTTCAATTTCTTTTTCGAAGTTACTGAAGGCGTGTAATGCATCTTTTTCTTCTTGTGATAGCTGAATCTTTCCGTCCCTTTCAAATTTAAGATAGAGCATTTCCATCTTTTGAGGAGTTACGGTCAATCTGTTTGAAGAAGCGGGAGCAATGTCCGTTATGTATCCGACGTAATCCCGCAGGAAAGAACCATAATCTCTGAGAAGCGTATAAGGCTCTACCGGACGGGGATATAGTGCCGAGTCTACATAACTCATAAATTCCGGTTGCAGATGCTCCTGCTTGTTACGGTCTACCGAAAAGCGGCGTTGCATCAGGTCGCGTGCAGCGTTGTAGCGGATTTCCTGTTCTGTGTAATAGCGGAATTTGTGCGAGAGAAGCGGATGATCATTGAGCATCTTTGCGCGATATTCTGATTTATGACGGATGATATCCTGCGTCTTTTGCAAATATTCCATATTACCCATCTTTTTCCCTTCGTCGTAGCCGATATATTCACTGAGCCCTTCGTGGCTCAGCAGTTCGTTGAGGATACGTGCCTTTTCTCCCATCACTAATTTCTTTTTGTCAGCGAAGTCCACATAGAGGAAATAGCTCTCTCCCGGCTCTACGGATGTCCAGATAGTGGTACGTCCCCAATCGATGAACACGTTGTGGCTGTTCAATACAGGGAAACGAAGGGTAAATCTTCCCAGTGAGTCGATGGCGGTGGTATATTTTTCTTCTCTATCGGTGATCATATCCGGCACGGAAACTTCGAAAGGACGTGTCGAAGGCAGGTTACGCAGGTATCCGATGAGAGTCACGCTATCCGTTTGATAACCATTGTCGACGAAAGGAGTGGTGTCAGCTACCGGATAATCGGGTAGATACTTGTCGTTACAAAGAACATATGTCTGTGCCTTTTCTTTTCCGACAGACAGGGTGCAGGATGTTTCATCTTTACGAGTTAAACGCACTTTCAGTTGTTCCGTTCCATTTTTCAGGATGATGGTGGTTCGATTCTTTTGGATGTTTATCGACTCATAATCCCAAAATTGACATTGGTAGACAGCAAAGTCTTCGAAGAATCCGATGCGCCAGTCTCCGGTCGCTTGATTTATCCAACATCCGGCGAAAGCATATATTTCAGGGCGTGAGGCGATGGGAGAGACTTTTTCATTTTGCAGTTCAGCGGCTACGTTCATTGTTTTCGGCAGGGGGAAGCTGAGGTAAAGCAGTTTGTACGCTTCTCCGTTTTTGACGAGCAGGCGATATTCTTTATTGAGAAAATATCCGGCCGATAAGATATCCCATGTTTTTCCGTCATAGAGCAGTTTTCCGTCACGGGTGAATTCGTAGATTACTTTTCCGGATAATCCTTTCACCCATTTCTGATAAACACGGTCGGGCAATGTAAGGGGAGTGAGCGGTTCCGTGTGGTCGGGGACTTGCTTGCGGATACAGTTCTTCGGCTCTTTCCAGCCTTTGTACCAGATGGTGGCGGCGTCATTGCCGGTAGGTGTGATACGGAATTCCGTCGTATCTCCTTTCTGATTGCGTAAATGGAAGAAGTAGCTGCCGTCAGCTTCCTGTTTTATCTGTTCGGCATAGAAAACGACGTAATAGTTCTCTACGAAATTCTCTCCGATGAGCGGGCCGTTCCAGTCAGATACATTGTCTGCTTTAAATTGCCAGTAGCCTCGCAAAGGTTCGGGAATTGTCTGATAAGTGCCGGATTGGGCGAAAGCGATAGTCTGTGTACTGCATAAAAGCAAAAGACCTATCAGGAGAAAACAGTAGGGGGGTCTCATGGTGTGTTTTTATTTAAGTTAGTATTTCGATTTATGACAAAGGTATTTTAATACCGGAATAATGAGGTGTGGTAAGTATATTATTTATAGTAGTTTAACTATTTTCTTCCCGATTCGTATCAAGATATTGAACTTGTCATTATCTTTGCAGTGTTATTTTAAACTCTTAATTTATATCGTGTTATGAGAGCTAAGAAGTTTGCATGCTGTTTGATGGTCATGTCATTGCTGGCAGGTATTTCATTTATTTCCTGTGGCAATAGCTCCAGGGCGAAAGTAGAAAGTGAAGCAGCACAGACAAGAGAAGATTTCAAGTCGTTTCTGGATAAGTTTACTTCCAGCGCGGCGTTTCAGTATACTCGTGTCAAGTTTCCGTTGAAAACGCCGGTTACTTTATTGGCGGATGACGGGGAAACTGAGAAAACGTTCCCTTTTACGAAGGAAAAGTGGCCGTTGCTGGACAGTGAAACGCTGAAAGAAGAACGTATCACTCAGGAAGAGGGCGGTGTTTATGTATCTAAGTTTACGCTGAACGAACCGGCGCATAAGGTATTTGAGGCGGGATACGAAGAATCGGAGATCGACTTACGTGTGGAGTTCGAACTGCTGCCTGATGGAAAATGGTATGTAGTAGACTGTTATACCGGCTGGTATGGATATGATTTGCCGATTGCAGAGCTGAAACAAACCATTCAGCACGTGCAGGAAGAGAATGCGGCTTTTAAAGAACTTCACCCTTAAAAGCAGGACCGGCAGAGAGCATATCGGTCATTATCTATAAGATATAGCACATAATTTGAACTATTTTGTACGATTTGAACCCCTCTTTCCAACAAAAGAGGGGTTTCTTTGCATTCGGGAGATGAACAGGTAATCTTCTCTGTAAATACCGGCTAATGATAAACCGATTTACCATCGGACCTAAAACGATATATTCTATGATAAAGCAATCTTTTACTCTGTCAGTGACAATGCTGATATTGTCTTTTCTCTGTCCGGCATTCCTCAATGCGCAGATAGTTACGGATGAGCGGATGTTCTCTTTTGAAGAGCCGCAGTTACCTGCCTGTATAACCGGTGTTCAGTCTCAGTTAGGCATATCCGGTGCACATTATAAAGACGGGAAACATTCGTTGGAATGGACCTTCGAACCGAACGGGAGACTGGAACTCCGGAAAGACCTGAAGTTTGAAAAGAAGGACCCGACAGGGAAAGACCTGTATCTTTCCGCTTTCATCGTATGGATATACAATGAGCAGCCTCAGGACGCTGCTATCGAGTTTGAATTTCTGAAAGACGGCCGTAAGTGCGTTTCTTTCCCTTTCGGCATCAATTTCAAAGGCTGGCGTGCGGCATGGGTCTGCTATGAACGCGATATGCAAGGCACGCCGGAAGAAGGAATGAACGAGCTCCGCATCGTGGCTCCCGATGCAAAAGGACGCCTTTTCATCGATCATCTGATCACTGCGACAAAGGTAGATGCCCGCCAGCAGACAGCCGATCTGCAAGTCCCCTTTGTCAATGCCGGCACTACCAATCACTGGCTGGTACTCTACAAACACTCCCTCCTGAAACCGGACATCGAACTGACTCCCGTAAGCGACAGGCAGCGGCAGGAAATGAAACTGCTGGAAAAGCGTTTCCGTGACATGATCTATACCAAAGGGAAGGTGACGGAGAAAGAAGCCGAAACCATCCGTAAGAAATACGACCTCTATCAGATAACCTATAAGGACGGGCAAGTGTCCGGAGTGCCCGTTTTCATGGTGCGTGCTTCCGAAGTCTACGAACGGATGATTCCGGACTGGGACAAGGATATGCTGACCAAGATGGGAATAGAGATGCGTGCCTATTTTGACTTGATGAAACGGATTGCCGTGGCTTACAATAACAGTGAGGCAGGATCACCGATCCGCAAGGAGATGAGGCGGAAATTTCTTGCGATGTACGACCATATCACCGATCAGGGAGTGGCTTACGGTAGTTGCTGGGGCAATATTCATCATTACGGATATAGCGTGCGCGGACTTTATCCGGCTTATTTCCTGATGAAAGATGTGTTGCGGGAAGAAGGAAAACTGCTCGAAGCGGAGCGTACGTTGCGTTGGTATGCCATCACCAACGAAGTATATCCCAAGCCGGAAGGCAACGGAATCGACATGGATTCTTTCAATACACAAACCACCGGGCGTATCGCAAGCATTCTGATGATGGAAGACACACCGGAGAAGCTGCAATACTTGAAATCCTTCTCCCGATGGATTGACTACGGTTGCCGTCCTGCACCGGGACTGGCCGGTTCTTTCAAAGTGGACGGAGGAGCTTTCCATCACCGTAATAACTATCCTGCCTATGCCGTTGGAGGACTGGACGGGGCAACGAATATGATATATCTTTTCAGTCGGACAAGCCTTGCCGTTTCCGAATTGGCACACCGGACAGTCAAAGATGTCCTGCTTGCCATGCGTTTCTACTGCAATAAACTGAACTTTCCCTTGTCTATGTCCGGGCGCCATCCCGATGGAAAGGGGAAATTAGTTCCCATGCACTATGCGATAATGGCAATTGCCGGAACTCCCGATGGAAAGGGTGATTTTGATAAAGAGATGGCATCCGCCTACCTGCGTCTCGTATCTTCCGATTCCTCTTCTGCGGAACAGGCACCGGAATATATGCCGAAAGTTTCGAACGCTCAGGAGCGTAAGATTGCCAAACGACTGGTAGAGAACGGTTTTCGTGCCGAACCCGATCCACAGGGTAATCTTTCGCTAGGCTATGGCTGTGTATCTGTGCAACGGCGTGAAAACTGGTCGGCTGTGGCACGCGGACATTCACGCTACCTTTGGGCAGCCGAACATTATCTGGGACACAACCTCTATGGACGTTATCTGGCACATGGAAGTCTCCAGATACTGACAGCACCTCCGGGACAGACAGTGACTCCCGCCACCAGCGGATGGCAGCAGGAAGGTTTCGACTGGAACCGTATTCCGGGAGTGACTTCCATCCATCTCCCGCTGGACCTGCTCAAAGCCAACGTGCTGAATGTAGATACATTCTCCGGAATGGAAGAGATGCTTTATTCGGATGAAGCCTTTGCCGGCGGCCTGTCACAAGGAAAGATGAATGGTAACTTCGGAATGAAACTGCACGAACACGATAAGTATAACGGAACGCATCGTGCACGAAAATCCTTCCATTTCATCGATGGAATGATCGTTTGTCTGGGCTCGGATATCGAGAATACAAACATGGATTATCCAACGGAGACGACCATCTTTCAACTGGCGGTGACAGATAAAGAGGCACATGACTATTGGAAGAATAATGCGGGTGAAGGAAAAGTATGGATGGATCATCTGGGTACCGGATATTATGTGCCGGTTGCTGCAAGATTCGAGAAAAACTTTCCGCAATACTCCCGTATGCAGGATACAGGCAAAGAAACGAAAGGAGACTGGGTATCATTGATTATCGACCATGGGAAAGCACCGAAAGCGGGAAGCTACGAATATGCCATTCTGCCGGGAACCGACCGGAAGACGATGACTGCCTTTGCAAAGAAGCCTGCCTACAGCGTATTACAGCAAGACCGGAATGCACATATCCTTGAATCGACTTCGGATAAGATAACTTCTTATGTGCTTTTTGAAACTCCCCAGTCACTGCTTCCCGGTGGATTATTGCAGCGTACGGATACGTCCTGCTTAGTGATGGTCCGTAAGGAATCTGCTGATAAAGTATTATTGACTGTAGCTCAACCGGATTTGGCATTGTATCGTGGTCCGAGTGATGAGGCTTTCGATAAAGACGGAAAACGTATGGAGCGCAGCATCTATTCCCGCCCGTGGATTGACAATGAAAGCGGTGAGATTCCTGTGACGGTGACTCTGAAAGGCAGGTGGAAGGTAGTGGAGACCCCTTACTGCAAGGTGGTATCCGAGGATAAAAAACAAACGGTGCTTCGCTTCCTCTGTAAGGATGGAGCCAGCTATGAGGTAGAACTGGAGAAATAATCTTTTGTTCTGTGGCATGCTATCTGAATAATCAGATCCCCCCAGAGCATTTACGGCCAAAGGAATCGGCTGTAATAGCAGCAATGAAAGCTGAGGAGCCTACATATCGGTCAGGCTCTCCACAGTGATTTGATAGCCGTTTTGCTCTCATGCTCTAACAAATGGTCTGTATCCTTTTATTCATCGTGGTTTTCGGTGTGGTAGCAACTGTGGTGGCAGGTATGAGAGCAAACGGTTGCTCTCACTCTGTCTCATCCTGATCTGTCTCATTTCTACAATGTTATCTTTTGACTTACAGGATGTTAATAGCTGATTTCTCAACTGTTAACGTTTGATCTCTCAGCCATTAATAATTGAGAAACCAGCTATTAATGACTGAGAGATCATCCATTATTGACTAATAAATGATTTAATGCTTCCTAAAAGAACAGGGCAATTGAAACAACTGATACGGTTGAGTTAATCGGATCGGGCGGTCAAATCATCCTAATCGAGTATTTCTCCTGATTGTTTCA
>ERZ791802.2435-NODE-2435-length-11194-cov-3.500404_pt1 | contig 11194 bp, 9 predicted proteins | sample MGYA00510308_ERZ791802 | MGnify/ENA primary metagenome ERZ791802 (study PRJEB30046, sample SAMN00792028) | human gut metagenome | study: EMG produced TPA metagenomics assembly of the A metagenome-wide association study of gut microbiota in type 2...
AGTGGAACAAGATTAGCAGCAAGCAACATTCCTCCCCCTAAAACAAAGGTGAGGGTAACGGCAAAACGCCTGCTTACCAAACTCCATTCTAAAAAACATCTTTTCACTTTCATACTGTTCAATTGATAAAATAAATCAAGAATCCTTTCGGGGTGCAAAGGTGGAGGCTACAGATTTCAACTACGCTACAAGAAAGTGAAGTTAGGATGTCAATAGAATGACGAGATTTCAACAGCTCTTATGAAAGACACACGATAGTAGACACAAAAAGCCGTTTCTTCACAGAAACGGCTTTCTTCTATAGGTCAACATAAAGTTAAACCTAATTCGTCAGAGAGAATTCTAATGATCTGCTTTTATTTTCTTTATTGATAGATCTTTAAAGATATCATAATAACCAAGATTATTATTGTTACCAAACGTTGGAGACTTAGAAGCAAAGACATAAACTCCTATAGCATCGATAAAACTCTTTATAGTCCCTGTTTCTCCTGTAAAAGAAAATCCCTTTTTATCCTTGAAAGGGAAGAAAGGCATTAATTCTTCATCGTCTACATCAAGCTCAGCTATAGCTGGATAGGACAATGATGTGTCCGCATGTACATAGCCCGCTTCACTTCTCACGATGGTATAAAGATACCATTTTTGTGATTCTATAAATCCAAGATATTGTCCGTTAAGGGCACTCAATTGGTAGGTTTCACCATCGAATTTCAGAGGCAATACAACTCCTCTTATAGAACTCAAACCGTCTGCATAGAAAACCGCTTCATTTTCTTCACCTTGCAAAAGTTCTATTTTCACAGTTTCACTCACCCAATCATCCCCTTCACCAAAAGTAGAATAAGTAGCTTCATAAGTACCTGCAATATCATTCACACCAAACTGAACAAAAGTTATTTCTTTAGTTCCTTTTTGGCTCTTGAATATTACAGTTCCTTTACGGGCATTTCCTGTCGTATTCTCTGTTAAAGTAAAATTATAACCTTCTTTTACTTTCTCACCGGTTATCCAAGCTGGCATATCAACAGTATAGTCATAATCACTCTTCACAGGGATCGTTATAGTACTTTCTTCGTCAGACAGTCCGTAAAGATCATCTCCGTTCACATACCATACTCCACCGGCTTGTGACACAGGTACACGCACCTTGCTATCTAAGGTATTCGATATTTCAACAACCGCATTTCGGCCTACAAGACCAGTATAAGTAGGAACCGCCACTGTCACGACATTACCGTTAACAGTAACCGTACACCAATCCTGATTGCTTACCGCCGTAATGGCAGAATTACTTTGTACCTCTATAGTGCCGGTAGTTGCGATGGCAGTGAAAGATACATCAGACTTTATCACCTGTAAGGATGCAACGGCAGAATCATCATCATCTGAACAGGACGTTACCAAGAACAGGCATCCTATCAGCATCCATAAAATATTTATTTTTTTCATACGCTAAACAGTTTATTTTTTAGTTTTCAAAAGTTTTCGAACCGAAGCATTAATAATTGTATCAGAGAGATAAATAAAGAAAGTTACTCCCAATGCAATACACAACGATTCCGCAAAAGAATGTTTACTATCAAAGAATATCAGTAACAACATAATAAGTGCCGCCACTATTATATACTTCAGTATTTGCTTCAAGACAGAAATTTCATCAGATTTCTTAGCAATCACCAACTTTGCCGGTGAATAACACAACAAATCTATTAAAATAACCATTAACAATGCTTGTGGGAATGAATATCCGTCTTCTCCATACATAAAGAAAGGGATTCCAACTAAAAGCACTATAATAGAGGCCACTACAGATAAAATTACTTTCCTATTCATAACAGTATCTTCCTTAATTAATAAATCATTGCTTGGTTAAACTAAACCAGACCTTATTATCAACTGTACTAACCAACTTAGCAGTAGTAGGAGTTTGATCATCATCAAATTCCACAGTATAGGGACTATGCGCGTCAACATACTCTATGATAGGATCTAAGAATACATAAAAATCATAGTTAATGCCAGGAGCAGTGGATTGAAGAGAGATTTTTTTGCTCGCCTCATCTATAATAGACATTTTATATCCATATGCAACATCCCAAACCTGTAATCCTAACCAATTAGATTCCCAACCCATACAATATGGGTTTGTATCATTTCCCGGATAGGCAGAATTTGCTCCAATATACCAACCAATAAACTCTTCATACTGGGTCGATTTATTTATTGCATAAGCATTACTGAATAAATCCATCAGTTCCTTGTCCATATCTCCAGTCCCCGCAGCTATATCAAAAGAAAGGTACCATTGAGAAGTTGTCCCACAGAACTGCTCCAAAGCTGTAGGATAAGGAAAAGAAACATCTGCATCCGTAGCTTTTATAGCCCCCGTAGCATCGTCATAGACTAAGCGTTGAAAAGTAATTCCATTTACCGTAAGCGGTTCATAGAGATTTATTCCATCCGGAGTATAAATATATGCCATGTCTATATTTTCCAAGGAGCTGTCTTCTTTCATATCCGTATAAGAAAGTAATTTGCCCACCATGCTGACAGTATATTCTTTTCCTCCCACTACCATTTTCATGCGAGGTACGGCTGCCATTTTTTCCTGCATATCCAGTACCTTTTGCATATAGCTACCAGCACTCTCAGTCAGTTTAGTCATGACCATCTTATTGCCATATTTCTTTCCTTTTAGTACAATGCGGTCTTCACTCACTTCCATAAACACAAACTCATAGTCGCTGGCATATCCGTCAACATCACTGGACCCTCTTGGTTCTGAAAAGAAATGGAACAACAAATTGTAAGTATCGAATGTAAGAAGTGCACTTTGTTCGGAGATAACCCGGTAATACGAAGTCACTACCGTACCAGCCGGCCATTTATCACCGCTGCTGGAATTTAAAGATAATTCCGAAGTCATATCAACCTTACCATTATTGAACTTTGCAGTATAAGTATATCCACCCATCGAACGGTCGCTCGGATAGAACTCCATTACCCAACCCTGCGGATCATCCTGAAGAATAGCTTTATATTTAGTCAAAGCTTCATTCATCCTTTCAGCTGCCGACTTATCAAATAAGTCCTCTTCTTCACTTACACATGAGTTGAAGCAGAATCCGGCGAGCAATAAAAATAGAATATAATATATTTTTTTCATCATTTCTCATATTTATTTAAGTGTTTCCAAATCAATTTCTCCGGTCACAACATCACTCATACGACGCTGAACAACGTCACGGAGTTCGTCCATATCAATATTCCATGCTGTTTGCATGTAATTCTTTACAATCGTCAATTTCTGATTGATGATTTCAGCACCTTTGGTTCCGGCTGTTTCCATCTGTTTCGCCCAATACTCAGCCGTATTTGTGATATAAATAGAAGTAACTTCCGCAATATCTTCACGAGGTTCGCTCATTGCATAAGGAGAAATGAAACCACTTGCCAACGCATCTTCATCAGACTCCAGATACCAGTCACCACTCACATAAAGCCCCTCGGAAATACGGTCATAATCTGGATCATAACTCTTTGTCTGGTGAAGGATATGGGCAAACTCATGATGCATGGTCTTAAAATAGTACTCATTCAGAAAATCTGCATCTATCTTCAGATTGTTTACAAGATATAAAGTAACCTTTAACCCACCTTCCGCAGTACCAAGCACCATCGTTCCATTGTCCTCGTAGGCAGCGGAACCTACCAAATGAAGAACTTTGGGCACATACTGACGCGTAAAGTCCCGCCACTTCATCATAGGTTTCCAGCCATGCATACTTCACGATATGCGCCAACTTCACCGATTTATCATAATCAGCAGGAGCCAGAGTATAATCATGATTAGATTCAATATCCTCCATATGATATTTCAATGCGATATTATAAGGCATTGTATAGTTAGCGAGGATCCATTTATCAAAATCATTTTGTTCACTTGTCGGCTGATCTTCAAAAATGCTCTTAGGGTCCAGATCATCTTCGCTACAACTTGTAAAGTTCAGCAATGAAGCCGCTATGCCTAATATATATAAATATTTCTTCATAATTTTTCTTTTTAAAATTAACCGATTAATTACGCGGATTAGCTTCCAATCCTGCTGTTATTACGCTTTGCGGTAACTGAATAGCCCGACGTGAATCATCCGCTTTCAATTCATCGTTCACAGTAATTTCATTGTTATATACAGTACGACGATAAATTTCCAAACCATATCTCTTAATATCAAACCAACGCAAGCCTTCATGCAAGGTCAATATACGGCGTACATGCAAAATTGCATGAATAAGGCTTTCTTGTGTACCCGATTCTACCGTAAAATCAGGATGCAGCGCCTTTTTAGGAGTAGGAGTTTTCGGAGTATAAAATTTCATACCCGTACCGGTTGCTTCTGAATATTCTCCATACAATGCATTGACAGACTCTACCGTTACAGTATTCGTGGATTTAGTGAAAGCATGTATCCATGTATCCAAATCTGCTGCTGCTTTCGTATAGTCTTTTTTCATTGTGTAGGCTTCAGCACGATTCAGAATTACCTCATCAGTTGTGAAAGCTGGAAACATCACATGAGCATTACCGATATCATTCACAGGATCTGTTATTTCAAAATATTCAGCCATCTTTCCCATTATAACTTTGGGAAGTCCCTGATAAGACGGTATGCTGAAATAAAGCATGGAATAACCACCCCAGATAGAGATTGTCTTACAAGTCTCCTTATTGGCTATCATATCATTATGAGTATATTTTTCTCCTAACCCATAAGGTCCGTGAATTCTTCCCCATGAAGAACTCGTTGAATATAATAACAGATTAGCCTTCTCGCTTACATTGATAAATGCAGTGGCACGGATAGAGTTATTAGGACTCAGTGCTCCGACAGTAGCCCAGTCCCGCAACATTGCCGTCGGATTTTCTGTCAGAACCACCGTTGCATACTGAATGGCCTTATCATAGTTTGATTTATCATCCTTTACATAATAAAGATAAAAACGTGTTGCGAAAGCATATCCGGCTTTTTTATTAAAATGATATTTAGGAACAGAATAAATAGCATCATTCAATAAAGGTAGTCCGGCTTCTATATCAGCTGCAATTTTTTCATAGACTTCCGCTACAGTTCCGCGAGTATATTCAGGAGACACGGTAGTTTCCAAATGAGTCATATATGGAATGCCTAAATCCGTAGTGCTGGTTTTCGGACTATACGCCTTACTAAAAATATTGACCAGAACAAAGTGGTTGTAGGCACGGCATAACAATGCTTCTCCCCTCTGAGGATCCAAAGATGACGGGTTCCCCATAGTATTAATAGCATCCAGAGCTGCATTAGCTGCTGCAATCGCCTTATAGCAATCATTCCACAAAGAATATGGGCTGTCTTCTTCCTTATATGTCGCATCCTTCCAGGTAGCGGCTTCTTCCTGCAACTTGTTATACGCAGTCCAGGTGCCACCATTATCATCCGCATTATCAGATGACATCTCAGCCAGCAATGCATAGTTAGTTTCAGGATAAGCAGATACCAGCATGCTGGTTATTTTGGCTTCCGTATCCAGTTCTGTACGGTTATCCGGCATTTCATCCAAAAAGTCGTCACAGGATGACAATGCTACAGTCATCGCCAATGCCATAAATGGATAATATATATATTTCTTTTCCATAATCTAATTAGCTTTTAATGTTTTAAATACCAAGTCTCAAAGTCAATGTAAACTGCTTAGGCACAGGAGCCGCTACACCACCGGAACGGAAGAACTCAGGATCTTGTCCGTTCAGTTTATCATCCGAATAGATCAGAAACAAGTTAGTAGCTTGCAACTTTAAAGAAAGATCATTAATAAATATTTTCTCTAACCACTTCTTCGGGAAATCATAAGAAACTGATATTTCTTTCATACGAATAAAATCCCCTTTAGCTATACGTTCCGTAGAATAATTGTATGCGTTATAAAGAGTTTTTAAGTGATTATCAGTATCGCTCTGCCGCTTCGTTACAATCGTTGGTATTGTGGTTATACTCTCTTCACCTGCCAGTACCCAACGATTTTTAAACTCTTTCGGCATAGAAGTCAGATCCGTATATTCGTTACTGAATACGGGATCCAGGCGAATAACATTACCGAATGAGTAAGTGATAAATACATTCAGTTTAAACCCTTTGTAACGGAATATATTTCCGAAGCTACCGGTAATAGTAGGATCAGTCGGACCTTCATATTTCAGATAATCCAGCTTCTGACTTTGAAAATCAATATCATTACCATCACTCGTCAAGTTTCCATCCTGATCAATAAAAGTAGGTAAACCATCTTCATTCAATCCCTTAAACTGATACGAGAATAACCCACGTACCGGATAACCTTTAAGTGCAAATCCAGTACCGGAAACCACGTCAATAACTTCTGCATCCGATTCCAGGTCTGTAACTTCATTTTTTGCCTGAGAGAAGATAAAATCCGTAGTCCACCCAAAGTCTTTCGTTTGAATATTTCGTGTAGAAAGCGTAAATTCAACACCATGTGATTTCATGGTAGCCACATTAGCCAGTTTACGAATTTGTCCTCCGACACCGGGAGTCTGTATCACACCAATCAAATCATAGTTATCACGTTTATACCAGTCAATAGCAAAGTTGATACGATTGTCCAGGAATCCCATATCTGCCCCAATATTCAACTCATGTTTCTTCTCATAAGTCAGGTCGTCATTTGCCAAATCTATAATCTTTAGACCACTTTCCTGAATGTTGGCAAACGGACGATAAGGTTTATAACTCTTTAATACCATGGTAGAGTTAGTAACCGTATTCGGCCCCGGGTCTCCGGTCAAAGAATAAGAAGCCTTCAAAGCAAAGTGTGCCAAAGCCGGTTTCAATGACTCAAAGAATTCCTCCTCGTGCATATTCCATGCTGCTGATATATTCCATGTGGGTAACCAGCGTGCACTACGACTCTTGCCTAAACGGTTAGTACCCTCATAACGATAAGTACCATTCACCGTATATTTACCCTGATAAGAATAAGTAGCGTTTGCAAAGAAAGCTGCTGATCTAGAACGGGTATTAGTCAATGAATAATAGTCAGTACCCTCTTCTATGCTCTTTTTAAAGAACTGATAAGTATAGAACGGTATTTCGCCCTGCGTATATTGCATACCCCAACCATTAAAGTAAGTCTTATTACGATCGGAAGAGTTTGTCTCCATACCGGCAAAAAGATTCACAATATGTTTTTCGACAAATACATGATTCCAACTTCCAGTAGCGCGGAAGTCATATCCCAGCATCTTATAGTTCGTACGTTGATAAATACCTCCTTGGGGCAATACGCTAATAGGTAATGCATATGGGTTATCCGGATCAGTATACAAGAAGGGGTTACGATCACGTACCGTAGCATCAGGCATAGCACGATAAGCCATAGCCTGGTTAGAATCATCCGTAATGAGGTGTTCTTGTGAAGTTGCAGAATACTTCACAGCTCCCAATGCTGAAAATTCCAACCCCGTAATAGGTTTCCATTTCAACTCCCCCTGGAACTTTAAATCTGCCACATCCAGATTCATATAGTTATTATCCAATTCATGAAGGATATTGAAATCAGCATAATTACGGGTATACATTGTCTTCGAATCCAATGCACGGGAAGTGTTCAACGCATACGAATACGGGTTAATATCAAAGTCACGCTTCACTTCACCATATACAGGATCCACACTTTGGCTCAAAGTACCAGGAGCCTTTTGTTTCCTATAGGCTGCCGAAGATATAAGATTAATGGATAGCTGTTTTGAAATATTATATGTAGCATTCAGATTAGCCGTATATCTGTTTACCTCACTATCTTTATACCATCCCGGATCGGCCATAGCACTTAAAGAGGCATAGAAAGAAGCTTTTTCCGTACCGGATGAAAGACTGACAGAATGATTATGCATCACAGAATTACTGAATAGTGCATCAAACCAATCTGTATTTCTGTACTCAGCCTCCTGCAAATAATCATTCATTGCAGTGTCTGTGTGTTCCAAGGCAAATGTACCGGTCACCGGATTATAAGTATTCATCAACTGATACATCTTACCATAGACACCACTTTGAGCAGCACGATAAGTATCCGAGAAATTTAACCAGCCTTTCTCCTTCATCTCTTTGTAAACTCCCATCTGTTCCTGTGAATTCATAATATTGAAGTCAGCATATCTCGGAGTCATACGCATGGTAAATTCACCGGTATAGGAAATATGACTTTTTCCGGCCTGCCCTTTCTTGGTAGTAACTACAATCACACCTGCCATGGCACGTGCACCATAAATAGAAGTCGCAGATCCATCCTTCAAAATTTGGAAACTCTCAATATCATTTGCATTCAGACCTGCAATGGCAGAACTAATCAATGTAACGGCGTCACCAGAAGACAACTCATCGGCACTTACTTCCGTAACATCTTCCATTATGATACCATCAACTACCCACAACGGTTTAGAACTACCATAAATAGATGTAGCACCACGAACACGTATTTTAGGAGCTGTACCGAAAGTTCCGGAAACATTTTGTACAGATACACCTGCCGCACGTCCTTCCAACGAACGGCTAATATCTGCCAAACCATCCAATTTCACATCTTCACTGGACAATTTGGTCGCAGCACCTGTAAAAAGTCGTTTATCCATCTTTGTCATACCGGTAACCACTACTTCTTCCAAAACTTCAGCATCCGGTTTCATCACGATTTTCATCGTCCCGCTTTTTATATTCACCTCTATCGTCTGCATGCCGACGTAAGTTATTCTCAGTATTTTTGCCGTACCCGGCACATTAGTAAGTGTAAACTTACCATCGAGATCTGTTACCGCCCCCTGGTTTGTACCTTTAATCAAAACAGATGCACCTACAATAGGCTGATTGTCTTCTTCAAAAATGACTAGTCCCGTCACTGTTTTTGGAGTTTGCGCAATCGCCAAGCCAATTCCAATAAGTAGGCAGGCTAATGATAAAACAATTTTTTTCTCCATAAGCTCTCTTAAATATATGTGTTAATACTAGAATCTACCATGTTCTAGCAGAACTTATGAAAAGCAAATTCTCAACAGTTATTTTTTATTATTCAAAATAGCTTGTTCGTTATGAAAAATTTCATTTGAATGTAATCAATGAGATTATATCTAAAAAACAAACTCATAGTTTACATTTGCTTTTATGTTAACATTAATGTCTTTTTCTATAAAGCGGTGCTATTTTCATGTTATTAACAACAAAAGAATCTTTATTATTCACTAAAACAAAGCATATTTCTATCATTTTGCTTTTTAAAGCAATCATATAATCACTATCTTCTTGATTAAAAACAGATATAAATGTAATATAAACACTTAACCAAATACATATTCAAACAATATGTATTTGCAAGTATTTTATATTTTATTTCGCATTTTGTTTTGATTTTATAAAATATTACTTAATTTTGCAGCAGTGGAACATGAATAAACGACTATGCTTTCAGAGGATATGATCAAAACACATTTACGAAAGAAAGATTAATGTCATTCTTCATCTACACTTCAAATAAATATATAGCTCAAAGTTTGAAAAGATAATAAAAATCTATATTCCTGAAAAAGTAACAGAAGTATCATGAAAACAACAGCTACGGTAGAAGCAAATATTTGCTAATATCATTGATTAGTACACTTTAACCAATCTATCAAGTTCTGCTAGAACTCCATCTTTTAATCAACATTTTAGAAAGACAAGAAGCACACAAAATAGGATATTTAATTTGAAACTCTTACCTTTGTCCGCTGATTACATGAAACGACAATATGACAGAACAGGAAGTCAGAAGATATCTACGGAAAATGAGCGAGCAGGATTCACAAACTGCTTTCCGGGATTTTTATGATATGACGTATGACCGTCTGTTCCGTATTGCTTTTTACTACACTCACCACGAAGAATGGTCGCAAGAGATTGTGCTCGATGTTTTCATGAAACTCTGGGAACACCGTAAGCAATTATTAGAAATTACCAATATCGAAGATTACTGTTTCATACTCGTAAAGAATGCTTCTCTCAACTATATAGAAAAAGAGGAGCGCCGCCCCACCCTATCAACAGAAACCCTACATGGACACTCCGATCAAGCAGTATCACCTGAAGATACTCTGATCAGCGAGGAACTTTTTTCCCGCTATGTAAAAGCTCTCGACCGGCTACCGGAACGTTGCCGTGAAGTCTTCATCCGCATCCGCGAAGAAAAACAAACCTATGCACAAGTAGCAGAAGAGTTGGGCATCAGTACAAAAACGGTGGATGCGCAATTGCAGAAAGCAACCATTCGATTGAAAGAAATACTGCTCTAATAAACAGTCAGAGTCCATCATCTTATTTTCTCTATTATCTGAGGTATATCATCAATTAGCCTTTAACACTTTTTATTTCTATCGCCATAGGGAATTTCTTTTTTGCTCCTGTCTTTACTCATGAACTATATAAACTAAACTAAATTAAAACGACATGAAAAGATTTTGCAAACAAATGGCAGGAACCGCAGGGCTTCTCTTTATCCTTGCCGCATGCAGTAACAACAGTTCCAGTTATCCCGAAGAGTATGTAGGTTTTGAGAAAGCCACCAAAAACTATTCGTTCGACAAAAACAAAGACACAGAAGAGTTCGACGTAAAGATTATTGCCGCTGAAAAGAAAAATGAGGATAGGGAAGTTCTCATTAATGGCATAAACATGCCGGGTAAAGCAGCTATTTTCAGTATTGAGAACAAGACGGTCATTATCCCTGCCAAGAAGAAATCAGCCAATCTACGAGTGAAGATCTATCCGAAGAGAGTGACAGACAAAGCTGAATTCCGCATCGTCTGTACCCCGAAGGATAAAGAAGGCAAAAAGACACAGATCACTATCCATCTAAGTCCCCAATAATGGGAACTACAACTCCATTCTGTTTCATCCTACCACTAGCTTTTTCTCACGTGAGCTTGGTACATAAATGCCTTAAGGCCGTATGAAAACTAAGCTTTGCTTTATTGTTTTTGTTCTTTTGCCCGTAACAAAACTTCGTCCCACAGTTGCGGGCTCTACGTTTTCCAATTGAGGGCTGTCGATCCCACAACTGCGGGCTACACAGCCCTCAACTGAAAAACGAGGTTTTGCTTATAGCATAA
>ERZ791802.2454-NODE-2454-length-11141-cov-3.509020_pt1 | contig 11141 bp, 7 predicted proteins | sample MGYA00510308_ERZ791802 | MGnify/ENA primary metagenome ERZ791802 (study PRJEB30046, sample SAMN00792028) | human gut metagenome | study: EMG produced TPA metagenomics assembly of the A metagenome-wide association study of gut microbiota in type 2...
TGAATGTGGAAAATGCTCTTCCAGACAGGCAGCGATACGAAGCAATTCGTTTTCACTTGTTCCGTTAAAGGAAACGACTCCCGCAACTGTAGGCTGTGCCTTTGTCAGTGTTCCGGTCTTATCAAATACGATCGTATCCGCTTCTGCTACCGCTTCCAGATACTTTCCGCCTTTGACTGTAATCTTACGGTTTCCTGCCTCACGGATCGCCGATAATACCGATACAGGCATAGCAAGCTTCAATGCACAGGAATAATCAACCATCAGGATCGCAAGGGCTTTTGTTACATTTCTTGTAAGCAGATAGGTAAGTATCGTACCGCCTAAGCTGTACGGCACCAAACGGTCTGCCAGATGCTCCGCCTTGCCCTCCAGATTGGATTTCAGTTTCTCAGACTCATCGATCATCTGCGCAATCTTCTCATATCGGCTGGAACCGGATACCTCTTTTACTTCTATTATGAGCGAGCCTTCTTCTACCACTGTTCCGGCATATACGACATTTCCTGCCGTACGTCTGACAGATACGGACTCTCCGGTAAGTGATGCCTGATTCACCATTGCTTCACCATCACAGACAGTTCCGTCAAACGGAATGATCGTTCCGACATTGACAACGACATGATCTCCTTTTGCAATCGTATCAGAATCAACCAATATCTCGTCATTCTCTGTCTTTAACCACACTTTTCCGACATTTAATGACATCGTACGTGCCAGGTCATCGACCGACTTCTTATGTGTCCACTCCTCAAGCAATTCACCGATTCCGAGCAGGAACATGATCGAACCTGCAGTCTTCATATCCCCTCGTAAGACAGATACTCCAATGGATGTTGCATCCAGCACCGGAACTTCGATCTTGCCCTTTGTCAGAGTCTTAACGCCTTTCCAGATATACTTAACAGACATCAGACCTGTATAAGCTGCTGATATCGGATATGGCAGAAGCCACTTTCTTGCATAATGGAAGATGATCTTATCGATCAGCTTCTCCTGATACATCGCATTCGTCTCTCTGCCGCTTCGTTCCAGATAACCATTTGGGACTTTTACATCTTCATAATGAAATCTGCGAAGTCTGTCGATAATGATATCCGGATTTCCCGTATAACAGATCACTGCATCCGCCGTCCGGTCATACACCTTTGCCGAGCTGACCGGTTCAAAAGACTCCAGATAATATAAAAGAATATCAGCTTCTTCATATGACATATGATTCTGACACATATGTACACGCAGTCTGCCCTTCATCTTATCTTTTATTATGAATTTCAATTCAGCTCATCCTCTTATCTAAATTTTTCTTATACCTCTGCTGCTTCTGTATTTTCTGCTGCAGCCTCACATGCGCACTCAGCAGTTTCTCCTGCTGTCTCTGCAGGAATATCTTCTACAACGACCTCTTCTTCTGCTTCACGATCTGCATTGATCTGCTTAGCGCCCTGGTAAATGTCATCTACATTTTCCTGAATGGTTGTAGCTGTGTTCATAACACACTTCTTTGCACGAAGAGCCGCTGCTGTACAGTTTGTGTAAACCTTCTTTGCATCCTTGCTTGATAATACCTTGATACCTGCCGTACCAAACAATAAACCTGCTGCAAATATTCCAACTTTCTTAATATCCATGATAATTTACCTCCTGATTGTATTAATATATTTTGATGCACATTATAGCATCATTTCTTTTTTTTGCATGTATATTATCATTTTATTCACATATTTTTTACATCTGATCATTCGCAAACATGTACACTTGTTCTACTCGTGAACTATCATCTTATGTGGCCTGTAAAAGCTTCGATAAAACAGAAATCCTACTATAGTAGTGATTACCTCTGTAACCGGGAAAGTCAGCCAGAAATACACAAATCCGAATCTGGAAAACAGATATCCAAGCGGTACAAATAAGAACACTGTTCTCATAATGGTTAGAAACGAACTCTTAAAGGCTTCGCCGGTTGCCTGCAAAAAGACCGGATAAATCTGCGCACCTACCATCGGTATAAAGCTGATCCCAATAAATCGGAATCCCTGCACTCCGATACGGATAACTTCGCTGTCCTTCGTAAACACAGAAAGCATAGGTTCCGGAATAAATTCAAAGCATAACGTTCCGATGAACATCAATGCAATTCCCCATATAAAGGCAACCGTCATCGTATGTTTACAACGATCAATACTCTTTGCCGCATAGTTATAGCTAATGATGGGTACAATGCAGGTCTGAAGAGCACCCAGTGGTATAAAGAAAAATGTCTGCCATTTGTAATACAATCCAAGTGCTGTCACTGCCTCATCGGAAAATCCTGCAAGGATCATATTTAATCCAAATATGTAAAATGTATACGTTGCCTGCATGATGATATTCGGAATTCCAAGCGCATAGATCCTGCGGATATCCTCTGGATATTTGCAAAGAGACGGAGAACGGTGAAATCCCTTCTTCATAACAAGAAGTGCCGCTACAACCTGTCCTGTGATCGTTGCAAATGCAGCTCCTGCTATTCCAAGCTTTGGTATACCAAAAAGCCCAAAGATCAAAATCGGATCTAACACAATATTCGTGATAGCTCCTGTGATCTGTGCGATCATCGGTGTCTTCATATCTCCGTTTGCCTGAAGTACCTTTGTCCATATGCTCTCTGTAAACAATCCAATACTGCCTACGCACACAATCCTTCCGTATGTAATTACATCAGCAATTACTGTATCCGAGTTTGTCTGCAACCGTGCATATGCAGGCATCAGCAGATAACAGCTTACTGCAAATAAGATCCACATAATGATCGCCAGACTAAAGCCGATGCCTGCTACCTCATCTGCCTTCTTATACCTCTTTATTCCCAGAAAATGTGCAATATTTGTATTGATACCAACGCCTGTTCCAACTGCCAGTGCGATCATCAGAAGCTGAACAGGATAAATGATCGATAACGCCGTCAGACCGCTCTCTGAGTATTTCCCGACAAATAAACTGTCTACTATATTATAAAGAGCCTGTATCAACTGTGCCAGCATGACAGGTGGTGCGATCTTAAAAAAGATCTTATTAATCTTTTCTGTGCCGTAAAAACTACTGTTTGTTTCCATTTTGTTTCCCCTGAATTTATTCCTTCACCTGTAATTTTTCTTCATCTTTTAATTCATGATAAAATGCATCCAATATACCCACATAATTTTTATTCCATGGCTTTTGTTTGCCACAGTAATGCAGGATTACTGCATTCTCGCGTACCCATGTTCTATCTATCTTCTCATGGTTCGGTTCCATATTATAAAATGCTATCATTCTGTCACTTAAATTATACCGCATGGTATCGATCAAACCGATATGTGTACCGTACAGTGCAGCAATGATATCCTGATCCGGTAAAGTCAATGTCTTTCTGTGTTCTTCCACAAATCTTCCCACTTCGTGAAAATCCTGTTTTTTTCTCAAAACATCCAGATTCATTAATATTACGCCCGTATTGATATATGGAACCTTTTCCTCTATTCCCAGTCTTAACCGGTTCATCTTATTTAAGAACTTTCTGATATGTGTACAAGCTAAAAAATAGTTATCTTCAAAATCCATCTCATACAGTTCCTTCAATGAACGAATGACAATTATATCCGCATCAAGGTACAGGATCCGATCCAATGTCTCCGGTAATAATGCAGATGCATATATTCTGTAATATATCTCCATCGGATAACGGTCTGTCTCCGGAAAATTCATATCTTTACGATACTTCATATCGATGAAATGAAATGTTACGGAATTCCCCTCTATATCTTTGTCATATCGTTCCAACTGTTTCTGATCATTCAGATCAAGATCAGAATGAATCACATATATATCATACCCACCTTCTGATGGGAAACGGATAATTGATCGTACACAATCATCCAGATGTTCCATAAAGCCCTTATTAATCGTAAATAATAAATTCATTTCATATACCTCATCCCATGATATTTTACTTCCGGCTTTTTACAATTTACTACTCTGAATATCTCCGGTCAATCCATAATTTCTGAATCGCGTGCAATAATTCTGTACCTTTATTTAAAATCAGATTAAGGCACACCAAAACTGCCGGCAGATAAAAATCTGCCGGCAGCCGTCTATTTCAGATCCCCAAACCTCAAACTTCTTTGGAATCCTTCCATGCCGCATTTACGCTTCATGAATTTATTTTGTTTTTACTGCCACCGCATTGCTCCAGTCTGAACAGATTTTTGTTGTCTTTCCATTCTTCTTCACATTCTTATAAGTACAGATCCGCACATAGTACTGTTTCTTTGTACTTAACTTTGTAATCTGTTTACTCTTTGCCTTATTGGAAGATACTGTTGTCAGGATCGAGCCTTTAAATGACTTATTGGTAGAACACTGAATGATATAGCCACTGGTGTTCTTCGTCTGCTGCTTCCAGTTGACCGTAACCTTTGCCTTTCCTGCCTTTACGGATTTGACCGTTGTTCCGGCAGGTGCGATACGAAATGTCCATGTCTTCTTGCCACTATATTTCTTACCCTTTAACTGAACCGTGACTTTATAGCTTCCGATCGATTTCCTTCCACTTGCATAGGTCACTGTATAGTCCGTACCGTTTTTCAGTTTTTTACCCTTGCTGTCCTTTACCGTGACAGTTGGCTTCTTCGCTTTCTTATCATATGTATAAATGCTCTTGCTAAGCTTTACACTGCTGATCTTATTGATCTTCTTTGTAGATAAAGTCTCGCCACAGGACTTGCATTTCGTTACAAGCTTTCCATCAGCACTAAAGGTTGCTTTCTTCTTTACACTCTGAGCCTGCTCCTTATGCTTGCATCCTGTCGTTTTCTTTGCTGTCAGATGATAGGATGTTCCTGATACATATATGTTCACATATCCCTTGATCGGCTCTCTTACATAGGATGCTGTATATCCGCTTCCCTCTTTGCCGAGATTATACCATTCATCCTGTGTAAGAATTACATTGTCGGAAGAAGGCTGACCGATATACCAGTCTGCTGCTTCTCCGTTTGAATCAGTGATCGATCCTATGCTGATCAGGTCACTTTTTACATAAGATATCACACCATTCTTAATATCAAGCTCAAATATGCATTTCTTACCGGTCTTATCTTCGATGTATTCCTGCTCACCTGAGGATTTACTCTTATAGGTATATGCTGATATCTCCTCCAAGGTTTTGTAATAGCCCATGTTCGATGGGTTAAATGCGGAATATCCATGTTCGATCTCATGTGCATAATAGAGATTCAAAGATTTGCAGTAGATCAGTTTATAGATATAATAGCTGGTATCATACATGTCTATCGCATATTTAGAATTCGCATCTCCATCCTTCATGTACACCTCAAATACAGAAGGCTCATCACTCAGACATACAACATGATGCATAATATACCGGTCTGTATATGCCGCCTCCGTCTTTAAAGTTTTGTCTGTGTCTGCATCGACACAGTTTTTATATTTCTCTGATATCGAGTTTACATAAAACGGCATCTTATCCGTTCCGGCGTAGACATCTACAACTGCCTTTCCGCTTACCTTGAGAACGGCTTTTGTACCCTCCGGCTGCATGGTAATTCCACAATTTTTTTCCTTGTTCTTATTAATCGTCAGAGTACCATCACCAAGAATCTCAACAGATCCGCCATAACCATAGCCCCATACAATAAGACTCTTGATCTGGTTATCACCCACCAGCTTGATCTTGAAGTCATCCCCCATCTCATTTGCCTCGATTGACATCATTGGGTGTTTATAATTCGTAAGCGTTAAGGTATTCGTCTTCTTATCATAAACTGCCCCTTTTACAGTCTCTGCTTTTTGTGAACCTGTAACATATACAAAATGATTTGTATTCGTTCCGCCCCGATCATAAATATTGATATACGCTGCACTATACTCTCCTGTATTTGGTCCATTTGCTGCCTGTGCTGTCATCACGCATCCAACCCACATGCACAAAACCGCCAGCATCAGAGATACCTTTTTGAAATGTTTCATACCCATTTCCTCCTTTCATGGTTATACTATGCCATGAAGTATATCTGATAAACTGGCGATTTATAAGTTTACATTTGTTCTTTTTTATATTTTTACCGCAATATCGTCACATAAATCCACTCAAAAGCAAGTTTTTATTAACAGGACTCACATCTTCCAGGATTGATCATCATATAGGCTTGAATCCAGTCCTATTCCAATCGTCAGACGCATTTATACCTTTATCGGTTTCTCCACGCATAATAGAACTGGATCAAGCCGATCCTTGACCTTGTATCTGTCTTTTCATTCAGCGATGAGATATGTTTATAGAGCGCAGTCCTTGAAATATACAGCTTTCCTGCAATATCCTGCACACTTTCATCCGATTCCAGAAGTTCTCTTAACACTTCCTGCTCTCTGTCTGTCAGACGATATTTCTCTGCAAATCGGGCAAAATAATCAACAGCGTCTGTACCGTCCGACCCTTTTATCACATTTTCCGATTCAATGTCGTGTTTTCCTGAAACCGAATCAAATACAGAACCCGTTGTTGCAGATGCAACTTCCACCGTAAGCCCATCCATATCTTCCTTACGTTCAAATCGTTCCTCTATGATATTCACGCGAAGCTGACTACTGTAAATGAACATCGCTATACTGATCATCACAAATAAAATAAGGATCACGATACTCGCAAAAAGCATCGGAGATAATCCCTCGCCGCTTACATTTTCATCTGCATTTACCGACATGGCATACGGCAGCATGGTTGAGATAAAGCCGACGATACCGGCTCCGATATTGTTAATAGCTCTGCCGAATCCTGCCCATAATGCAGGGACTCGCGTATAATAAGATACTTCCATAAAACCGGTTGTGAAGAACACAACGAAAAATCCTGCTGCCGGATAGAACACAAGCAGTCCCGCAAGGATCGAGCCACCTATACCGATCAATAAGATACAGAGCACGGATAAGACCGTCACACAGTACATGACCAGACTCATATATCTGCGTTTCTTCAGATCAAATAAAATTCCCGCAAGGATTCCACTTAAAGCCAGCAGAAGCCTCGGCCATTCACCTACATCGATCGCACCCTTTGCATGATAGTAAGTAACAATGTTATCCAGAGCCGCAAATATGAATGTCATTAAAAGGACACAACAAACCAGTGCTCCACAGGTAAGTCCCGGATGGATCGAAGCATTATTCTGCACTTCCGCCTCATCCTCTATCTTAAAACAATCCACAAGTATTACAAAGATCACAACAAATATCAGTAGCATAGATACCTGAATCCGATTGTCTGTGATCAGATTATTATTTACAAACTGAAGCAACAGACCTGCCGCATAAGCGGTTCCAACCATCAATGCCATATGATTGCTGTTTTTCAGGATATTCGCTGCCTGATCATGCACCTTACTGCCATACATACCCGCAAACAAAAAGAACACGCAACCCCAGATCAACAAACTCCGTTCCGATCTGTTACCTGTCATCATCCAAATACTTAACATACAGATCACTCCTAAAATAATCTGCATGACCATTCCTTGTCGGTTTTCCTGATAGTGTTTCAAAATCGGATAGACCAGAAATCCTGCTACACTGACTGTAAGAATAATGCTCTGTGCCCATACGACTCGACCTGCAGGTACCAGTTCCGCCATCCGATCATCAAAGAAATATTCCGTTCCCAGAAATAAAAAATTAAAAACTGCCAGTCCTGTTATGGCCAATATATAATTTCTGTATTTTCCCTTTTGATTCTTCTGCCCGGACATATATACTTCCCCATTATCTTTATAATTGTCTCATTTGTTCCCTGTCTTCCAATATTCACCCAGCGTAAACTATTCTGTTAATGAACTACGCCCTGTCCTCAAGGTCAAATGTAATTTTTGTCAAATATGTCTCTTTGTTTTCTTTTTGCAACCGTTCCGTCAGCTCCCGCACGATATTCTTTTCCTGCCCCTGCCATTCCGATGGAACAACCATATCAAAAACAAGTTCTTTCTTTCCCTCATGAGTGTGTACGCGGAAATCATGGATTGTTATTTCTGTATCTATTTGCTGCAGGATAGTAAGTACCTGATGGTGTATCTGATCAAGCTCTGCATCATCTGTGATAACCGGATCGTAATGAATGACCATATGCACACCAAATCGGTTCAGGCATTCCCGTTCGATGCGGTCAATCTCATCATGACACACCATTGGATCGATCTTCTTATCGATCTCTACATGAATACTTGCATACTGTCTGCCCGGACCATAATCATGTACCAACAGGTCATGGCAGCCAAGTACCAACGGACAGCTACTTATATATCCAATAAGCTGTTCCCGCAAACCGGTATTTGCACCTTCTCCAAGAAGCGGAGAGATTGTATCCTTTGCAAGCGAAATTCCACTTACAATGATAAAAACAGATACCAGCCCACCCATAAGGCCATCTATTTTCCATCCGCTGATATGTTCTACAACTGTTGCGGCAAGAACCGCAGCTGTTGTCAGCACATCATTTCTGCTGTCTGCGGCTGCAGCAAATAAGGTATTTGACTGAATCTTATCTCCCATCTTACGATAAAAGAACATCATCCAGAGTTTTACCAGGATCGAACCGATCAGCACAATGATCATCAGCATGGAAAATTCGATCGATGCCGGATGGATCAGCTTGAGTACCGATGTCTTTGCCAATTCAAATCCGATCACAAGGATCATAGCAGCCACAACCAGACTTGCCAGATATTCAAATCTCGCATGTCCGTATGGATGTTCTTTGTCTGCCGGCTTCTCTGCCAGCTTAAATCCGAGTAATGTTACAATGGAGCTTGCTGCATCTGACAGATTGTTCAATCCATCTGCAGTAATTGATGTAGATGCGGCCAACTTTCCGATCACAAGCTTGCTGCCTGCCAACAGCAGGTTACACAATACCCCTATGAAACCGGTCATCTTACCGACCGCTGCCCTTTTCTTAGAATCCTGATTTTCTTGTGCCATAATAGTTACCTCCGCATATATAAGATAACTTTATGCAACGCAATTAATAATCTTTCCATCAGATCAATAGAATTATCTCTGACCGGCTGTAGCCGGAATAATAAAAAACCTGCGGAACAAATAGTAACTACTGTCCCGCAGATCATAAATTCATTCTTTATCTGCTGCCACCCTGTGTGGCCCGGCCCTGTGGTCATCCCACCGCCTGCTCAGTTTGTACTGTAGATTGATATGCAGTGCAAAAAGTATTGATACATTATAGCATGCGGTTACCCATACATCAAGTGCCGGTTTCTGATATTTTGAAAGATGATATTTTGAAGGATCTGCCACCGGAAATCTGCTTCCGACGGCTTATCCTTATTTGTACTCTGTATTACTTGGATGCGGCAGGATTTAACTTCTTGGTCTTGATCTCATCCTGAAGCATTGCAAGAAATTCATCCATAGGAACAGTTGTTGTCTTCTGCTCACCATGAAGTCTGTAGCTGACAGTCTTATCATTTACCTCATTCTTACCAAGGATGATCAGATACGGAACCTTCTCAACCTGAGCAGCTCTTACACGATAGCCAAGCTTCTCTGCACGTTCATCGATCTCGACACGGATGTTGTTATCATCTAAGAAATCATACAGCTCATGTGCATATGCATTTAATTCCTCATCTTCATTCTTTACAGGAAGGATTCTGGCCTGTACCGGTGCTAACCAAAGTGGCAGATTTCCCTTTGTCTCCTCCAGAATGTATGCCATGAAACGATCTAAGGAACCAAGGATTGCTCTGTGAAGAACGACAGGAGTCTTCTTTGTACCATCCTTATCAATATATGTCAGGTTGAATTTTGCAGGAAGACAGAAGTCAAGCTGGCATGTAGATAATGTATATTCATTTCCGATCGCCGGCTTAACATTTACATCAAGCTTTGGACCATAGAATGCTGCTTCACCGATCTCTTCTGTGTATTCGATACCGATATCATCCAATACTTTACGGAGTGCGTCCTCCGCTGTATTCCACATCTCATCGTCATCATGATATTTCACCTTATCCTCAGGATCTCTTAAGGACAGAACACAACGATAATCTGTGATATTGAAATCCTTATAGGTGTCGAAGATCAAGTCAACAACCTGCTTGAATTCAGATTCGATCTGCTCCGGTGTTACAAACAGATGGGCATCGTTCTGACAAAAATGTCTGCCTCTCTCGATTCCCTTTAAAGTACCACTGGCTTCGAAACGGAAATCATGTGCAATCTCGCCAATACGGATCGGAAGATCTTTATAGGAATGCATTTTGTTTGCATAGATCATCATATGATGCGGGCAGTTCATTGGACGAAGCACGAAAGACTCACCCTCAACTTCCATTGCAGGGAACATATTGTCTTTGTAATGATCCCAGTGACCGGATGTCTTGTAAAGATTTACCGTACCAACACAAGGAGTCATAACATGACGGTAGCCAAGCTTTCTTTCCTTGTTCTTGATATAATTTTCAAGCTCCTGCCATACGATATAACCCTTTGGAAGGAACATAGGAAGTCCACGTCCAACCAGATCATCTGACATGAACAGATTCATCTCTTTACCGATCTTTCTGTGGTCACGGTCTTTTGCTTCCTCTAATAACTTCAGATGTTCTTCCAGTTCTTCTGCTGTAGGGAAGCATACACCATAGATTCTCTGCATTACATGGTTCTTGGCATCACCCTTCCAGTATACACCGGAATATTTTACTAACTTGAAGTTCTTGCATAATTTTGTGTTATCAACGTGTGGTCCGCGACAGAGATCTGTGAAATCTCCCTGATCGTAAACTGTAATATTTCCATCCTCTAAGCCTTCGATCAGATCCAGCTTGTAGAAATCATCCTTGAACATTTCAAGTGCTTCTGCCTTTGTAACCTCACGTCTGTAAATCTTCTTGCCCTCTTTACAGATCTTCTTCATTTCTTTTTCGATAGCTGCGATCACATCATCGTTTACAACATCATCGCCAAGGTCGATATCATAATAGAAACCTTCTTTTACAACCGGTCCAACCCAGAACTTTGCATGTGGATACAAATGCTTTACGGCCTGTGCCATAACATGGGCGCAGGAATGATTGAGCGTATTTAATCTCTCG
>ERZ791802.2461-NODE-2461-length-11091-cov-5.878126_pt1 | contig 11091 bp, 8 predicted proteins | sample MGYA00510308_ERZ791802 | MGnify/ENA primary metagenome ERZ791802 (study PRJEB30046, sample SAMN00792028) | human gut metagenome | study: EMG produced TPA metagenomics assembly of the A metagenome-wide association study of gut microbiota in type 2...
TCGGCGAAGCGGACGCCGGGGGTCACGGTGAGAAACGCTTTGCCGCAGCGCTCGTGTACCTTCCCCGCTTCCAGGGGGGAGCAGACCACGCCGTCCAGTCCGGCATTCTTCGCGGTCTCGGCGTAGTGCATGACCACCTGGTCGATGGGTTCGTGAATGAGCAGATCGGATTCCATGGCCGCCTGATCGGTGGAGGTCAGCTGGGTCACGGCGATCAGCAGGGGACGGGTGCCGTCCTCCCGGGTCAGACCTTCCAGCGCGGCCTTCATCATGGCGGTGGTGCCGGCGGCATGGAGGTTGGTGATGTCCACGTCCAGATTCCGCAGGACGGACATGGCCTTCTTCACAGTGTTGGGGATGTCGTGGAGCTTCAAGTCCAGAAAAATCTTGTGTCCCCGGGCTTTGATCTCCCGGACGATGGCGGGGCCTTCCGCGTAGTACAGCTCCATGCCGATCTTCACGAAGGGCTTGCGGCCGGTGAACTTATCCAGAAAAGCGAAGGTTGCCTGGGCGGATGAAAAATCGCAGGCAACAATGACGTCCTTACCCATTATTTCGCGCCTCCTATAATGTCTTTCAGATTTTTGATTTTGTATTTTTCCATGACGGCGGGAAGCTCCCGGATGATGTCCCGGCAGACGTAGGGGTTTACGAGATTGGCAGCGCCCACCTCTACGGCGGCAGCGCCTGCCAGCATCATTTCCACCACGTCCTCGGCGCTGCTGACGCCGCCCATGCCCACCACGGGGATTTTCACTGCGCCCGCGACCTGATAGACCATGCGCAGCGCCACCGGGAAGATGGCGGGGCCGGAAAAACCGCCCATTTTGTTGGCAATGATGGGCCTGCGGGTGCGCAGATCAATGCGCATACCAAGCATGGTGTTGATCAGGCTGATGCCGTCCGCTCCCGCGTCCTCGCAGGCTTTGGTGATGGACACAATGTCGGTGACGTTGGGGGAGAGCTTGACGATGACGGGCTTTTTCGTGACCTTTTTCACCGCCGCCGTCACCTCTGCGGCAGCTTCCGGGCAGGTGCCGAAGCTCATGCCGCCGCCGTGGACATTGGGGCAGCTGACGTTGACCTCCAGCCAGCCCACCTGTTCCTCCTTATCCAGCCTTTCGCAGGTGTAGGCGTAATCCGCCACGGAAAAGCCGGAGACGTTGGCCATGACCGGCTTGTGAAAGCAGGCTTTCAGTTTCGGGAGTTCTTCGGCAATGACCTTCTCCACGCCGGGATTTTGCAGCCCCACGGCGTTGATCATGCCGCTTGTACACTCGGCAATGCGGGGCGTTGGATTGCCGAAGCGGGGTTCTTTTGTGGTTCCCTTGAAGGAGAAAGTGCCGAGGCAGTTGATGTCATACAGTTCGGCAAATTCGTAGCCGTAACCAAAGGTGCCGGAGGCGGGGATGACCGGATTGTCCAGCTCGATGCCGCAGAGATTGACGCTCAGGCTTCCCATAGAATCTCCTCCTTCTTCATGACGGGGCCGTCCTTGCAGATGCGCTTGTAGCCCGTGAGGGTCTTGCAGGAGCAGCCCATACAGGCGCCGAAACCGCAGCCCATCCGTTCCTCAAAGCTCATCTGGCCGGAGGTGCGGGTGGCTTTATACACCGCCTTGAGCATCGGCTCCGGGCCGCAGGTGTAGAAATAGGAATAATTCAGATCGTTCAGGGGCGTGGTGGCGAAGCCCTTGACGCCATAGCTTCCGTCGGCGGTGGCGACGATCACCCGGCACCCCAGCGCCCGGAATGCCCCTTCGTAGAATATTTCCGATTGGGTGTTGAAGCCCAGGATCACCGTCACCTGCTTGCCCATGGCGAGCAGCCGTTTGGCAAGGTGGTACAGCGGCGGGACGCCAACGCCGCCGCCTAAGAGGACGGGACAGTCCCCGGCGGGGGCAAGGTCGTAGCCGTTGCCCAGGCCGGTCAGAATGTCCAGCTTCTCCCCGGGAACCATCCGGGAGAGGATTTCCGTGCCCTTGCCCACCACCTTGTAAACAATGGTGAGGGTACTGCAGTCATAGTCGCACACGGAGATGGGGCGGCGGAGGAACTTCCCTGTAATTTGAATGTTGACAAACTGCCCCGGCGCGGTGATGGCGGAGGTGTCTCCGGAAAGCACCATTTTGTAGACGCAGTCCGTCAGAGGGGTATTGGAAAGAATCGTGAAAATGCTCTGTTTCATGGTCGCTCCTTCCGGAAAATGGATTTTCGTTAAGCGTCGATGGTGGAAATCGTCAAAGTGGTTTCTTCCAGCACATCCAGCAGAACCCGGATGGTGTCCAGCGCGGTAAACAGCGTCACGTTATGCTCCGTGGCGATCCGGCGGATTTTTATGCCGTCCCGGCCGTTGGAGCCGGGGTCGCGGGTGTTGATGACGTAGGCAATGTGTCCCTGACGCAGGGCGTTGGGAATTTCGTCGCTTCCGTCGCTGATCTTGCCCAGAACATGGGTGCGGATGCCGTTTTCCTTCAGGAACATGGCGGTGCCGGCGGTGGCCTCGATGTTGAAGCCCAGACGGTAGAACCGGCGGATCAGGGGCAGCGCTTCCTCCTTGTCCCGGTCGGCGATGGTGGCAAGCACAGTGCCGTAGTTTTGCAGCTTCATGCCGGAGGCCTGCAGCGCCTTGTACAGGGCGCGGGTCATGGTGCGGTCATAGCCGATGGCCTCGCCGGTGGACTTCATTTCGGGGGTCAGATAGGCGTCCAGACCGCGGATTTTGTTGAAGGAGAACACCGGCGCTTTGACGTACCAGCGCTCCTTCTCGGCGGGGTAGATGTCGAAGAAGCCCTGCTCCTTCAGGCTCAGCCCCAGAATCACGTCGGTGGCGATGTCCGCCAGGCTGTAGCCCGTGGCCTTGCTCAGGAAGGGCACCGTGCGGGAGGAACGGGGATTGACCTCGATGACGGACACATTGTCCTCCGGGTCTACAATGAACTGCACGTTGAACAGGCCGACAATGCCGATGCCCAGACCCAGTTTCTTGGCGTATTGCAGGATAATGCCCTTGACCTTGTCGGAGATGGAGAAGGAGGGGTAGACGGAGATGGAGTCGCCGGAGTGGACGCCGGTGCGCTCCACCAGCTCCATGATGCCGGGGACGAACACGTCCCGCCCGTCGCAGATGGCATCGATCTCCACTTCCCGACCCTGAATGTATTTGTCCACCAGAACGGGCTTGTCCTCGTCGATTTCCACGGCGCTTTTCAGGTAGCGGCGCAGCTGGCTCTCGTTCGCCACGATCTGCATGGCGCGGCCGCCCAGCACGAAGCTGGGACGCACCAGCACGGGATAGCCGATCTCGTTTGCCGCCGCGAGACCGTCCTCAATCTTGGTGACGGCTCTGCCCTTGGGCTGGGGGATGTTCAGCTCCTTCAGGAGCTTTTCAAAGGCGTCCCGGTTTTCGGCTCTGTCGATGGCCTCGCAGCCGGTGCCGATGATCTTCACGCCCCGGTCATGGAGGGGCTGCGCCAGATTGATGGCGGTCTGACCGCCCAGAGACGCGATCACGCCGTCGGGCTTTTCAAAGTCGATGATGTTCATCACATCCTCGGGGGTCAGAGGCTCGAAGTACAGCTTGTCGGCGGTGGTGTAGTCGGTGGAGACGGTCTCGGGGTTGTTGTTGATGATGATGGCCTCGTAGCCCGCCTTCTTGATGGTCATGACGGCGTGGACGGTGGAGTAGTCGAATTCCACGCCCTGACCGATGCGGATGGGACCCGCGCCCAGCACCACGATCTTCTTTTTGCTCGTCAGCCGGGAGACGTTTCCGCCGGTGTAGGAGGAGTAGAAGTAGGGGATATACGCACCGGTGTGGCAGGTGTCCACCATGTGGAAGGCCGGGAACATGTTGTGCGCCTTACGGAAATCGGACACGTCCGTCTCGGAGCATTTCCACAGCCGGCTTACATATTTGTCGCTGAAGCCCATCTTCTTGGCGTCCAGAAGGGCTTCCGGCTCTTTGACATGGAGCTTTAAGTATTCCTCCATGTCCACGATGCGCTTGATGGCGTTCAGAAAGTAGACGTCAATGGCGGTGATCTCATGGATCTGCTCCACGGTGACGCCCCGGTAGATGATTTCCGCGATGGCAAAAATGTTGTCGGAGCGGAATACGCTGATGTAGTCCCGTAGCTCCTCCGTGGTCATGTCGTCAAATTTGTGGTGGTAGACGTGGTTTGCGCCCACCTCCAACGAGCGGATGCCCTTGAGCAGGGACTCCTCCAGATTGGAGCCGATGCCCATGACCTCGCCGGTGGCCATCATCTGAGTGCCCAGAATGTTGATGGCGGAGGTGAACTTGTCGAAGGGGAACCGGGGCAGCTTGGTGATGACGTAGTCCAGCTTCGGCTCAAAGGCGGCGTTGGCGTTGGCGATTTTGATGTCCTCCAGCGCCATACCTACGGCGATTTTTGCGGTGACCCGGGCGATGGGGTAGCCGGAGGCCTTGGAGGCCAGAGCGGAGGAACGGGAGACACGGGGGTTGACCTCGATGAGGTAATACCTGGAGGAATTGGGGTCGAGGGCAAACTGGACGTTGCAGCCGCCCTCCACCTTCAGCGCCCGGATGATTTTGATGGCGGAGTCGTTGAGCATCTTCCTGTCGTGGTCGCTGAGGGTCATGATGGGGGCGACCACCATGCTGTCGCCGGTGTGGACGCCCACGGGGTCGATGTTCTCCATGCCGCAGATGGTGATGGCGTGGTCATTTGAGTCCCGCATGACCTCGAACTCGATCTCCTTGTAGCCCTTGACGGACTTCTCCACCAGAACCTGATGGACAGGGGAGAGGGCGAAGGCATTGAGGCCGATCTCCACCAGCTCGTCCTCATTGTAGGCAAAGCCGCCGCCGGTGCCGCCCAGAGTAAAGGCGGGGCGAAGCACCACGGGGTAGCCGATGCGCTTGGCGGCCTCCTTGGCCTCCTCCAGAGAGTAGGAAATTTCGGAGGGGATGACCGGCTCGCCGATGGACTGGCACAGCTCCTTGAAAAGCTCCCGATCCTCGGCGCGCTCAATGGACTCGCTGGAGGTACCCAGCAGCCTGACCCGGCATTCCCGCAAAATGCCCTTCTTTTCCAGCTGCATGGCCAGATTCAGACCCGTCTGACCGCCGATGCCGGGGATGATGGCGTCGGGACGCTCGTAGCGGATGATCTTGGCGATGTATTCCAGAGTCAGCGGCTCCATGTAGACCTTGTCGGCGATGATGGTGTCGGTCATGATGGTGGCGGGGTTGGAGTTGCATAGCACCACCTCGTAGCCCTCTTCCTTCAGGGCTAGACAGGCCTGGGTGCCGGCGTAGTCGAACTCCGCCGCCTGGCCGATGACGATGGGGCCGGAGCCAATGATGAGAATTTTCTTGATGTCGGTTCTTTTTGCCATGGTGTTTCTCCTCTCGTTATTTGGCGGTATGGGTTTCCGGAGCGGCGTATACAAGTTTTCCGTCGCAGACGGTGGCGATACATTTTCCGTTGACCTGCCAGCCGGTGAAGGGGGTGGCTCGGCCTTTGGAAAGAAAGTCCTCCGGGTCGATGGCGTATGCGGCGTTTAAGTCCCAGACGCTGTAATCCGTCCCCAAAGGGAGGCCAAAGCGCCTGCGGGGATTGACGCACAGAAGCGCCAATAGCCTGTCCAGACTCAGAATGCCCGGTTTTACCAGATAGGTATACAAAATCGGGAAAGCGGTCTCAATGCCCACGATGCCGAAGGCACTTTTTTCCAGACCCCGGGACTTTTCCTCGGCGGAGTGGGGGGCGTGGTCGGTGGCAATCATGTCGATGGTGCCGTCCAGGATTCCCTGAAGCAGGGCTTCCCGGTCTTCCTTTCCCCGGAGAGGCGGGTTCATTTTGAAGCGGCCGTCCTCCTGCAGAAAGCTGTCGTCCATCACCAGATAGTGGGGGCCGGTTTCGCAGGTCACATCCAGCCCCTCGGCCTTGGCCTTTCGGATGAGCGCCACACTTTCCTTGGCGGAGACATGGCAGACGTGGTAGGCGCAGCCGGTTTCTTTCACCAGCTCCAGATCCCGGGCGATCTGCACCCATTCGCTTTCGGAGCAGATGCCCCGGTGGCCGTTTCTCTTGGCGTAGTCGCCATCGTGGATGTAGCCCCCCCGCAGCAGGGAATTGACCTCGCAGTGGGCGACAATGGGCTTCCCCAGGGCTTTGGCGCGAAGCATGGCCTGCCGCATTAAGTCGTCGCTCTGCACGCCCCGGCCGTCGTCGGAGAATCCCACCACATGGGGCGCCATGCCCTCCAGGTCGGAAAGCACCTTGCCCTGTTCACCCACGGTGATGGCGCCGTATGGGTAGACGTGGATGCAGGCGGTTTCCCCGATGAGACGGCGCTGAACCTCCAGATTCTCCACACCGTCCGGCACCGGGTTCAGGTTCGGCATGGTGCAGACCGCGGTGTAGCCGCCCCGGGCGGCTGCCCGGCTGCCCGTAGCGATGGTCTCCTTATAAGAAAAACCCGGCTCTCTGAAATGCACATGCACGTCACAAAAGCCGGGGAAAATAACATATTCGGAAGAATCGAACCCGGAAAGACCGGGGACGGAAAGGGAGGAACAAACCCCGTCGGAAAACACGGATCCCAAAGAGGCAGCGTAAACCTTGGCTTTCGTCATAACCGTCATGCTGATCTCCTTTCTGCTTGAAAAAACGCCCTGCCGGAAAAGCGGCAAGACGGGCGGGATGAGCCGCTGAACTTATCCGTTAAATTATAGCATGGGCAGGAGTGGTTGTCAATTGGGAAAAATGGACATGGATACACCCGAAATCGGCGGGGCTTTTGGGCATAGGGGCGCGATTGAACTGCCCCCTTGTCTCTTTCTGGGAGAGACGGCTGAGCGAAGCGAAGACGGAGAGGGAAAACAGGGAAAACGCCCTCTCAGTCACCTTCGGTGACAGCTCTCCCAAAGGGAGAGCCAAGGGGCTGCACCCCGCTTCATTTTTCTCCGCTCTCCGGAAGGGTTCCCGCTTCCTTGAGCCTGTCCAGCGCCGTCCGGTAGCCGCCGCCGTAGAGCAGGCACCGGTTGACCCGGCTGATGGTGGCCGAGCTGGCGCCGGTGGATTCCGAGACCTCAATATAGTTTTCGCCCCCGTCCAGCAGGCAGGCGACCCGGAACCGCTGGGACATGGCCTGCAATTCCTTGATGGTTGCCACGTCCTCAAAAAACAGACGGCAGTCCTCCACCGTCCGCAGAGACAGGATGGCCTCAAAAAACAGATCTTCACCGGGATGTCGAATGATGTCCATGGCACGGATTCCTTTCGTTTTGGATGCTTTTTCTATACTTTACCACTTTAACCCGTTAAATACAAGGCCTTTTTGGAGTTTTTTGCAGGAAAACCGGGGATGGATATGTCGCTTTTTGTACGTTCCTCTGAAAAAGACAAATGTCCCTGCGTGAGGTACTTTTTTCCGCGCCAAACGCTTGACTTGCGCCGCCTGGGGTGCTAGAATTGGAAAAATAAAAATCTCCGAGAGGTGTTTACAATGGAAAGAAAAAATATTGACTGGGGCAACCTGGGGTTTGGCTACGTCCAGACCGACATGCGCTACGTCTCCAATTTCCGGAATGGCCAGTGGGACGACGGCTGCCTGACCGACCAGGCCACCATTACCATGAGCGAGTGCGCCTGCGTTCTGCAATACGCCCAGACCTGCTTTGAGGGACTGAAGGCCTATACCACCGAGGACGGCCGCATTGTCTGCTTCCGCCCCGATCTCAACGCCCAGCGGATGGCCAGCTCCTGCCGCCGCCTGAAAATGCCCGTGTTCCCTGAGGAGCGGTTTGTCCAGGCCGTGGTGGAGACTGTCCGCGCCAACTCCCAGTGGGTGCCACCCTACGGCTCCGGCGCGACGCTGTACGTGCGCCCGTTCATGTTTGGCAGCGACGCCATCATCGGCGTCAAGCCCGCGACGGAGTATCAGTTCCGGGTGTTCGTCACCCCTGTCGGCCCCTATTTCAAGGGCGGCATCAAGCCCCTGAAGCTGCGGATTTCCGATCTTGACCGTGCGGCGCCCAAGGGCACCGGCGACGTCAAGGCCGGTCTGAACTATGCCATGAGCCTTTACAACATTGTGGACGCCCACGAGAAGGGCTTTGACGAGAACGTCTACGTGGATTCCGCCACCCGCACCCACATTGAGGAGACCGGCGGCGCCAACGTGATCTTCGTCACCAAGGACGGCAAGCTGGTCACCCCCAAGTCCGACACCATTCTCCCCTCCATCACCCGGCGCAGCCTGCTGCAGGTGGCGAAGGACTATCTTGGCATGGAGGTAGAGGAGCGCCCCGTGGCGCTGGCGGAGATCGGCGAATTTGCCGAATGCGGCCTGTGCGGCACTGCGGCGGTCATCTCTCCCGTGGGAACCATCGTGGATCACGGCAAGGAAATTCACTACGCGGGCATGGGCCCCACCATCCAGAAGCTGTACGACACCCTCACCGGCATCCAGATGGGTCGCCTGGAAGCCCCCGAAGGCTGGATTCAGGTTATCGAATAAAATTTCCAAGCAGCGGCGGCCGTCAGGCCGCCGCTGTTAGGTTGCGCACAAATGCAGATTTTCTTCTGGCGTTATTTTGCTGTTTTACCAAAAGTGTCTGGTGGCCGAAGACTTTTGTTTTTCGGGGCTTGACACCCGGCGCAGAAGGTGCTATAATCCTGCCAACATACATCGAACGCAATGATGAGGAAAAAGCAGCCCGATTCCCGCGTACAGAGAGCCGCCGGTTGGTGTGAGGCGGATGCAGGGGCGGCTGTATACTGGCCTCTGAGCGGCCGTTCCCAAAGCTTCGGCGAGTAGAACGGACGGAGCCCGACCGATACAGCGGGAGACGGTTGTTGGACCGTTGTCGAGTGGCCGCTTTGGCGGCAAAAAGAGTGGTACCGCAAGGTTTTGCATGCAAAGCCCTGTCTCTTTGTTACAAAGAGACAGGGCTTTTTGTAGTTTTATCTTTGAAAGGACTAGAAATGATGGATACCTCCAAATACGCGATCGGCTATTACCCCGCCCCCGGCGACCATTGCAAATGGGTTCACAAAGACCACATTGAAAAAGCCCCTCAATGGTGCAGCGTTGACCTGCGGGACGGCAACCAGAGCCTGGTGATTCCCATGAGCCTGGAAGAAAAGCTGGAATTTTACCATCTGCTGCTGCGTCTGGGCTTTAAGGAAATCGAGGTGGGCTTCCCCGCCGCCTCCGAGACGGAGTATGAATTCCTGCGTACCCTGATCGAGAACAACATGATCCCGAAGGACGTCTCGGTGCAGGTGCTGACCCAGTGCCGGGAGCATATCATCCGCAAGACCTTTGAAGCCTGCAAGGGCGCGCCCAGCGCCATTATCCATTTCTACAATTCCGTGAGCGTCGCCCAGCGGGAGCAGGTGTTCCGCAAGAGCAAGGAAGAGATCAAGCAGATCGCCGTGGAAGGCGCGAAGCTGGTGAAAAAGCTGGCGTCGGAATACGAGGGCAATTTTCGCTTTGAGTATTCCCCGGAGAGCTTCACCGGCACCGAGCCGGAATACGCGCTGGAGGTGTGCAACGCCGTTCTGGACGTGCTGGAGCCCAGCGAAAGCAACAACGTCATCATCAACCTGCCGGTCACCGTGGAAATGAGTATGCCCCATGTGTATGCCGGCCAGGTGGAATACATGAGCGAAAACCTCAAATACCGGGAGCATGTGACCGTATCCCTGCACCCCCACAACGACCGGGGAACCGGCGTGGCGGATACGGAGCTGGCGATGCTGGCCGGGGCGGACAGGGTAGAGGGAACGCTCTTCGGAAACGGCGAGCGCACCGGCAATGTGGACATCATCACCCTGGCCATGAACATGTACTCCCACGGCGTCGACCCGAAGCTGGACTTCTCCGACATGCCGTCCATCTGCAAGACCTACGAGCGGTGTACCCGGATGCACGTCTACGAGCGGACGCCCTACGCGGGATCCCTGGTGTTTGCCGCCTTCTCCGGCTCCCATCAGGACGCCATCGCCAAGGGCATGACCTGGCGGAAGGAGAAAAACCTTCACCGCTGGACGGTGCCGTATCTGCCGGTTGACCCCCAGGATATCAGCCGCACCTACGACGCCGACGTCATCCGGGTCAATTCCCAGAGCGGCAAGGGCGGCATCGGCTATCTGCTGGAGCAGAATTACGGCTATATCCTGCCGCCGAAGATGCGCGAGCACCTGAGCTACCAGTGCAAGAGCGTCTCCGACCACGACCACCGGGAGCTGAAAAGCGAGGATGTACTGGCGATTTTCATGGACTGCTACCTGAACGTGAACCACCCTCTGTCGATTTCCCACATGTCCTTTGCCCAGAAGGACGGCGGCGTGGACGCGGAGGTTACCTTCCTCCGCCACGGACGGGAAACCACCCTCCGTGCCAACGGAAACGGCTCTCTGGACGCGGTGAGCAACGCCTTGAATCAATATACCGGCAAGGATTACACCCTGAAGGTCTACACCGAACACAGCGTGCAGGAGCGCAATTCCGGCTCCACCGCCGCGGCCTACATTGGCCTGGAGGACGCCGCCGGGAATATGAGCTGGGGCGCCGGAACGGACACCGACATCATCAAAGCGAGTATTTACGCCCTGATCGGCGCTTATAACAACATGACTGCTGAATAGGAGGTTTTCAAAATAATGAGTATGACAATGACACAGAAGATTCTCGCCGCCCACGCGGGGCTGGAATCCGTCACGGCGGGGCAGCTCATCCGGGCAAAGCTGGATCTGGTTTTGGGAAACGACATCACCACCCCGGTGGCCATCAACGAGTTTACGAAAAACGGTTTCTCTCAGGTGTTTGACAAGGACAAGATCGCCATCGTCCTTGACCACTTCGTCCCCAACAAGGACATCAAGGCGGCGCAGCAGAGCAAGCAGTGCCGGGAATTCGCGTGCAGCCACTGCGTCAGCCATTTTTACGACGTGGGCAAAATGGGCATTGAGCACGCCCTTCTCCCGGAGCAGGGGCTGGTCACCGCCGGGGACTGCATCATCGGCGCGGATTCCCACACCTGCACCTACGGCGCGCTGGGGGCGTTCTCCACCGGCGTGGGCAGCACCGA
>ERZ791802.2463-NODE-2463-length-11063-cov-4.420422_pt1 | contig 11063 bp, 8 predicted proteins | sample MGYA00510308_ERZ791802 | MGnify/ENA primary metagenome ERZ791802 (study PRJEB30046, sample SAMN00792028) | human gut metagenome | study: EMG produced TPA metagenomics assembly of the A metagenome-wide association study of gut microbiota in type 2...
CCTCCACGTTATTCTTGATATTCTCGGAATAAGAAGTAACGATAGGGCAGTTGTAATGGTTGTTCGCATCTTCGAACTCATTGCGCTCATAGAACAGCGCAGGATAGAAGATGAACTTAATACCCTGTCGGATCAGCCAGGTCACATGACCGTGCGCCAGCTTTGCCGGGTAACACTCGGATTCACTCGGGATGGACTCAATACCGAGCTCGTAGATCTTACGATTGGAGCTGGGAGAGAGCACCACGCGGTAGCCCAGTTCGGTGAAAAATGTGAACCAGAACGGATAGTCCTCGTACATATTCAGCACTCTGGGGATACCTACCACACCTCTGGGAGCCTTGTCGGCATCCAGGGATTCATAGGAGAATAATCTATGTAATTTATATTCGTATAAGTTCGGTACATTATGGGCATTCTTCTGACCACCGATACCGCGTTCGCAACGATTGCCGGAGATGAACTGACGGCCGCCGGAGAATTTGTTGATGGTCAGACGACAGTTGTTGGTACAACCCTTACATTTCGCCATGCTGGTCTCGAACTGGAGATCGCAGATCTTCTGATAATCCAGCATTGTGGTCACATAACCGTCTTCGTAATGTTCTCTGGCGATCAGAGCCGCACCGAAAGCACCCATGATACCGGCGATGTCGGGACGGATCGCCTGGCAGTTTGCAATTTTCTCAAAGCTGCGCAGAACAGCGTCATTGTAGAAAGTACCGCCCTGTACCACGATATTTTTACCAAGCTCTGAAGCATCGGAGACTTTGATTACCTTAAATAAAGCATTCTTGATAACGGAGTAAGCAAGTCCTGCGGAGATATCTGCTACGGAAGCGCCTTCCTTCTGCGCCTGTTTTACTTTGGAGTTCATGAATACGGTACAACGGGTACCCAGATCGATAGGATGTTCTGCAAACAGGGCAGCCTGAGCGAAATCCTGCACGGTATAGTTCAGGGATTTGGCAAAGGTCTCAATAAAGGAGCCACAGCCGGAGGAACATGCTTCGTTCAGCTGTACGCTGTCTACGGTCTGGTTTTTAATCTTGATGCACTTCATATCCTGACCGCCGATGTCTAAGATACAGTCTACGCTGGGGTCAAAGAAAGCAGCGGCATAGTAATGGGCCACGGTCTCTACCTCGCCGTCATCCAGCAGAAAAGCAGCTTTCATCAACGCTTCGCCGTAACCAGTGGAACAGGAGCGTACGATCTCCACGCCTTCGGGCAGGAGAGAGTAGATCTCCTTCAGGGAACGGATCGCTGTCTTCAAGGGGCTTCCGTCGTTACTGGAATAGAAAGAGTACAGCAGGGATCCATCTTCACCTACCAGAGCGATCTTCGTGGTGGTGGAACCGGCATCGATACCCAGGAAAGCCTTGCCCTGATAGGACTGTAAGTCTCCGGTGGTCACGTGATGCTTGCTGTGACGCTCCACGAATTCCTGATAAGCAGCCTTGTCCGCAAACAGAGGCTCCATACGTTCTACTTCGAACTCCATCTTGATGTCGGAGGACAGCTTTTTCACCATGTCAGACAGACTGATGCAGACTTCCTCCTTCGCATTTAGTGCGGAACCGATGGCTGCGAACAGATGGGAGTTGTCCACGTCAATGATGTGCTCGTCATCCAGATTTAAGGTACGGATAAAGGCAGCTTTCAGTTCAGACAGGAAATGTAAAGGCCCGCCCAGAAAAGCTACGTGACCGCGGATCGGCTTACCACAGGCCAGACCGGAAATTGTCTGGTTCACCACTGCCTGGAAAATAGAAGCAGACAGGTCTTCCTTGGTAGCACCTTCGTTGATCAGAGGCTGGATATCGGTTTTGGCAAATACACCACAGCGGGCAGCAATGGTGTAGAGGGATTTATAATTTTTCGCATATTCGTTTAAGCCCGAAGCGTCCGTCTGAATCAGACTGGCCATCTGGTCGATGAAGGAACCGGTACCGCCGGCACAGATACCGTTCATACGCTGCTCCACGTTACCACCTTCAAAATAGATGATCTTCGCATCCTCACCGCCCAGCTCGATGGCAACATCGGTCTTGGGAGCCAGTTCCTGCAGGGAAGTAGCCACGGCTACGACCTCCTGAGTAAAGGGAACGCCGAGGTGGTTGGCCAGTGTCAGACCGCCGGAACCGGTGATCATGGGGTGCAGCTGCAATTCTCCCAGCTGGTCATAAGCTTTCTTAAGGAGCTCAGACAGAGTTTCCCGGATATTGGCGAAGTGACGCTCATAATCGGAAAATAAAATATTGTGTTCTTCGTCCAAAATAGCAATCTTGACAGTGGTGGAACCGATATCTATGCCGAGAGTTGCGTATTTTTCCTGTGAATTCATGTGATACATCCTTCCTGAAATAAAAATAAATCTACTTATTTAATGCATTTTTTTCATCAACAAAACATTCTCATTATACGACAAAAAACACCACAATGCAACGAATAATGGGGGAGTTTAGTTGTTAAAGTTTTGTAAAATGTAACTTAAATTTTTCGGGAAAACTCTGAAAAAAGAGAACGTGCAGTTTACTTATTCTCTTCCGGATGTTACAATCTCGATAGAGAAAAATCAAAATATAACTATTTATGGAGACATTGTTTTATGAGCAAATTCGAAAAAAAGTTTGGAAAATATGCGATCCATAACCTGACCATGGTATTGATCATGTGTTATGTGGCGGGATATGTGATCGAACTGATGGGAAAAGCAGCCGGCAATAATCTGCTGGGATTTCTGACACTGGACCCTTACCGGATCCTGCACGGACAAGTCTGGAGACTGGTGACCTGGGTGATCGTTCCTCCGGAAAGTCTGGATATCTTCACAATCATTATGCTGTTTTTCTATTATAGTCTGGGTACGGCGCTGGAGCGTACCTGGGGAACTTATCGCTATAATGTGTATATCTTTTCCGGCATGCTGTTTACGATTATCGGAAGCTTCCTGTGCATGGGTGTGGCATATCTGATCACCGGCGGCATGAGTACGGAAGCGGCTTCGCTGGTATTTTACAGCGGTTCTTATGCGTTCAGCACGTATTATATCAACCTGTCGATCTTCCTTGCCTTTGCTGCTACGTATCCGGATATGCAGGTGTTGCTGATGTTCGTGATACCGGTGAAAGTAAAATGGATGGGAATCTTGGATGCGGTACTGATGATCTATACCGTGATCGCAGGAAACATATTTACTAAATTCGCGGTAGTGGCATCTTTGCTGAACTTTGTGTTATACTTTTACAGACTGCATCGCAGCCGTATCTCGCCGAAACAGATGCACCGCAAGGCGCAGTTCGAACGAAAATCCAATGCTGGACGGGCGAAAGTCACAAGACACAAATGTGCCGTCTGCGGACGGACAGAAGAGGACGATCCGAATCTGGAGTTCCGTTTCTGCTCCAAATGTAACGGCAACTACGAATATTGCCAGTATCATTTGTTTACCCATGAGCACATAAAATAGTCCGGATTGCGAATGTCTGTACACTTTCGGGAGTGCGAAGCACGGAGAAAGTGTATTATTGCAAGAGGCATATGGCATGACTGCTTGCAGGCAATGCGCGAAGCGCGGAGAAAGTGATGTTATTATAAAGGAGACCCTATATGAACAAAGAAGTATTATTTGCCCAGACCTTAGAGCAGGTCCGCAAGACCGCCAAGGAGCAGGGCAACTGCATCAGCGAAGAACAGGTAAAGGAAGCATTCGCCGAGCTGGATCTGAGCAATGAACAGCTGCAGATGGTATTTGACTATCTGTTAAAACATAAAATCGGTATTGGACAGCCTATGGATCCCGATGAATTCCTGACGGAGGAAGAAAAGGATTACTTACAGGAATATCTGGATGAAGTAGCAGCATTACCGACCTACAGTGACGGTGAAAAACTGGCATTTTCCATCGCAGCCATGGCGGGAGAGACGGATGCGCAGCAGCGCCTGATCGAATTGCATCTGGCGGATGTGGCAGAGATCGCAAAACTCTATGCCGGACAGGGTGTCCTGCTGGAAGATCTGGTGGGAGAAGGCAATCTGGCGCTTTCCTTCGGTGTGACCATGCTGGGCAGTCTGGAGAAACCGGACGAAGTCGAGGGAATGCTCGGCAAAATGATCATGGATGCCATGGAAGAATACATTGCCGAACATGCAGAAAATTCCAAGATCGACAAGCGAGTGGAAGATAAGGTCAACAAGGTAGCGGATAAGGCCAGAGAACTGGCGGAAGAACTGCACCGCAAGGTGACCACGGAGGAACTGATGGAAGAGACCGGTATGTCCCGCAAGATGATCGAGGATGCCATAAGAATGAGCGGTTTCAAGATTGAGGATATCGACAACAATGCAAAAGACAGTTTATGAGAATTATAAATACAGCCTGCAGGATACGGCAAAGGTCTACATAGGCGCAAAATATACCTTTGCAGAGCTGCTGGATCAGGACGAGGTGGCGTTTAAATTCCGCCTGATCGTGGAACGCTATATTTTAGCGGAAAAAGAGGTGGATCCTCAGGATACGCTGGAGACTCATCTGTATTATCTGAAGCCGGACAGTTTTCTTGTGAAGATCTACGACCGGATCAAGGCTCGGGTGAAGATCAATATCATCGAGGAGAAAAAAAGGATTTTTGGCAGAGGCAAAAAGCGTTATGTCACGAAGGAATTGAACATCCGGGAATTAGTTGCCATGACACCGGAGGAGAAAGAGGCGAAGGGTGTCGTGATTCAGGAAATCTCCATGAGCAAGCTGGCACTGGCCGCGTTTTGACAGATGAAGCTCACCCATAGAAAGCATGAGCGACTGCTTGCAGGCGGCGAAGGCTTTCTATGAGGGGAGCAAACGAACATGAGCAAGAAGGACGATAGTCCGGATTGCGAATGGTCGTTACGATTTCGAGAGTGCGTAGCACGGAGAAATCGATTAAGATAGAATAAAAGAGGACACATCAGAAATGAGAGTAGAAGATTTATCCACATATGAGATTATAGAGAAACGGCAGATCCCGGACATTAACAGCGTGACCTATCTGTGCCGTCACAAGAAGACCGGAGCAAGGGTGGCACTTGTATCCAATGATGACGAGAACAAGGTATTCTATATCGGTTTCCGCACCACACCCAAGGATTCCACCGGTGTAGCCCATATTCTGGAACATTCCGTATTATGCGGATCGAAGGAATTCCCGGTGAAGGATCCTTTTGTGGAACTGGTAAAGGGGTCTCTGAACACTTTCTTAAATGCCATGACCTATCCGGACAAGACTGTATACCCCGTGGCCAGCTGCAATGACAAAGATTTCCAGAACCTGATGCATGTCTATCTGGATGCGGTTTTTTACCCGAATATTTACAAAAACGAATCTATTTTCCGACAGGAAGGCTGGCATTATGAGCTGGAAGGTGACAACGAGGAGCTGAAAGTCAACGGTGTGGTCTATAACGAGATGAAGGGTGCTTTTTCCTCTCCGGATGATGTGCTGGAGCGGGAGATCATGAATTCCCTGTATCCTCACACCACCTACGGCTGCGAATCCGGAGGTGATCCGGAAGCGATCCCCGAGCTGACCTACGAAGAATTCCTGAATTTCCACCGGAAATTCTATCATCCCTCCAACAGCTATATCTATCTCTATGGCAATATGGATATGGCGGAGAAACTGACCTTTATCGATGAGCATTATCTGTCTGTCTACGATGCCCTTGAGGTGGATTCCGAAGTGACGGAAGAGGCGGCATTTACCACGCCGAATCGTATTGTCAGGGAATGTCCCATCGGCGAGGGAGAGGACGAGGAGGAGAATACCTACCTGTCCCAGAACTTCTGCGTGGGCAATAGTCTGGATCCGAAGCTTTACATTGCGTTCCAGATCCTGGACTATGCCCTGTGTTCCGCTCCAGGAGCACCCTTAAAACAGGCCCTGGTGGACTGTGGTGTGGGTAAGGATGTCTACAGCATCTATGAGAATGGTATCCGCCAGCCCTATTTCAGTGTGGTGGCGAAGGACACTTCCGTAGAGAAAGAACAGGAATTTTTACAGGTAACGGAAGAAGTGCTGAAAAAGCTGGTAAAGGACGGCTTCGACGAAAAGGCATTGCTTGCCGGCATCAATTATTATGAATTCAAATACAGAGAGGCGGATTTCGGTTCCTACCCCAAGGGACTTATGTACGGTTTACAGGTGTTGGACAGCTGGCTGTACGATGACAGACTGCCGTTCATTCACATCGAGGCCAACGAGACTTTCGCTGAACTTCGAGGGAAAGTGAAGACCGGATATTTTGAGGGTCTGGTACAGAAATATCTGCTGGACAATACCCATCGCAGCGTGGTGATCTTGCAGCCGAAGCTGGGACTTCTGGAAGAGCAGGAGCAGAAACAGCGGGAAAAGATGGCACAGGTGAAAGCTGCCATGAGTCCGGAAGAGATCGAGAACGTGAAGGAGACCTTCCAGAAGCTGACCGAATTCCAGGAGAGCGAAGACGCAAAGGAAGATCTGGAGAAAATCCCTCTGTTAAAACGGGAAGATATGAAGAAAGAGGCAAATCTGCCGGTGAACGAAGTGCGGAGCATTGGAGATACCACACTTTTGTATCATGATCTGTTTACAAACGGCATCGGCTATTTACGTCTGATCTTCAAATTGGATCAGATCCCCGGTAAATATTTCCCGTATATCGGCATTTTGAAGGGCTGCCTGGGACTGTTAAATACGGAGCATTATGCTTATGGAGATCTGTTTAACGAGATGAATCTGGTCACCGGCGGCATGGCTGCGGTAAATAATGTCTATGGCAAGCTGCAGGATATGGATCAGTTTATACTGACTCTGGAACTGAAGACGAAGGTATTTTATGACCGCCTTGCGGAAGCAATCGATCTGATGCGTGAGATCGTAATGACCAGTGATTTTACGGATGCCAAGAGACTGTATGAGATTCTGGCGGAGGGCAAGTCCCGGATGCAGGCACAGATGACCTCCGGAGGACACAGTGTGGCGGCCGGAAGAGCCTTATCCTACGGCAGTATTCCCGGAGCTGTGAGCGAAGAGATTTCCGGTATCCCGTTCTATCGTCTGATCACGGATCTGGAAGCTCATTTTGACGAGAAAAAAGAAGAATTGGTGGAAATCTTACAGACCTTAGTGAAAATGATCTTCCGTCCGGAAAACCTCATGGTGGATTTCGTAGGTGAGGAAAAAGCCGTGGCTCTTTTAGATGCTCCGGTGGAAGCTTTCAAAGCAGCACTTTATATGGAAAACGTGGAAAAAGAACATTACATTCCGGAAATCTCCCGGAAAAACGAAGGTTTCTTAACCTCCGGTCAGGTCAATTACGTATGCCGTGCCGGTAATTTCCGCAAGAGTGGACTGCAATATACGGGAGCATTAAGAGTACTCAAAGTCATGATGGGGTATGAATATCTGTGGGTTAATGTCCGTGTCAAGGGTGGTGCCTACGGCTGCATGTGCAGCTTCGGCAGATCCGGTGACAGCTACTTTGTCTCCTACAGAGATCCGAATCTGGGCAAGACCATTGAAACTTACGAGAAAGCTGCAGATGCCATTGCAGAGTTCACAGCAGATGAACGTACCATGACCCAGTATATCATCGGTGCGGTCAGTGATCTGGACGTACCCATGAATCCGGCGGCAAAGGGACTGTATTCCCTGAGTGCCTATATGACAGGACTGGATAATGCCACTTTACAGAGAGAACGCGACGAACTGCTGGCGGCTACCGAAGAGGATATCCGTGCATTGTCCGCACATATCCGTGCATTTATGCAGGAGGATCTGCTCTGTGTGGTAGGTACGGCTTCCAAGGTAAAGGAAGAGCAGGAGAGATTCCTGAAAGTGGAAAATCTTTTTTAAAACGGCAAAAGGAAAGCTGCGATTTTGCAAAAGTGGTTCTGAATCGTAAAAAGATCAAATAAATAAAGAACTTTTGTGATATTATTTCGTTTATAGAGGTGAACAATAAAAAGTCAACAGCAGGCGGATCCGACAGGCTGTCAGGATGCCGTCCGCAGAACGGAGAGGGTTATGAAAAAACGAAATTTTGAAACAAAGATCATTACAGGGGTGCTCACTGCCGGCATGATATTATCGCTGACCGCCTGCGGCAGCTCATCGAACGGCAGTTACGGAATCAGTGATCTCATGGATGCGGATTATGCTGTTGCTTCCAAGGAGGCAGCTGCACCGGAGGCGTCCGCTTATGAAGATGGATTTGGCATGACAGAAGGGTACGATTCCGCAGGAAATGCTCAGGACACAAGTACTACAGTGCCTGAGGAGACTGCAGCCATAGCAGACCGGAAACTGATCAAGACCGTGAATATGGATGTCGAGACCAGGGAGTATGATAAGCTGTTAAGCGCGGTAGAGAATAAAGTAACAGAGCTCGGCGGCTATATCGAAAGTCTGGATGCCTATAACGGCAGTACATATTATAGTTATCGTTCTACAAGGAATGCCAATCTGACCATCCGCATCCCGAAGGACAGACTGGAGGAGTTCCAAAATACGGTCTCAGAGCTGGGCAATGTGACCAGTCGTTCGGAGAATGTACAGGATGTGACACTGACCTATGTGGATCTGCAAAGTCACAGGGATGCCCTGCAGACGGAACAGGAGAGACTGTTGCAGCTGCTGGAACAGGCGGAGAGCATCGAAGACATCATTACCATCGAACAGCGCCTGTCCGATGTGAGATACCAGCTGGAAAGTATGGAATCCCAGTTGAGAAGTTATGATAATCAGGTTGACTACAGCACTGTATACCTCTATATTGATGAAGTAGAGGTCTATACTCCGGTAGAGGAAGAGACCACATGGGAACGTATTTCTGCAGGATTTATGGACAGCTTAAAGAGTATCGGCGAGGGTATTAAGGAAGCAGCCATCTGGTTCGTGATCCATATCCCCTATCTGGTGATCTGGGCCATCGTGATCGTGATCATTGTACTGATCCTGAAAAAGATCAAGAAGCGCACGAAGCGGATCCGGGCGGAGGAACAGAAAAAATTCGCCGAAGAGGAAGCAAGAATGCAGAAGACTTTGCAGAACACGGCAGAGAATACAGCAGAGAATACGGTAGCCACACAAAACAGCAATGAGTGAGAATCTATAAGATAAGCCGGACGGACCGGCGGCTGACAGAAAAGTGTCAGGGAAAAAGACAAGAACAGGAGAAATAATAATGAACGAAAATCCGGCATACAAATCCGGCTTTGCCACACTGATCGGACGTCCCAACGTAGGAAAGTCCACACTGATGAACCGACTGATCGGACAGAAGATTGCCATTACATCCAACAAACCCCAGACCACCCGTAACCGTATCCAGACGGTGCTGACACTGGACGAGGGACAGATCGTATTTCTGGACACTCCCGGTATCCATAAGGCGAAAAACAAGCTGGGCGATTACATGGTCAATGTTGCGGAGCATACATTGAACGACGTGGATGTGATCCTGTGGCTGGTGGAGCCCACAAACTTTATCGGTGCCGGAGAACGTCATATTATTGAGCAGCTGAAGAAGACCAAGACTCCCGTGATTCTGGTGATCAACAAGACGGATACCGTGAAAAAGGAAGAGATCCTGGCGTTCATCGATACCTATCGCAAAGAACTGGATTTCCAGGAGATCGTTCCGGTGTCCGCACTGAAGGGAGACAACACGGATGTGCTGATCCAGTGTATTTTAAAATATCTGCCTTACGGCCCGGCATTTTATGATGAAGATACCATCACCGACCAGCCCATGCGTCAGATCGTGGCGGAGCTGATCCGTGAAAAGGCTCTGAGACTTTTGTCCGAAGAAATTCCTCATGGTATTGCCGTGACGGTGGAAAGCATGAAGGAGAGAGGCCGGATCTGTGACATCGAGGCCACGATCATCTGTGAGAGAGATTCCCACAAGGGTATCATTATCGGCAAAGGCGGACAAATGTTGAAAAAGATCGGCTCCCAGGCCCGCCCGGAGATCGAGGATATGCTGGAAATGAAGGTCAATCTGCAGCTTTGGGTGAAGGTGAAGAAGGACTGGAGAGACAGCGACATCTTATTGAAAAACTTCGGATATAATCCGAAAGACATTGAGATGGGCGAATAGAAAAACGAAATTTGCAGACCCTATTTTTACAGAGGATAATACACTGATAGAAGAGGGGGATGCGTAAGATGCAATTCATGAATTACTGGCAGCAATTTGAACATACCGGCAGAGTGGAGGATTACCTGAAATACCTGCAGAGCGCGGAAAAGGAGGAACCTTTGGCTGGTGCGGAATGTAAAAGCCCCCTGGTGGATTGCAGAGCGGAGGGGCGTACAGACCAGTCCGCAGGGGAGGATGGATCATGCAGGAATCCCTGTATGTAACGGGAATTGTATTAAAACAGACACCTTTCGGTGAATATGACAGGCGTGTATGCCTGCTTACCAGAGAAAAAGGGAAGATCACTGCTTTTGCCAGAGGGGCCAGAAAGCCCGGTAACCGGCTGGCTGCAGCGACCAACCCTTTTGCTTTTGGCTCTTTTCGTCTGTATGAAGGACGGAACTCTTATACGATATCGGAAGCAGAGATCCGGAACTATTTTCCGGAACTGATGACGGACTACGTGGGGGCATGCTACGGTATGTATTTCGCGGAAGTGGCGGATTTTTACTGCCGGGAGAACAACGATGAGAAAGAAATGATGAAACTGGTCTACCAGTCGCTGCGGGCTTTGTGTGCACCGGCACTTCCCAATGAACTGGTGCGCAGTATTTTTGAACTGAAGGCCATCGTTGTCAACGGAGAATATCCGGGAGTACCGGAGGAGCGCAAACTGGAAGAATCCACACGGTATGCACTGAATTACATAGCGGAGAGTTCTGTGGAAAAGTTATATACCTTTACCGTATCGGACAAGGTTCTTGCAGAACTTTCACAGATCGCGTCGGAATATCGGAAGCGTTTCATGGACAGGTCGTTCAAAAGTCTTGAAATACTGAAAACTCTATGTTAAAATCGGTTATGGCTGATGCCAAAAAAGGAGACTCATTTATGAGGCA
>ERZ791802.2484-NODE-2484-length-10968-cov-3.935673_pt1 | contig 10968 bp, 4 predicted proteins | sample MGYA00510308_ERZ791802 | MGnify/ENA primary metagenome ERZ791802 (study PRJEB30046, sample SAMN00792028) | human gut metagenome | study: EMG produced TPA metagenomics assembly of the A metagenome-wide association study of gut microbiota in type 2...
GACGGATGAACCGGTAGTAATCAACTTGCGTGACCTGCATACCGGATTTAAAGTAAAGTCTGCCGTAGTAATGGAAGGAAGCAGTGAAATTCCTTCTCAGCTGGACGACCTGAACAGAGACCGTAAGATGGATGAACTGGCATTCGTTACCAGCCTCCCTGCTCACGGAAGAAAAACATTTCAGGTAACCCTGTCTTCTGAAAAGAGTACGAAAACCTATCCGGCACGGGTTTATGCGGAAATGTTCATTGCTGACCCGAGAAAAGGAAAGCATCAGTCAGTACAGGCAATCACTGTCCCTGGTACAAGTAATATATATAGTATGGTCCGTCCTCATGGTCCTGTACTGGAATCGGAACTGGTAGGCTATCGTCTTTACTTTAACGAAAAACAGACACCGGATATCTACGGTAAGTTCAATAAAGGACTGGAAATCAAAGAATCTCAGTTCTACCCTACTGACGAACAGTTAGCAAGAGGATTCGGTGACGATGTCCTCCGGGTATTCGACAGTTGCGGTCCGGGTGCTTTCAAAGGATGGGACGGAAAGAAAGCAACTCATATCACTCCGGTGGCTACCCGTACGGAACGTATCATCTCTTACGGTCCGGTGCGTGTCATCGCAGAAATCGAAGTGACAGGCTGGAAATATCAAAATGCGGAATTGGACATGATGACCCGTTACACACTCTATGCCGGACACCGTGATCTTCGTATCGAGGCATTCTTCGACGAGCCTATTAAGAACGAAGTGTTCTGTACAGGCGTTCAGGATATTGTCGGTACCGCAGAATCTTACTCGGATCACAAAGGGCTTGTCGGCAGTTGGGGAACAGACTGGCCGGTAAACGATACCGTGAAATATGCCAAAGAAACAGTAGGTCTTGGGACCTGCATTCCCCAACGATATGTGAAATCGGAAGAGAAAGACAAAGACAACTACCTCTACACCATCACATCTCCGGGAAGCAAATACTTACAGTATCACACCACTTTCACTTCCATGAAAGAAACTTTCGGCTATAAGACACCGGAAGCATGGTTTGCTTACCTCCGTGAATGGAAAGAAGAACTGGCACATCCGGTAACGGTCAAAATAAAAGATATTCATTAAACAAAGCATACAAATACAGTTAAACAATCAAATACTGGAGTATTTACCAGTTTTTATACCGACTCTGCACAATTATTACTCCTTTGTGCGGAGTCTTTTTTTTACCTTTGCCCCATTGAGAGACTTCAACTGAATCTTTAATATCAAACTATTATACCTATATCATGAAACGATTGACACAGACTTTAGCTTTTTGCCTGCTAACTGTTTTCACTGCGGTAGCACAGAAAAACTATGTATCCGAAGTATGGGTTTCCGATCTCGGAAATGGTAAATACAAGAATCCGGTGCTCTATGCCGATTATTCCGATCCGGACGCTTGCCGCGTAGGAGATGATTTCTATATGACTTCTTCCAGTTTCAACTGTCTGCCGAGATTGCAGATTCTACATTCCAAGGATTTAGTGAACTGGACGATTATCGGAGCTGCTGTTCCCTATGCCCTCACCCCTATTGAAACACCGGAACGTCCGGAACACGGCAACCGTGTCTGGGCACCCAGTATCCGCCACCATAACGGAGAGTTTTATATCTTCTGGGGAGACCCGGATCAAGGCGCTTTCATGGTAAAAGCCAAAGCCCCGCAAGGTCCGTGGACGGAACCTGTTCTGGTTAAACCGGGAAAAGGAATCATCGATACCTGCCCGCTTTGGGATGAAGACGGAAAAGTATATCTGGTACACGCCTATGCAGGAAGCCGCGCCGGACTGAAAAGTGTAATCACCATCTGTGAATTGAATAAGGAAGCGACCAAAGCCATCACCCCCTCACGCATTATCTTCGACGGTCACGAAGCACACCAGACGTGTGAAGGCCCGAAGTTTTATAAAAGGAACGGCTATTATTATATCTTCCATCCGGCAGGCGGTGTGCCAACCGGTTGGCAGGTAGTACTCCGTTCTAAAAATGTGTATGGTCCTTATGAATGGAGAACTGTACTGGCGCAGGGTGATTCTCCCGTCAATGGACCTCACCAGGGAGCTTGGGTAGACACTCCTTCCGGAGAAGACTGGTTCTTCCACTTTCAGGATGTAGGCGCTTATGGTCGCCTTGTTCACTTGCAACCGATGAAGTGGGTGAATGACTGGCCTGTAATCGGTATCGACAAAGATGGTGACGGTTGCGGCGAACCGGTAATGACCTACAAAAAGCCGAATGTAGGAAAGATATATCCCATCTGTACACCGCAAGAAAGCGACGAATTCGACGGATATATACTCTCTCCGCAATGGCAGTGGCACGCTAATATCAATGAGAAATGGGCATATTATGCCGGAGACAAAAGTTATGTCAGACTATACTCTTATCCGGTAGTAGCGGATTATAAGAATTTATGGGATGTAGCTAATCTGTTGTTGCAAAAAACTCCTTCGGACAATTTCACCGCCACGATGAAACTGACCTTCATGCCTAATCCCAAACTGAAAGGTGAACGTACAGGTTTGGTAGTAATGGGCAGGGATTATGCAGGATTGATTCTGGAAAATACGGACAAAGGTCTTGTGCTGTCTCAAATTGAATGTAAAAAAGCAGATAAAGGAGAAGCGGAACAGGTAAACTCTTCTGTCGGTCTTACCCAAAACACGGTATACCTAAAGGTACGTTTCAGTTGCGACGGCAAGAAAATTAAAGCCAGTGAAGGAGGTAACGACCTCATTGTGATATGCAACTTCAGTTATAGCCTTGACGGAAAGAAGTTCTTGCCATTAGGCAACCCTTTTCAGGCAAGGGAGGGACAATGGATTGGCGCCAAAGTCGGCATGTTCTGTACCCGTCCGGCTATTGTTACCAATGATGGAGGATGGACAGATGTAGACTGGTTCCGAATTACAAGGAAATGATTCGTTTTTTATTCCTATCTTTGTAAGCAGAAAGAAAGGAAAACAGGATTAACATAAAAAAACAAGAAGTTCAATGAAGAAACTAGTCATTTTCGATTTGGATGGTACATTACTGAATACCATTGCCGACCTTGCACACAGTACAAATTATGCCTTGAATAAGTTAGGATATCCCACACATGAGATCGAGAAATATAACTTCATGGTAGGAAACGGCATCGACAAACTTTTTGAGCGTGCCTTGCCGGAAGGAGAAAAGTCCAAAGAGAATGTACTGCGCGTACGCAAGGAATTCGTCCCTTACTATGACATTCATAATGCCGATGACAGCCGCCCTTATCCCGGTATTCCGGAATTACTCTCATACTTACAGGATGCAGGTATTCAAATTACTGTGGCTTCCAACAAATATCAGGCAGCCACCCAAAAGTTGATTGACCATTATTTTCCGGAAATCCATTTTACCGCTGTGTTCGGGCAACGTGAAGGGATAAAGGTTAAACCCGATCCAACCGTTGTATTCGATATTCTGGAAGTTGCCAAAGTAACCAAGGAAGAAGTGCTGTACGTGGGTGATTCCGGCGTGGATATGCAAACGGCTGCTAATGCCGGAGTGACAGTTTGTGGAGTAACATGGGGATTCCGCCCACGTGCCGAACTGGAAGAATTCAGTCCTCAATATATTGTAGATACCGCTGAGGAGATCAAACGTCTTATTCTCTAATATCTGAATCTACAGAAAGATCTCATTCTTCAAGCTGTACGATATATCTATGCGGATTATATCAACATAGATCTATCATGCAGCTATTTTTCTTCAATAACAGAACAATATTTTAAAGATTCTGCGCAGAGAATTGAAAACCGATTCCCGCATCATATAATTTACTATTTCTTTTTAACTTCAGAAAATCAATATCCGGCAGACTTCCATCCGCTTTGCGAGGCAATGTTAACTGAGCAGGATCCAAACTCACAAAATCATCCTCACCTACGGTCATATCTACAGGAAGAAAAGAATTATTGATAATCGTACATTCCTCCCGATTCACATCGACAATATGTTTTCCTGCAGCCCTCGGCTTATATGACAAATTATTCCGAATAATATGATCATATCCGTCCACGTCCACTATTTCTCCGGCAGACTTACGATTCAGCATACAGAAATTAGACGGATTCTGATAACCGGTATTATTGAACCAGGAAATTCCTCCCAAATGGTGATTGGCATAAAATCCTTTGTTCTTGTTTTTATATGCCAGACAATTCTTCACTACATGGTGTGGAATCTCATTCGGCATCTTCACTTTTGAGCGCATACCATAGCCACCCGCTTTAAACCCTGTACCATCTCCCGCACCCACAAATCCTCCGGGCTTATATCCATTATAAAACGCCCAGCAATCTTCAATCGTATAAGCTGCTTGTGCCTTTATCAAATCAAAACCGTCATCACTGTTGTACCAGGCCCGACATCCTTTAAACACATTTCCCGTATAGGAGGCAGAAGCCGGATGCCCACCGAAGCCATCCACATTTCCACCGGTACCATTCTCAGATACAGGGTCAAAATTATTATAAGCATCACAGTTCAGTACGAGATTATGACTTCCCCGCACCAAATAAAAACCAATAGCCATGCCATCGTGCATCGCCAGATTCTCGTAAATATTATGATTTCCACCTTGATTGTATATACACTCCGACTGAGTATGCTCCCGGATAGTAACCTGTGTTTTGATAATCTCAAAATTGCGGAAATGGAGGTAAGAGCCTGATACATAAAAGACAGATACCCGTTTACCCTCCGGCTTTACTTCAGCCAGATTGAATATCGGACGTTCATCCTGATAACCTGTATAGCAGATTCTCTTGGCCTGAGTGCCACTTTTATTCATTTCAAAAACATAAGCGCGCAAATGATCTCCTCCCATCATCTGCTCTTCCCGTATCCGATACTCGCCTCCGCGAATATATACCGTATCTCCGGGAACGACTTTTGACTGCGCTTTTTGTAAAGTAGCGAAAGGTTTGTCAAGCGTGCCCGCATTTGAATCATCACCATTGGTAGCTACAAAATAATTCGTAGCCGAAAGAGACAGGAAACACCCCATAAAAAAAAGACTAATACCTATATGCTTTTTCATTATGCTTATATTTTAAAACCTATTGAAAACTGATTTCCATTTTACTGTTGTTAATGTGCTTCTTTATTACCTGACTCTTATCTTCTACCTCTAAACAAATATTCTGTAACCGGAAGTTTTTTCCAGTTACCGTTTTCATGCCGCTAAATTACAGCTTTCTTTATAGTTTAGAATGTACATGCGTACACAAAGCCTAGAAAATCGTATTTCACCTGAGATTTACATCAAGAATGAACGATAATACATCGTTTCTTTGTTTTTCCGTACGCTATTACATCCTCTATTCTAAAAAGAAAATTAACTTTGTAACCATTAATAATAATGTAGAATCGTAGAAATCAAATATGAAAAATGCACTGCTGATATTCGCATTCTTATCTTTCTATCTCAGTTCAGTACATGCATCTGTCGAGATACGTTCGAACAAACTGACCACCGGTGACGGACTGGCGAATAATTCCATCCGATATATGTTTCAGGACAGCAAGGGATTTATGTGGATGGGAACCGTCAACGGATTAAGCTATTATGACGGCAACTCTTTTGTCAGTATCTACCCGGACCCTAATCTGCCGATTTCATTGGCCGACCCACGCATCCGGAATATGGAAGAAGACTCTAACGGTTTTTTATGGATCGCCACCCTCTCTTCTTTATATAGCTGTTACGATTTAAAACATGGGCGCTTCGTCGATTTCACTGGTTGCGGAGAATACAAACAGAGCTATTCGAAAAAAATCATTGCATCCGACCAGTCTATCTGGTTGTGGGATAACAATAACGGATGCCGTCGTGTCGTCTATCAGGATGGCCAGTTCTCGTCGCAGGCATACAAAAAAGAATTAGGCAACCTATCTTCTGACAAGGTACTGTTTGTCTACGAAAGCAATGACAGCCCCGGACATGTATGGATAGGAACCAAGCAAGGATTATGGAAATACCATGACGGCAAACTGGAAGCAATGGATACACAGGGAGAAAGCTGGGAACATATCTTTTCTTATGACCAATATACCTGCATCATTACCGGAAAAAAAGAAATCTACCGCCACTCTCTTTCCAATAACCGACTGGAGAAAATCGCTTCATTAACCGAACTCGGAGATACAGGTGTAATCACCGGAAGCCTCCGCCTGCAACATCAATGGGTGATGTTTACCGCCACTGGCAGTTACATCCTAGATCCCGTTACGGGAAAGCTGCGCCGGTTCTCCCGCCTGAATATTAAAAACGGTAACGTCACCAGAGACAATAAAGGGAATGCATGGGTACACAACTATACCGGCAACGTATGGTATGTCAATACCAGCACTGGCGACATCAAACATTTTCAGTTTCTTTCATCCGAGCATTTGGGATATATCGATGTAGAACGTTACTCTATCATTCATGATTCACGGGATATCATCTGGATTACGACTTACGGAAACGGACTCTTTGCCTACGATCTGAATACCGGCGATCTGCAGCACTTCACTTTTGAAGTCAGTCACTCCAGCCATATCAATTCCAATTATCTGCAATATATCATTGAAGACCGTTCCGGGGGCATCTGGGTGAGTTCCGAATTCTCCGGATTATCTCATCTGGAGATTCTGAATAAAGGAACGTTACGTATCTATCCGAATGGCGAAGATGCTTCTGACCGCTCCAACACGATACGTATGCTTTTACGTGGCAAAAACGGTAATGTATATATGGCAAACCGCATGGGTACCCTATATGAATATGATGCCGACCTGAAAAATATACTTCGTAGAGAGAAGTTTACACATAACGTATACAGTATGTGCGAAGATAATGAAGGACAGTTATGGTTGGGTATGCGTGGTATAGGATTACGTATCGGGGCTGATCAATGGTACCGATATAACAGTAAGGATAATAACTCCTTATCAAACGACAATGTCTACTTAATCTACCGTGACCGCAAAGGGCGGATGTGGATAGGAACATTTGGCGGAGGATTGAATCTGGCTGTCAAAACAGGCAACGGTTATCAATTCAAGCATTTCTTTCAAGGCAGTTATGGAGAAAAACGGGTACGCGTCATACAGGAAGACCGCAACGGCATGATGTGGGTGGGTACCAACAACGGTATTTATATCTTCCATCCGGACTCACTGATCAACTCCCCCAAGAATTACGTACTTTACAATCATGTCAATGAAACATTCCCCAGCAATGAAATCCGCTGTCTGGTGAATGATCATGAAGGAAATATGTGGATTGGAACAACGGGAGCAGGCTTTGCCATCTGCTATCCGGGAAATGACTACCAACATCTGACTTTCGATTGTTATAGTATTAAAGACGGATTGCCCAACGGAGTCATACAGTCGATTGTTGAAGATCAGGACAATAAAATGTGGATTGCGACCGAATATGGCATTTCCCGCTTCACCCTCGCCACCAAGCAAATAGAGAATTATTATTTTTCTTCACATACACTGGGGAATGTATACTCTGAAAATACGGCTTGCATAAATGCTGACGGAAGATTACTTTTCGGTACGAACTACGGCCTGGTAGTTCTCGATGCCAATAAAGTGGAAAACATGGAAAAACTTGCATCGACCGTATTCACAGGGCTTCACATCAATGGAGCGCATATGCTGCCCGGTATGGATGATTCCCCTCTCAACGAAACCATGTCCTATACAGGGCAGTTAAACTTGAAACATTATCAAAATTCATTTGTCATTGCCTTTTCAACATTCAACTTTTTAAGCGGAGCATCCAAATATTCTTATCGGATGCCTCCATATGATTCGGAATGGAGCATCCCTTCAGCACAAAATTTGGCAACGTACCGTAATCTTCCTCCCGGTAAATACCAGTTGCAAGTGAAAGCCTGCAATGTAGCCGGCGTATGGGGGGAAGAAAGCACTATGGAGATTGTCATAGCTCCTCCTTTCTGGCAGACGACCTGGGCCTATCTGATTTATCTGGTATTCATTGGAATCGTCTGTTATTTCAGTTTCCATATCATACGAAATTTCAACAGATTACGCAATCGCATCGCTGTTGAGAAGCAATTGACCGAATATAAACTGGAATTCTTCACCAATATATCCCACGAATTCCGTACACCGCTTACTCTGATTCAAGGTGCTCTCAACAAGCTAATCAATATAGAGAATCCTCCCAAAGAGATGCAACGTCCTTTAAAAACCATGGATAAAAGTACTCAGAGAATGTTACGCCTCATCAATCAGCTACTTGAATTCAGAAAGATGCAGAAAAACAAACTGGCCTTATCTTTGGAAGAGACGGACGTCATTGCTTTCCTTTATGAAATCTTCCTGAGTTTCAAGGATACAAGCGAGTCCAAAAACATCGATTTCAGTTTCGAGCCGTCACAACCTGCTTATAAAATGTTTATTGATAAAGGCTATTTAGACAAGGTTACCTACAACCTCCTATCCAATGCTTTCAAGTATACTCCTTCTAACGGAAAGATTATATTCAAAATAGATATTCAGGAAGACAAGCAACAGCTTCGTATACAAGTCATAGATAACGGGATTGGCATACCCAAAGAAAAACGTTCAGAACTGTTCAAGCGTTTCATGCAAAGCAGCTTCTCTCATAGCAGTGTCGGAGTAGGTCTCCACTTGACACACGAACTGGTACAGGTACATAAAGGTAATATCAGTTATGATGAAAATGAGGGAGGCGGTTCTGTCTTTACCGTCCTATTGCCGACTAATTCTGATATCTATCAGGAGAAAGATTTCCTGATTCCCAATCAGTTATTAACCGAAGAAGAGGAACAGCACTCCAAAGATTTTCTCAGAAATGAAACGTCAGAGGATACTTTCCAGCCTCCTGTCGATCCTTTGAACAAACGCAAAGTTTTGATTATAGAAGATGATACTGATATCCGTGAATTCCTAAGAGAAGAAATAGGAGTTTACTTTGAAGTTGAAGTAGCTGCTGACGGAACATCCGGTTTTGAAAAAGCAAGTACGTATGATGCTGATTTAATTGTTTGTGACGTTCTGATGCCGGGAATGAATGGATTTGAAGTGACACGCAAACTTAAAAATGAATTTACCACCAGCCATATCCCCATCATATTACTGACTGCCCTCAATATAGAAGAGAAATATCAGGAAGGAATTGAATCCGGAGCTGATGCGTATATCACGAAGCCATTCAATGTCTCTTTACTACTGGCAAGAATCTTCAAGTTAATCGAGCTACGGGATAAACTGCGCCAAAAATATTCTAACGAACCGGGATTGGCTCATTCCATTATCTGTACCAATGACAAGGATCAGAAGTTCTCGGTAAAGCTGAATGAAGTATTGAATGAGCACATGACCGATACCGATTTTTCGGTCAATGACTTTGCCGGAATAATGGGACTAGGACGTACTGTATTCTATAAAAAAGTACGGGGAGTGACCGGTTATTCTCCTTACGAATATTTACGTGTCATGCGGATGAAAAAGGCTGCTGAAATGTTATTGACAGAAGATCTCACCATAGCCGAAGTCGCCTATAGCGTAGGTATCAACGATCCGTTCTACTTCAGTAAATGTTTCAAGAACCAATTCGGGGTATCTCCATCTGCCTATCGGAAAAAGCTGTCTGAAGATGAAAATGAACTCATAAATGATGCCGACGTATGATCTTACAGGTTTTCCGTACTAATTTAAGGGGTGTTTCTTTCATTGATGTACTTTCTTTGCCAATGAAAAATTAATCATTAAGAAATCATGAGAAACAAACTCTTTCTATTTGTATTTCTGTTTGCAGTGCTGGCTATTGTTGATAGTCACGCTTTCGAACGCAAAAAATACAATTTCAACAGTGAATGGCGTCTGCAAATCGGAGACTTTCCCGAAGCTAAACAATCTCAATTCGACGATAGCCGGTGGAAAGCGGTCACTTTACCGCATGCCTTTAATGAAGATGAAGCCTTCAAAGTGTCCATCGAACAGCTGACGGACACAGTGGTATGGTATCGGAAACACTTTCGGATTCCGGCTTCCGGTAAAAAACAAAAAGTATTCATCGAATTTGAAGGAGTGCGCCAAGCCGGTGACTTCTATTTGAACGGACAATATCTGGGAAAACACGAAAACGGAGTAATGGCGGCAGGCTTCGACCTGACACCTTATATTAAAGAAGGTGACAATGTACTGGCAGTACGTACGGACAATGACTGGATGTATCGCGAAAAAAGTACTAACTCCAAGTTCCAGTGGAACGACCGTAACTTCAACGCAAACTACGGTGGTCTGCCCAAGAATGTATTCTTGTACGTTACAGATGAAGTGTATCAGACTCTTCCTTTATACAGTAATCTGAAAACTACCGGAGTTTATATTTATGCTAAAGACATCGACGTAAAAGGACGCACTGCCACCATCCATGCAGAATCGGAAGTAAAAAACGACAGTCGTGAACCACGCCAATTTAGCTACCAGGTGGTCTTGCTGGATGCTGACGGCAAACAGGTGAAAAGCTTCGAAGGTGAGAAAGTAACCTTACAAGGTGGCGAAACAAGGGTAGTGAAAGCTGCTTCCAAAGTAAATAATCTCCATTTCTGGAGTTGGGGATATGGGTATCTTTATACTGTCCAGACGATTCTAAAAGACAATAAGAATCAAGTCTTTGATGAAGTAAGTACTCGTACAGGTTTCCGCAAAACACGATTTGCAGAAGGCAAAATCTGGTTGAATGATCGTGTGATCCAGATGAAAGGATATGCACAGCGCACCAGTAATGAATGGCCGGCGGTAGGCCTGTCCGTTCCGGCATGGCTTAGTGACTACTCCAATGGCCTGGTAGTAAAAGGCAATGGTAATCTGGTACGCTGGATGCATGTTACCCCATGGAAACAAGACGT
>ERZ791802.2505-NODE-2505-length-10914-cov-70.822820_pt1 | contig 10914 bp, 3 predicted proteins | sample MGYA00510308_ERZ791802 | MGnify/ENA primary metagenome ERZ791802 (study PRJEB30046, sample SAMN00792028) | human gut metagenome | study: EMG produced TPA metagenomics assembly of the A metagenome-wide association study of gut microbiota in type 2...
ACATATTTGTTAGGCAGGAATGTCAGCAATCCGCATCCGACACCGAAGATAACAGCCCAATAAGTGAATATGGAAAGCCATTCGATATATGTGCCTATATCATCCGCCTGAGTTTCATTGAAAATCCGAATGGCTCTACGATATGCAATTATGACTCTGCGAGCTAAAACGATTCCAAAAACGACTAACCATACAGCTAAAGCAAATAAAGAGATTTTTTGCATGATTCCGCTTGGCAACAGGAACAACACAACTCCGGAAAGAGTTGAGAATATAATCCATAAAATGATATGTGTCCACACACGCCGTTTGGTAATGTAAAAACGATCAAGCAACATTATCAATGCCGAACTGAACAGAGAATAGCACAGGAAGTATGTGGACATGTTCATCAATATGGCAGAATCCGCATTTTTGAATCGGATACCAAAGAAGAAATGTACCGAATAGTTTGCCGAAAGCAGTAGCATAGCTATACCCATAATCTGTCGAGAGCGGAGATAATTCTTGAAAATTTTCTTTTCAGGAGTCTTTGCAAACAAAAAATAAAAGCCGAAGAATAACATCAACGGCAGTGCGGTATAAAGTGAAAAACTGTATATAGATGGTTCCATTGTTATGCTTATTTGATTTTGATACAAAGTTACGTCTTTTTCTTCACAAATAGACACATAATCTATGATTTAACGTTATAGATTCGGTCATATTAGATTGAAAAATTATTAGAATTAAAGCCAGTGGTGAAAAATTCAACCACTGGCTTTTTCTGTCAAGACTTCGATATTAAAGTTTTACACCTTTGGATTCCGATAAACCGGGTCTCCCTATAATTAAATGACTGCGTACAAAGTCCACGTGCGGGCTTTCCGGCTGTTGTTCCGTCTGTTTTTTCTCGTTGCCTTGCCGGTTCTCTTCTGTGTTTTCCTGAGCCGGAGCCAGCTCAAGCTGTATCTTGCGGTCCAGTGCGGCGAGTTCGGACTTCAGCTGTTTCAGCTCGTCCTCCTTCTTCCACACCTTGCCCGCTATCTCCTGCAACTGCGGAATCTCCTTTTCCAGCACTTCGTTCTTAGACTTGTACTGGTCGATGATGGTCGGAATCCTCTCCAATGCGTTCAGAAAGTTTCGTGCGGCAGCAATCGGGTCTGCCATCGCCAGATGCCCGTTGTTGTAGGTGTACTTGTAGTTCCCCTCCACCACGAAGCGGTTGTCGGTGAACTCCAGACCTTCTTTGAGTGTCCTCTCGCTGACCACCTTTATCGGAAAGCCGTAAAGTTCCCCGACAGCCTTGTACAGTCCACCAGTCGTGGCGTTCTTGGCGATTTCCTGCAAACGCTTACCGATGACCTTCTCATCCGTTGAATCCACGCCGTCCACCTTGACAAGATTAAGGCGGCTGCCTTCCTTATCAGTCTGCACAACGGAAAGAAAACGGTTCCAGTCTTCCGTCATGGCTTCGATGAAAGCCGTGTTGTTGCGCAGTTCTCCCGTCTTGGATTCCAGCTTGAACTCCGAATCGCGCTTGCCCTTGTTGAACGACTTGCGTTCCCCTTCGAGCGAGGCGATACGCTTCTCTAATTTCGCCTTATCCAAAAGGTCGGTATTGCCGGAGAGCAACGCCATATACTCCGAGAAGTTCATACCCGATTTTTCGTCCATTGCTCCCTCGTCGATGGTACGTGCGCCCATCGCTCCACTTTTGAGCTGCGATATGAACGTCTGCTTGCAGTGCAGCAGATTGAACTTGTAGCTGTCCAGCGACTTTTCCACCGCGTAGATGATGATATCCACGTTGTTCTCGGCAAAATGCTTAGCAATCTCGTTCCCGGCTCTAACACCCCGTCCGTCACGCTGTTGCAGGTCGGACGGTCGCCACGGTGTATCAAGGTGATGGATGGCGACGCATCTTTTCTGCGCATTCACGCCCGTTCCGAGCATACTTGTGGAGCCGAACAGCACTCGCACTGTCCCTGCGTTCATGGCATCTATCACCGCCTTACGAGCCTTATCCGTCTTACACTCCTGAATGAAGCGCACCTCACTTGCCGGTATGCCGTAATCCTCCACCAACTTGCGTTTTATCTCGCTGTACACGTTCCATCCTTCCCCCGGCTGATATGTACCCAAGTCGGAGAACACGAACTGCGTTCCTTTGTGCGCATCGTATTTGTGGTAATACTCCGCTATCATTTTGGCGCAGTGGCTCGCCTTGTTGTCGGAGTGGTCTTCGTAATTGGGGTCTATCATGCGCATATCCAAAGCCATCTTCCGCGCGTAGTCGGTAGCGATGAGCATCTTAGCCTTCTCTTCCGTTTCAGACAGCGGCAACCTGCCCAACAACGTCGCGTCACCTGTCTTGGCAAATTCCATCAGTTGTTTGATGAAATACTCTTGGTCGGGTGTAGGCGGTATGTGGTGCAGTATCTCGTTCTTGTGCGGACGATCCACACCCACGTCCTCCGCCGTGCGGTAGTCGGTGATTTCGTTGTAAAAGGCGGCAAGCTCCGGCACTTTGATGAAGTAGCGGAAACGCTCCTTCTGCACCACGTTGTTTGTCACGTTGAACTCGAAGTCGGTCGTCTTCTTGGCGAAGATAGCCGCCCATGCGTCGAAACAGCGGATGTCCTGCCGTTCCAGTTCCTTCGGGCGCAGGTACTTAAAGAGCAGGTACAATTCCGTCAGACTGTTGGAAATAGTCGTGCCGGACAGGAACGTAGCCCCTAAGTCTTTGCCCGTACGCTCCTGTATAGTTCGTATGGCAAAAAGCATATTCAGGGCTTTCTGGCTCCCCTCCGAGTTTCCCAACCCCGCCACACGGTCATGCCGGGTGTTGAAAGTCAAGTTCTTGAATTGGTGGCTCTCGTCTATGAAAATGTGGTCGATGCCCATCTGTTTGAAGTCCACCACGTCATCTGTGCGCGACTTGATGGCGTGTTCCACTTTCTCCAGCTTCGCCACAAGGTTGTGCTTGCGCTTCTCCAATCCTTTCAGCATCGCCCGCGACACGTTCTTTCCCTGCTGCCGTAGCACTTCGAGGTTTTCCTCCACCGTGTCAAGCTCTGCTTGCAGGATGCGCTGCTGCAATTCCGGCGACTGCGGTATCTTGCCGAACTGGTCGTGCGACATGATGACGCAATCGTAGTCGTTGTTCTTGATGTTGTTGAAAAAACGCACGCGGTTGGCAGTCGAGAAATCCTTTTCCGAAGCGTAGAGAATCCTCGCATTAGGATATGCCGCCTGATAAGTGGCTACTATCTCCGCCACGTTCGCCTTCAAGCCGATAATCATCGGCTTGTGCGCCAAGTTCAGACGCTTCATTTCATGCGCTGCAATACACATTATCAGTGTTTTACCTGTTCCAACTTCGTGGTCACAGATCCCGCCTCCGTTCTGTTTTATCATCCAGACGCAATCCTTCTGCGACGGATAAACGCTTTGAATACCCCGGCTTGCCAATCCTTTCAGATTGAGGTCGGGAAACGTCTGGTGCGAACCGTCATACTTCGGGCGCACGAAACAGTTGAACTTGCGGTTATACATTGTCACGAGCCGTTCCTTGAACTGCGGCGACTGCTCTTCCAACCATTCCGAGAACCCGTTGCGGATTTCGTCAATCTTGGCGTTGGCGAGCTGTATGCCCTCGCTGTCACGCACCTTGATGTCGTTGCCGTTCTCATCTTTGCCAATACTTTTCATCATGTCGGGACAGGTGTTGTGCAAAGCGTGTTTCAACAAGTGCATACCGTCATAGTTCCGGTAATAGCCCTTTACCAGAAACTCGTCCGTGATCTTCATGGTGCGGTAGCCGCACGCCACGGAAAACTCGTCCATGCTGGCGGAATAGGCGATTTTCACGTCCGTGTCGAAAAGATGGCTCATGTAGGCGGCATACACGCCCGTGGGAATCCAGCGTTCACCGAAGTTGAAGTCGAGGTCTTCAAAGGCGATACGCTGCGGCTCGGCTTCCTTCAAAGCCTCCAAAGCCTGTTTCACTTCCGGCAATCTTTCGCTTTCCAGATTATTTTCCATCCATGCCTCTATACGCTCCGCCTTCTCTATCACGTTTCCCGCGATGAAGCGGTCTTTAATCTCGTAACCGGTTACGAGCGGATTGTAGAAGATACGCCCCTTGAGGGCATTGAGAAGCTCCTCTTCCGTACTGTCTGTTATCCCCCGCATATAGTTGAGATTGACCGTACCATACTTGTTGAGCGATGCAGACAAGGCTTCTTCCGGAGAACCGACGTTGGCATGGTTCTCCACCGAGAAGGAAACGGGACGGTCGAAGATGTCCGCTTTGACGAACTTGCCGTCCTCCGCACGTTCCAGCGAAAGGATGTCGCGCCCTCCGGCGTCCATCATCACCAGTTTCACGTTCTGTTTGGCGTTGAGGTTGCCATAACGCATGACAAACTCGTCGTAACAGGTGTTCAGGTGTTCACGCCAAGGTACATTTTCCTCACGTCTGTTCGATTCATAGCGGTACAACCGCTCGTATGCGTCACGGAGCGATACATACAGCAACGCTTTCTCTTTCTGATAACCGGTTAGTCCAAGCGGCTGGAAGGTTGCACCGTAGGGAGTAATGTCCTTCAGATAACCGATGTCGCGTGCCCTGTTTGCCACCAGCGACCCTTCACGCAGGTGCATTTCCGGCGTGCGGTGATAGGGACGCGGCGTAAGGTCGAGGGCTTCTTTTTTCGGCTTTTCCGTTTCAAATTCCGGGAACAGGGAAGTGGCAACCGTTTCGGAAGTAGGCACAACTTCTGCCGGTGTTTCAGGTTGCTTTATTTCTTCCGTTTGTTCCGGCTTTTTATCCATATTGTCCGAAGAAGGCGCAAAAGCAGGGTTCAACGTGTCTTTGATACCCATCTTTTTCAGTTGTTCCTGCCTGTGCCGTTCTGCCTCAAGCCGTAGGGCCTTGCGCCGTTCCGCTGTCAGACTCATCATTGTCTCATAGAAGCCGTTGATGGGAGGATTGGTTTCCCAATCCAGAGTGGCGTAAATGTCGTCCGGGTCGTTTGGCTTTTCGGCATTTTCCGGCTTTTCTTCCTTATTACCGTTTACCGGCTTGGCGGCTTCAACGGGTGGAGTAACTTTGACCTGCGGTTTAGGCGTGGACGGCATAGGCTTCGGCTTGCTTTCCTTTTTCGCTGCCTTTTTCTTTTTTGCCGGTTCCTCTATGGGCATACCCCAAAGGTCGAGCAGGGTAAGCTGCACGGCTGACGAATGGTTGGGTTGGCGCGGCTCAATCTCCGGCTTTTCCTCTATGGGCTGTGCCTGCGGCTTCTCCACTCCCTTGACAGGCTCAATTACAGAAACGGGGGCTATTACAGAAGGTGATACCTTTTCTGTTTTCGGAGCAGGTTGCACTTCCGCAGCCGTGCTTTCCTCCTTTGTCGGATGCAGGCTGTGTTTCTCATACAGTTTCCTGTCAAGTTGTTGCAGTTCTATTTTCAGATGCTCCCGCAAGTCTTCCGCCAGTTGTGCGATGTCCCCACGGTGCAGGAGTTTATAGGCTGGTTTCCCGTACGGGTCGGTACTTCTGATCAAATCCGTGTGTGAAAGCGAGCCGATGCTCCATACATACCCATTTACGGAAGTGCCGATAGGGGTCTGTTCGGTCTGCACGAAGAGTTTTTCGTTGTAATACAGTTCACCATTCTTTCCGCTGTTCTTTTGCAGGATAATCAGGTCGCTGCCCACCTCCGTTCCCGCGTTATCCGTAAAGAGGTTGTTCGGCAGGCGGGCTACGCCCACCAGATTGGTATGGTTCATCATATACTCGCGTATGGGCGCGTTGGTCGGGGCATCCAGTACCCCCTGCGAGGTGATGAACGCCACGATTCCGCCTTCACGCACCGCGTCAAGGCTTTTCAGGAAAAAGTAATTGTGTATCGTCCGTGCCGCCGAGTGCCTTGCAGGATCCTTGCTGCCCGAAAATTCCGGGTCGAACACCGCCACATCGCCAAATGGTATATTGGAGACAGCCAAATCAAAATGGTTCATGAACGGCTTTTCTATCTTCTCGAAGCCCTGTACCCTTACTTTCTGTCCGGGATGCAGGTGCTTCAGTATCTTGCCCGTCATCAGGTCTTTCTCAAAAGCCATGATGTCCGCGTCCGGTCTGTTCTCCAGCACGGCGTCCACGAATGCACCGACACCTGCCGACGGCTCCAGCACCCGGTCGGGACGGATGCCGTGTTCATGCAGCACGTCCGCGATGGTCCCGGTTATCTCCGGCGGGGTATAGAAGGCGGTCAGCACGGACTGCTTCATGGCATCCATATACCGTTTGTACTCCGTCTCGTCTTTTGTGTTCTCCCGCAGCAACCTGTGCAGTTCCACGGTAGGGGCAAACAGTTCGAGGTCGGACTTCGCCCAGTGGACGGCATCCGTCAGTTCCCTTGCAGGGTTGAGTATGCTCTTCAGTCCCCCGAAACCGCAATAACGCTCTAACAAGAGCCGTTCGCGTGCGGTGGGTGTGCGCTGTTCCCTGTCAAGGAGGAATGCCGTCCGTATCGCCTCGATGTTGTCCCTCAGCCTCTGTTTGCGGTTAAACGCCATACTCTTCGATATAGAGGATGACGGCTCCCGTCAGCTCCGTGTAGAGCAGGTCATATTCGGGCGACAGGGCGAAATTGTCGTCCGAGAGGTCATAGATGGAGAATACGTTTCCGACAAGCGGTAGCAGCTTCTGGGTAAAGGCTTCACATTTTTCTCCCGGTACTTCACCCGCAAATTCGTTCTCCACGACTTCGCGCAGGATGGCGTGCCTGGAGTAGCGAAGGCCCTCCGTCAGCACCTTCATCGCTAGTTCCTGCGCCCCGTCGGCAGGATAGCCTTCGAGCCTTGCCCGTTCATACGCTTCGGCGGCACGGTCGGTTCTTTCTCGGATGAAGGCTTCATCGGCTGCCTGTTCGAACTTGTTCGTGGTGAGGTAGTCCAGCAGGTACAGACCGTAATAGGAAAAGTCGGTCCGACCCTCGTTTTTCTTCTTGTTGTTCATTTCTTTGGAATTTAGTGGATTGATAATGATGATAGGGATAATCGTTGGAAAACGAGAAGAAAAAGGCACCCGGTATCCCTCCGAGTGCCACCACTAAATCCAAAGTATGAGTGTAATCCGGTATCGAAGAACAATTCATTACTCTGAACAAGTGGCAAAGTTAATACTATTTCTTCCGTCCTGAAAATTTCCTGCTCGTTTTCCTTTCGGGGAACACGAAAGTCGTGTTATAGTCCCCGTCAAAGGCGACTATGGCGTCGAAGCTCTTGCCCTGCTTGCTCTTGAAGCCTTTGAGCGGCTTCGTATGCCCATCGGTGAGCAGCTCTTTGATCTCGTCATCGGAAAGGGTGCGGTTCGCCTTCAGGCGGAACACGGGTAGCCCGCAGTCCGCGTTGTCGCAGCGGACGACCTTGCCGTAGAACTGCATACTGCCCGTTCCGCACTTGGGACACTTGCAGCCGGAATCCCTGCGGGCGAACAGCTTGTCGCACGACAGCAGTTCGGAGGTAATTTCCCGTGTATATGCCTCAATCTTCCTGCGGAAGTCATCGGCGGGCAGTTCCCCACGCTCGATGCGTGCCAATTCCTTTTCCCATTCGCCCGTCATGGCGACATCGGCAATACGCATCGCCTTCACGACCGAGTAGAGGGCAAGCCCTTTTTCGGTGGGGACAAGCGACTTCTTGCAGCGTTCCATATAGCCGCGCTTGAAAAGCGTTTCGATGATGGACGCACGGGTGGCGGGCGTGCCGATGCCGCAATCCTTCATAGCCTGCCGCAATGCGTCGTCCTCTATCTCCTTGCCAGTCGTTTCCATCGCGGACAGCAGGGTGGCTTCGGTATGCAGCGGCTTGGGTTTGGTCTTTCCCTCCGTGATGGAGGCGGCTTTCAGTGCCAGCGTGTCGCCTTCCTGCCAACAGGGAATGGCGGCGGTTTCCTCTTGGCTGTTGTTCTCTTCTCCATTCTCCTTGCCATAGACGGCACGCCATCCGGCTTGCCTGATGATGCTGCCTTTTGCCACGAACTCCACTCCGGCACACTCTGCCGTGACGGTGGCAGTGTCCTTGACGCATTTTTCGGAGAAAGCCTCAAGCATGCGCCCGGCTATCATGTGATAGACGGTGCTGTCCTCTTTGGAGAGGAACAGCGGCTTCTCGCCCGTGACGAGCAGGGCATGGTGGTCTGTCACCTTGCCGCCGTCCAGGCTGCGGCGTGTCGGCACGGCTTTCGGCTGCAACTTGCCCTTCCATTCGGGCAGGCTGCCGATGAAGGCAAGCAGCTTGGGGATTTCCGCGAACACGTCTTCGGGAATGTAGCGGCTTCCGGTTCGCGGATAGGTGATGAGCTTCTTCTCGTAGAGCTTCTGCGCGATTTCAAGCGTCTGTTCCGCCGTGAAGCCGTGCTTGGTGTTGGCTTCCTTCTGGAGCGTGGTCAGGTCGTACAGGAGCGGTGTTTCCTCCGTCTTCTCCTTGCGTTCGGCTTTCGTGACGGTGGCTGTGCCTGCCGACTTCACCTTATTATACAGTTCCGTCGCGGACTCTTTCTCTTTCCATTTTTCGGAAGAGGAAAACTTCACCGTTCCTTCATCGCAGCCGTCCGTTGCGATATGGAGCTGCCAGAAGGCTTCGGGGGTAAAGCGGCGGTTCTCCCAATAGCGTGCGCACACCATCGCCAACGTGGGTGTCTGCACCCGCCCGACGGAATACGTGCCGTGTCCGGCGGCGATGGAGAGAGCCTGCGTGCCATTGATGCCCACGAGCCAGTCGGATTCGCTCCGCGCTTTGGCGGCGAGGTAGAGGTTGTCATACTTGCTCCCCGCTTCGAGGTTGCGCAGTCCATCGCGGATGGCCTTGTCGGTAAGCGAGCTTATCCAGAGGCGCACGAAAGGGGTGGCGCATCCTATGTAATGGTAGAGGTATCGGAAGATAAGTTCGCCCTCGCGACCGGCATCGGTCGCCACGATGATTTGCTCACTGTCATTGAACAGGCGGGTTATGGTTTTTATTTGTGCCACTACGCCGCTGTCGGGTTTGTAGCCCTTCTCAGCCTTTACCTGACGGGGTATGAGCGTGAAGGAGTCGGGGATGACGGGCAGGTTGTCACGGACAAAGCCGCGTATGCCGTAACCGTCGGGCATGGCAAGCTGGACGAGGTGCCCGAATGCCCATGTCACGGCGTAGCCGCCTCCCTCGAAATATCCTTCCTCTCTCTTTGTCGCGCCCACGATGCGGGCGATCTCACGTGCCACAGACGGCTTTTCTGCAATGATTGTCTTCATATTTTTCTGTCGTTTTGAATTTTACAAATGTTACTTCGGATTTAGTGGCGGACACCGGATTACATCTTCATGCCCTTATTGTTTTTCTTTTGCGGCTTCTCCTGCTGCTGTTGCTGTGCGGTGTCCTTCGGGGCGGTCTGTCCCTTCCGCAACGGCTCCTTCAGGTTCTTGGTAGCCTCGTTGGTCTTGCCCTCGCTGTTCACCGCCACCTGCGTGCGGCTCTCGTTGGAAGGCGCGACCTTCTGCGCGTTGTCGGGGTTGGTGTCGTAGCGGTACGGGCGTCCCTTCTCCGGGTTGAACTTGATGTACATCGTGGCGTGGAAGCCCTGCTTGTCGGTCACGTTCTCCAGTTTCACGGCTTTGCCCGCCACGTAGTCGGCTTTCTGCTGCTCGGTGAAGTCCACGCCGCTCCATTTGCTGATGGGGCGGATGCTGCCGTCGGCGTTCGTCCACGTGTTGCGGCGTTGCTCCTTGTTCGTGTTGGCTGTGTTTTCCGTACCTTGCGCCTGTTTCTCCTTATTTTCCTGTGTCTGGACGGCACGGGGCGACCTGCCGGTTCCCGGCACGAACTCCACGCCGCGCTGCTCCACGTTCACTTGCAGGGTGGTGACGAACTTCCTGCCGTCCTTGCGTTCGATGAGTTTGTCGCGCACAGGCAGCCCGGCACGCAGCATGTCCTGCTCCTGCTTGGTGATTTCCGTCTTGCCGATGCGCTCCGGTATGCGCACCTTGCTGGCCGGGACATCCGTGATTTCGTTCGTCTTGCGGTCGATGCTGACGAACGAGGGGATGATCTCGCCCGTTTCCCTGTCCACGAGGTCCACGACCCTGCCGAGGTTGCCCGTTTCGCGCAGGTTCTTCCGGTCATCGTCGGAGAACTTGTGTTCCTTGTACTCGTCGAGCTTCTGCTCCTTGCGGATGAAGTGCGGCACAAGGCTGACGTTGCCCTCGCCGTCCTTCTTGAAGGAGAGGCGGGCGTCCAGCTCGAAAGCCTCTCCGCCGAAATTGGGCGACACCCTCACCAAGTCGGACTTGCCGTAGTTGAGCATCCTGTCAAGGTCGCCCGACTTTTCAAGGTCGTCGCGCTTCACGCCCCATTTCTCCTCCAACTCCTGCCAGTTGATCTTGCTCTCGTCGATGGGCCGGTAGCCCCGGTTGCCCTGCGTCTGCTGCGGGCTTTCCTGATTCTGTTCGTTTTTCTGTTCCAGTTCTTCCTGTTTTTTAGGTTCGTCATCTTGTTTCTGTTCCGGTTGTTCCTGCTTTTCGGCGGACTGCTCCTCCTGTACTTTCTTTTCGTAGCCGGAGGTGTCCACCTTGTGGGGCGCAAGCATCTCCTTGTTGCCCTCGGGGTCTTTCAGCAAGTCCTTGATAACTTCCAGCAGTTTGTCGGCTTGGTCCGCCGCGACACGGTAGAAACCGAAGCGGCTGGGTTCCTTGCACTGCCGGAAGAAGTTTTTAAAGAAGTTGTCCAGCACGTCTCCGTGCCTGTCGAATTGCAGGAAACTCTGCGCGTTCTCCGCCTTTGCGGGGGTACGCTTGGGTGAGCCGTCGGCGTTAAGCCCGGCTACCACGCTAATCTCGCCCGTCTTCTCGTCGCGGACTATCAGCACGTCTTTTTCTGTTGTTTTCT
>ERZ791802.2522-NODE-2522-length-10842-cov-4.291184_pt1 | contig 10842 bp, 8 predicted proteins | sample MGYA00510308_ERZ791802 | MGnify/ENA primary metagenome ERZ791802 (study PRJEB30046, sample SAMN00792028) | human gut metagenome | study: EMG produced TPA metagenomics assembly of the A metagenome-wide association study of gut microbiota in type 2...
CGGGGGGAGCGACTATGGTGGAGGAGGAGCGAGCGCAGAGGTTTCCAATTTCAATCCACGCTCCCACGAGGGGAGCGACAGCATATAAACTTGAAATGCCGTATTTATATGTATTTCAATCCACGCTCCCACGAGGGGAGCGACCCGTTCCTGCCCGGTGTACTTGGTCGATGATGTTTATTTCAATCCACGCTCCCACGAGGGGAGCGACATTAGACACCGGGCGTGTGAGTAGTTATATCACATTTCAATCCACGCTCCCACGAGGGGAGCGACGGAGATCAATCCGTTCATTTCCCAGATCTGAAAATTTCAATCCACGCTCCCACGAGGGGAGCGACGCTGTGCCAGCAATAGTCTACTCTGTTCTCCTGCACATTTCAATCCACGCTCCCACGAGGGGAGCGACAATGTGCTATAAGCATTTGCATAAATTTAAGGAGATTTCAATCCACGCTCCCACGAGGGGAGCGACCAAATACTCCATTCTTGATAAATAAAGCAAAGTACATTTCAATCCACGCTCCCACGAGGGGAGCGACAAGTGTAATGGTATGGAAACGCAAATAAAAGAACTATTTCAATCCACGCTCCCACGAGGGGAGCGACCCAGATGACTGATACTGAGACCGGTGAGATTAATATTTCAATCCACGCTCCCACGAGGGGAGCGACCTCAGAGAATCTGTTCCCGGTCTATGATACCTATATTTCAATCCACGCTCCCACGAGGGGAGCGACATCGTAGAAATTGAGTTTGTTCCGGTACATCTTATTTCAATCCACGCTCCCACGAGGGGAGCGACCAAAATCAGACGCTGCACCGGTGCTTCCATTGTTTATTTCAATCCACGCTCCCACGAGGGGAGCGACAGTTCTTCCTGGATAAGTTCACCGATCTGTTCCAATTTCAATCCACGCTCCCACGAGGGGAGCGACCATAATCCCCGTTGACGATATGCGCATACTCATATTTCAATCCACGCTCCCACGAGGGGAGCGACAGGAGACAGGAAACTCTTAAAATGTTGGATGATCATTTCAATCCACGCTCCCACGAGGGGAGCGACCATGGCTGATACCAACGGTTCCAGCCAGTTCTCCGATTTCAATCCACGCTCCCACGAGGGGAGCGACGTTTGAGTCGTTTTGCACGCTTTATCTTTCTACATTTCAATCCACGCTCCCACGAGGGGAGCGACCTAATGAACTTTTTCCGGTATATGATACCTATGAGATTTCAATCCACGCTCCCACGAGGGGAGCGACACAAATAGCATTTACATCATCCCGCTGATCAGAATTTCAATCCACGCTCCCACGAGGGGAGCGACATAATTGCAGACAGTATTGGTTGTTCAAAAAAAGATTTCAATCCACGCTCCCACGAGGGGAGCGACAATATTTCTCCTGTCACTTCACAGCATATACTAGATATTTCAATCCACGCTCCCACGAGGGGAGCGACCCATCTGGTCTGCTCCACCTCTTCTTTTAATTGTATTTCAATCCACGCTCCCACGAGGGGAGCGACACAATCTCACCAATAACAGACCCATCTCTACTAATTTCAATCCACGCTCCCACGAGGGGAGCGACCTTTACTACATGCTGTCCCTCACTAGGACGATTATTTCAATCCACGCTCCCACGAGGGGAGCGACACCTCATGTCATTTGGTGTAAGAGTGGTACAATATTTCAATCCACGCTCCCACGAGGGGAGCGACTCTCCTCTAAAGTCATTACAGCACAGAGCAACTATTTCAATCCACGCTCCCACGAGGGGAGCGACGATTTCGGGATGTGACCGATGTAATAAACTCCAGTATTTCAATCCACGCTCCCACGAGGGGAGCGACCGTAAGACAAAGATTATAGCTGATAATCCGGTGATTTCAATCCACGCTCCCACGAGGGGAGCGACTCTCAATGGCAGGATAACGGTGCTCCTGTCTCAGATTTCAATCCACGCTCCCACGAGGGGAGCGACCTATTCCCAGGGAGTCCAGTTTGATCGGGATCTTATTTCAATCCACGCTCCCACGAGGGGAGCGACGCTATAACTCTTAAAAGTTTGTCCATCGGTTGTCTATTTCAATCCACGCTCCCACGAGGGGAGCGACGTCTATAGTCGAGAGAATAAAAGTAAGATGTAAAATTTCAATCCACGCTCCCACGAGGGGAGCGACTAAAAAATCTAAGCAATCCATGTCTTCGTTCTTTATTTCAATCCACGCTCCCACGAGGGGAGCGACTGCTGCCTCCGTTTCCTCATTCTCGCCCGTATGTAATTTCAATCCACGCTCCCACGAGGGGAGCGACTGTGGCGGTAACTCAGATGGTAAATCGACCTTATTATTTCAATCCACGCTCCCACGAGGGGAGCGACCAGGTGGTAGGAGGCGTCCTGCGATCCGGAGATCATTTCAATCCACGCTCCCACGAGGGGAGCGACTCTGATCCCGTTTAAGGATCATCGGAACAAGGGAATTTCAATCCACGCTCCCACGAGGGGAGCGACCCAGGGGCTCGAACCCTGGACACCCTGATTAAGAATTTCAATCCACGCTCCCACGAGGGGAGCGACAACATTCTGTATTCCTCCGATGAAAGCTTCATAATTTCAATCCACGCTCCCACGAGGGGAGCGACGGGGGAGCCGGTTATCAAGGAGGTACAGCAGGGATTTCAATCCACGCTCCCACGAGGGGAGCGACGAATATAGATGAAGCCTGGAAATTCTGGTATGATATTTCAATCCACGCTCCCACGAGGGGAGCGACCTTATGCAGATGCAACCGGTAACATGGAATCTAAATTTCAATCCACGCTCCCACGAGGGGAGCGACAGCAATTTTCGCCAAAAAGTTCTCTTTTCTCTCAGCAAAAATTGTCTAAAATATTTAATCTTAACAACAAATTATTTTAATTAAAAATATCTTTGTATGTTATTTCAATAAATCGCATAATTTATAAGGTGCGAATCCCCTAGGCATTTTATGTATGCTTGGCTTTCGCATCAGTTACAAAATCAGTGTCTGATCCGGGGCGATTCCTCTGTCTACCCCAATATGTTCAATCTTGGTCTGATATTTATTACCCAGGTAATAGAAGCGAAGGCTGTCTTTTTCTGTATCAATGATATCCTCAAGTGTTGCCTTCAACGCAATGCTCTGTGCATTATCCAAAATGCACTCAAATACGGAATTCTGAACTCTTCTGCCATAGTTGACGCATTGCTTTGCCACTTTTCGCAGCCTTGCTTTGCCGGCTGCATTTTCTGTGTTGACATCGTATGTGATCAATACTAACATACCACACCTCACTTCCATAGGAATGCAGGATAGCCGTCCAAATCGCCACGTAGGAATCGTGCCAGCAGCATTGCCTGCACATAAGGAACCATGCCCCATTCCACTTTTTCCTGCAAATAGGGATGCGTTATGGTTTCTTTTTTACGATTCTGCCACTCCGTCAGTATTACCTTTCGTCCATCATCATCCAGAAGAACCGCGCCGTTTTCTTTTTGGGTAAAATTTTTAGCTGTGATCATCCGTTTATTTACCAACGACAGCACAAAGCGATCCGCTAACACGGATCTTAGTTCCTCCATCATATCCAGCGCCAGCGATGCTCTGCCTGGGCGCTCTGTGTGCAGATATCCCACGCAGGGATCTAACCCTACGCACTCCAGTGCAGATGCTTCCATATTTGTCAGTAATGTATACACAAAAGACATCATTGCGTTCATTTTATCGCAGGGCGGTCTTTTATTCCTGCCTTGAAATGTAAAATCTTTTTTCTGCTGCAGAATCAATTCGTCAAACACGCTAAAATAAATACTGGCTGCCTCTCCTTCATATCCCCTGAGTTCGTCCCCGGAGGTGCTGTTCTGAATCAACATCAAAGAATTTTTCAGCATTTCGGATGCCTTTTTTACCCGCTCTGCATCAATCTGCATACTATGATCTCTGACTGCCCGCTCCAGAACCCACCTGGCATTATGTACTTTTCCAAGGATACAATTTTGAGCAATCTCCAATCCCACCTGTTCATCTTTGCTGCTGGCATACTGTTGTTCCCGCAGAATCACGTTACCCCGCACTTTCCCGGTGACCCGTGCCAGGAATTTTCCCTGGGGAGTCATGTAACACAGAGAAATATTTCGTTCTGCACAGGCACCCATAAGTGCCGGGCTGGTTCCCCGATATCCGAATGATACAATTCCCTCAAGATTATGCAGCGGAACTCTGCCCAATTCTTTCTTGTCATCATAAATTACAATATTTTCACCATCCAGAGCAAGATAACTGTTTTCGGAAGTAACATATAACGTATTCAGCAATTTTTTCATACGTTTTCCTCCATAAGCGCCTGTTCCATATAGTTTTTCACAGAACCGGTTTTCCCGAGTCTTGGCATGCAGAGCTCCTTTAAGGAGCAGGATGTGCATCCTTTTCCCGTCTTTACTTTCGGCGTATATTGCCGTTCGTAATATTGATGCATTTCCTGAAACATTTCCTTCACTTCACTGCGAAGTTCTTCCGTGATCTCCACGATTTCCCTCCGTTTTGTCTCTCCGTAAAACAGTGCACCTTCCGGAATCTGTGTGGAAAACATTTCTTCCAGGCACATTGCCTGCGCAGCTAATTGTAATTTGTCTTCCTCTGTGATCTTCGGCTTTCCCTTTTTGTATTCGATCGGATATACCGAAAAATTGCCCCTGTGCCCATGCAGACGGATTCCATCCTCACATCTGTGAAATTCCACCACATCACACTCACCCGTGACGCCCATTTCTCTGGACGCCACGGGTAATGCTCTCGCTATGATCGTGTCTCTTCTTTTTTCGGTAAGATATGGATCATGCGCTTTCTTATGCATTAATTCACCGATTACCGTATGTTCATTTTCAGCCCACTGCTGCTCTATATGGATCAGCGCCCACTGTCTTTTGCAGAATCTGAAATGCTGGATCCCGGATATCATGAGATAATCATCTTCTGCATATTCCATTAATTCATCCTTCTCACTTCCACAGAATCAGGAATCTGCTCCTCGTGAACGGTAACTGTATAATCCTGATATTTTCTGGGATATTCCACGCCCTCGTTTCTCTTTACTTCTACGGCATCGAACAATTTATAAGCCGGGCAGTCTCCCAGTTCTTTGCTATGCTTGAATACAATCAGTTCCCGCACTGCCATATTGCCTCTCGCTGCAGAGTGGTCTACCTCGAACATGTTAAGAATTGCTTCCCATAGTAATTCCAAATCGTCTTCGGAAAATCCGGTTACTTTCCGCGCCAGATTTGCGGAAATATAGCCTTCTGCCCGGTACAGTCCATAAGGAACGATGGTCTTTCTACCCATTTCCGTATTCTTGTTTTCCGCGTCCTTTTCTGTGGTGATGGCAACTCTGGTGATAGTTACTTCTTGACTGATGATCGGATCGATACTTCTGGCAAATCCAATCTGCACGGGTCCTCTCACCTGACCGCAGTTCAACGATGCTTTTACAAAAGTAGTCATTACGGCACCAAACGTACGGATATCATAGAAATTCCGGCACATATAATCCTTCAGTTTAATATCTACACCGGGATCATTTTTCTTTAACTTTTTAAGTTCCTCTGTCACCTTTTTATCATCCGTTTCGGTGATTCCCATATCCGCACAGGCTTCTCTGTCACTGCGATTTAAGGGTACATCTTCTTTGATGTAAATCTTATATCCCTGAGCATCCTCTTTTACGGTCTCGACATAATTACGGATCTTACGTTTCAGGCAGACATCCGTTACCAAGCCCAGTCCGCTCTCTGGATCGACTCTTGGCATATTGCCCGCATCAGGATCTCCATTGGGATTACCGTTCTCCACATCAAATAATACTACGAACTCATATCTGTTTTTAATAGCTTCACTCATTTATTTGTCCTCCCCTTTTTTATATTTTTCCTGCTGTTGATGATAGTAGCCAAGTGCAAACTGCCCCTGCTGTTCCAGGGATAAGCGTTTCGGGAAATCGTCAAATTTGCCCATAATTTTCCCAACTTCTTTTTCGTAATAGACTTTCGCTCCGCCTTTATCCCGTTCCAACTTTTTCATATGGCTGTTTTTCAGTTTGAGCAACACCGGGAAAATAACTGCCGGCGTAGCACATGCGGAATTAAAGTAGCGGTCATGAATTGTCGTAGTGATTGTCGGGTTTGCTTCTTTCTGTATGCTTTCCAATACGGAAAACAATCTTCCCAATACATAGGCTATATCATTGCGGTCTTCGTTCAACCCCATGAGATTTTCTCCTTTCATACAATTATAATTTTTGATCAAAACTGCTTTGATGATAGCAGCACGTTTCCAGTTCACGTTACCGCACTCTGCCCGAATGCGGATCAGTGTGTAGGTATACAGACTTGCCGGATATCGTCCGCCCGACAGAATCGCCTGCAATACAAGGGCTGCCATGTTCGGAACCGGTGTCTTATCTTTTGATTTCTGATTCACGGTTTCATTCGGCATGTCACGAATCCCCAGATAATCCTGTTCTTCCCATGCCGGTTTTACAATCTTGAGCCGCTCATAATGGTCTGCTATATTCTGTATGATTTTTCCAAACGAATTTACATAGAAAAAACGGACCGACAATCGTGCTGCATTTGGTGCCAGCGCCAGTATGTAAAAATTCTGTTTCGGATCCATCTCCGCATCTTCTAAGTAAACCCTGGTGCCTTCTTTCAGGCTGTCGAAAATGTCCTTCAGTTTTTTCTGATTATCTTTCGTGGGTTTAAACATATTCAGAAAACACTTCTGATACTGCTCTTTACCGCTTTCTGCCCAGTACACGATCATGGAATCCCCCAGGGAAAAGGTATAATCCCGCTGGGACAGCAGATAATTCAGTGCCGTGGTATATGCAAATTCCGCATATTTTCCCACCGGCGCATTATAACTCTGTTCCTTTCCATAAGACTCAAATGACGGTGCATTGAATGATACCAGCGCCGCTCCGCTGGACTGTGCCCCGGGTACTCCTTTGATTGCTTTATGGATTCGTGATATCTCGGCTTTTTTACCGGTAACCAGGCAAATGCCGTTATCTTCTCCACCATTCCGCGCCCGATAGTTTTCCCAACAGTCTCGAATCTCCGGATCTTCCGGTGCTTCCTGCCCTTCCACAGAGAAAATAAGATTGCCGCCTTCTGTCAATTCTTCCCAGTTTTCCCGAATCACAGGATGTTCTGATGCTTTCTGCGGATCCCATTTTTCAAAATAGGCTAAAATTGCCCGGGCTGTTTTTCCCTGTGCAGATTGCAGAATCTGTCCATGCTTTTCTTTCGTCGCCTGGAAGCAATCCGCTACACGTGAGTTCGTTCCATCTGCGTCAATACCCAGCATATACTTGGAATTGTCGCACAGAAAATTAGCTGCCACACCGGAAGATCTGGTCACCATCTCCGGCACGACGAGATTTGTCGGTACCCAGACTACTTTCTTACCACGCATATCCTCTATTTTTCGGGAAGTAATACCTATGATATCCCCCTCCGAAGACAAATTGATTTCATAGGACACTTTTGCATGGCACCATCCCAACCTGGATACTTTCCCCTGTTCTGCCAGATTTTCATAGTATTTTACCAGTGCCTGTAGTATCATCGCAGCACCTCGCAATCTCTCAGATCCACCACGCCGTGACGCATTATTGCCCGGAAAAACATAGGCTGGATATTTTCCGGATCACTGTAATCCATGTCGTATAACATTAATCCCAAGTCCTTCTCTGCGACCACATCATAAGCGGTATGGATTTCTTCTTCCTCACAGAGTGCGAAATTGGCAGGAAATTCTCTACAGCCAAAGTAGGGCATATGATAGCATTCTCCTCTTCTCAATCGTCTCATAATAATGTCCTTGAACTTTCCAGAATTATCAGAATCCATTGCTTTGGGTGTGATTTCGAAATGCGCCTCGACAACATACGAAACATTGCATAGCAAAACGGACGCGCGTTGCACAATCTCATCCTTGGTGCATATATACAATGGCTTACCCACGCCATTATACGCATCTAGCATTTTACTTTTTGAAATTTTACTGGTTACTTCATTCCGCCGTACACTGGTAAATTGAATAGGGTTTTTGACATAGATTTTGTCGATGATCCACCGCATTCCCGGATGCCAATAGATAGCTTCCAAAATGCCGCGTGCCGCTGAGGGCGTGATGATGTCATAGCTGTAGCGTTCCGTCTTAAGTTCGGGTCTTGTAAATAGTGCATAGTCTCCCCATACATTTACTTTTACTCCGACTCCCATTTATTCCTCCTTCTTTCCACAATGAAAGCGCTGTTCCCGTTTACTGTTCCCTTGTAGTACTATTTTCTGTCTGACAATAACCCCCCTTTGTAAAACACTGTCTTTTTGTAGATATGTTATGACAATATTTTAGATTATCTATATTTATCTGACAAATTTAATATACTATGATTTTCTTTATAAAGCAATAGCGGTACACTTTTCCATCGTGTACCGCTACTTCCATTTACCGCAATATTAAGCAAACAATATTACGCCCAATTCCACTTCCAGTTTCAACCCGGTGTCTTCCTTGTATTGTTCCTCCTGCGTCAGCACGAAGAAATCCTGTGCATCCGGATGTACCTCTTTCAGCATGCCCGCTCTATACATTTCTTCAAACAGCATATCTCTTTTTTCATATTCTCCTTTTTTTCGGACATTTACACAATACTGCCCTGCTCTTCGCATACGGCTCTTCGTCAGTCCCTGCTGTAGAATCTCCTGCAAAAGTGCCTCCGCTTCCGGTTCTCTGTTGATATATACCGTAACTGTATTTTCCTCAATAAGATTAAATTCTCCGGCTACTGTTGCAAATTGATAATTTCCGTCCTTGAACTTGTCCAATATTTTCTTTATATCCAGGCTTTCGCCCTTGATGCGATATAATCTCCGAAAATATTCTGTGATATTATCCAGTGCAGTAATATCTCTGCCCTCCGCCAGCAGATTTTTCGTCGTGTCGATCTGCTGCCGCTGTCCGGATACCCTTTCCTTGTCTTCCCACTGGAAGATGCGGACAATGCTCTCTTCCTTTCCTCTTTTATCATTTCGATTACAACGTCCTGCTGCCTGAATAATGGAATCCACACCGGCTAGTTCCCGATATACCGAAGTAAAATCCAGATCCACTCCGGCTTCCACGAGGCTGGTCGAAATGACGATACATTTTTTTCCTTTTTTGTCATCCAAACGTTCTCTAATCTCCGCAAGCACCCGTTTCCTATGCGCCGGATACATAGTGGTAGACAAATGATAAACGCCCTCTCCCTGCAGCCGTTCGTAAAGCCGCTGTGCTCTTTTTCGCGTGTTCACGATACACAGTGCATGCCACTCCTGCTGTAGTTTCTCCGCCATTTCCTCTTCCGTGACGGTATCAATATTCTGATAGGTTACCCTTTCAAAAAATCGAAATTGTTCCTCTCTCCGTGGGCATAATTCCCGGGCAACATACTTTTCAGGCAGAAACTGCTGTAATGCCGGCTGCGTCGCCGTACACAGTACAATACTTGTTCCATACTGCTGCAACAGTTCTTCTATCATTGCCATGCACGGTTTCAAATAATTTGGAGGAAGCATCTGCGCTTCATCGAATATGATGACACTGTTTACTATATTATGTAATTTCCTGCATTTGGAGGACTTATTGGCATACAGGGATTCAAAAAACTGGACATTTGTGGTAACCACCACCGGTTTATCCCAGTTTTCCGCTGCCAACTGCATGGGTTTGAACTCTTCCGAGCTCTCATAGTCTACATTGCTGTGATTTTCCAACACATTTTCACTACCCAGGATTTCCCTGAACACCTGCGCATTCTGCTCGATAATACTGGTATAGGGAATCACATAAATCACACGGTCCATATGGTTCTCCACCGCATGCTGCAACGCAAATGCCAGAGAAGCCACAGTTTTGCCACCACCGGTGGGTACCGTAAGCTGAAACAATCCTTTGGAGGACTTTCCCATTTCCAGACAGTTCCGGAGAATTTCAGATCGTCTTCCATCAATCGTAGTATCATTCCGATTTATAAGCCATTTTGCTGTGTAATTTTGCAATTTCTCCAAAAGAACATCCATACTCTCTCCGGAATCCCTTTGAACCGTTCCGTTGTTCATAAACTGTTCTGTATCCAGAAAATCGGCATCCACCAGGCAGGAATACAGCATGCGGACAAATACACTCAGCGCAAAGTTTGGATCCTTTTCCGGATTCATGGCAATGGGTGGTGTGGTAATTTGAGGGATTTCTATTTCCTTTTCATACGCACTGTAATCGCACAACCTTTTCTTAAGTCTCCCCAGCAAAGAGGACGGCAATCCCTCTCGTCCCAGATCCGGCAACCCTGCATGATGCCCTGCTATGCAGTAAGTCAGAAGCCAATAGCAGCCATCTAAATTTTCGCAGACCTTCGCCCCGGCAGTGGAATGATCCACCCGGATATCCAGATTTTCTTTGATCTTCTTTTGAAATTCCGCGGAATATTTTCCAATGTCATGTAACATCCCACAACAATATCCCCAGTCCGCTTTCCTGAATTTTGCAGCAAATTTTTCTGCAAGCTCTGCGGTTCCCTGTAAATGTTCTTTTACTGATTGCTCTCTGTCCCCATCAATGTGTGCAAGGTATTCCATGTTCTTCCCCTCTTTCCTACAATCTATTCCTTCCGCTCCGGCAGCATCCCCTTGATCTTCGCTCCACTCAGGTCCACATCCAGCACGATCTTCACCATCCAAAAGAACAGCAACAGTACCAGCATC